>Ga0325400_1004656_pt1 | contig 12741 bp, 10 predicted proteins | sample PopdelMetagenome_2_FD_205662 | JGI IMG/M metagenome (GOLD analysis project Ga0325400, IMG submission 205662) | Populus deltoides microbial communities from Bellville, Georgia, United States - Xylem-PdKOR-R1 | ecosystem: Host-associated > Plants > Phyllosphere > Stem > Wood/Secondary xylem...
GTTTGAGGCCGACTACACCATCATCGACCTGCCCAGTTTTCGCGCCAATCCCGCGATCCACGGCACCAGGTCGGAGACGGTGATCGCGGTCAACCTGTCGGAGAGGCTGATCTTGATCGGCGGCACGCGCTATGCCGGCGAGATGAAGAAATCGGTGTTTGGTCTCCTCAACTACCTGCTGCCGCCGACCGGCGTCATGCCGATGCATTGTTCCGCGAACATGGGTGCGGACGGCTCGACCGCGGTGTTCTTCGGCCTCTCGGGCACCGGCAAGACAACGCTATCCGCCGACGCCAGCCGCACGCTGATCGGCGACGACGAGCATGGCTGGTCGGACACCGCGGTCTTCAATTTCGAGGGCGGTTGTTACGCCAAGATGATCCGCCTCTCGCCCGACGCGGAGCCGGAGATCTTCGCCACCACCAAGCGGTTCGGCACCGTGCTGGAGAACGTGGTCATGGACCCGGTCACCCGTCAGCTCGACTTAGACGACAACAGCCTCGCTGAGAACAGCCGCGGCGCCTACCCGATCGACTTCATTCCCAACGCGTCGGACGACAATCTGGGCGGCGTGCCGAGGAACATCATCTTCCTCACCGCCGACGCCTACGGCATCCTGCCGCCGATCGCGAAGCTGACGCCGGACCAGGCGATGTACCACTTCCTGTCGGGCTACACCGCGCGCGTCGCGGGGACGGAGATCGGGGTGACGGAGCCTGACGCTACCTTCTCCACCTGCTTCGGCGCGCCGTTCATGCCGCGCCACCCGTCCGTCTATGGCAACCTCCTGAAGGAGCGGATCGCGAGGGGAGGGGTGGATTGTTGGCTGGTCAATACCGGGTGGACCGGCGGCAAATACGGCGTGGGGCAGCGGATGCCGATCAAGGCGACCCGTGCGCTGCTCAATGCCGCGCTGGACGGGAGCCTCGCGGATGCGGAGTTCCGCACCGATCCGAACTTCGGGTTCCGGGTGCCGGTGGCGGTGCCGGGGGTGGATGCCGCGATCCTCGACCCGCGCGGCACCTGGCCCGATCCGGCCGCCTACGATGCCACCGCCGCCAAGCTGGTCGACCAGTTTGTGGAGAACTTCCGCCAATTCGAGGACGGGGTGGACGACGGCGTCAAGGCCGCGGCGCCCAGGGTGACGGAAGCGGCCTGATCCATCCGCCGCAGATCAGCCTCGTTGACCAATACCCCGGCAAAGGCTGGGTCCATGGCTCTCACCAGTTGAGGCCCCGTTCGCGGTGGCGAGCCATGGATGCCAGCCTCCGCTGGTATGACGGCTAAGGAATGGGCTCCACCACCACGACCCCGCCCTCGACCTTCACCACCCGCATCCGCGCACCGATAGAGGCATCCGGCCCGCGCGCCGGCCACGCGCCGTCGCCGACCCTGACGCGCCCGCGCCCGCCCTCGATCGCCATCTCCACCACCACCGTCTCGCCGATCATCCGCGCCGCGCGGTCGTTGAGCAGCGCGTCGCCGCTGTCCGGGCCATAGTCCCGGTACCAGCGACGCCCGACCAGCACCGCGGCGGTCGACCACACCCCGAACGACCCCAGCTGCGCGGCAAGCGGCACGTCCGCGATGGCGAGAGTGACCGCCCCCGTCACCGCCGCGCCGATCGCCAGGAACACCAGGAACACGCCCGGCACCAGCAGCTCCGCCCCGCCCAGCAGCAGCGCGGCGACCAGCCAGCCGATCGCGGGGTCGATGCCGTCAGGCATCGGCGGCCGGCGGCGCCAGCGCGCTGCGCCGCGGATCGGCCGGAACGGGCGCACGGGCAGGGGCGGAACCCCTCGCGCCGCGCGCGCCGCCATCGGATCCCAGCGCCTCCTTGGCCAGTTCGCCGATCCCGCCCAGCGTACCGATCAGCTGCGTCGCCTCGACCGGGAACAGGATGGTCTTGGCGTTGGGACTGGTCGCGAACTTGCCGACCGCCTCCACATATTTCTGCGCGACGAAATAGTTGATCGCCTGGGTGCCGCCGCTCTCGATCGCCTCCGACACGACGCGGGTGGCCCTGGCCTCCGCCTCCGCCGCTCGCTCGCGCGCCTCTGAGTCGCGGAACGCCGACTCCTTGCGACCTTCCGACTCGAGGATGCGCGCCTGCTTCTGGCCCTCTGCGCGCAGGATCTCGGACGCGCGGCTGCCCTCCGCCTCCAGGATGTTGGCGCGCTTCTCACGCTCCGCCTTCATCTGCCGGCCCATGGCCGACACGATGTCGGCGGGCGGGCGGATGTCCTTGATCTCGACGCGGGTGATCTTGACGCCCCAGGGCACCGTCGCATGGTCCACCACCGACAGCAGCCGCGCGTTGATCTCGTCACGTTTCGACAGTGTTTCGTCCAGGTCCATCGACCCCATGACGGTCCGGAGGTTGGTGGTGGTGAGCTGGAGCAGCGCGACGTAGAGGTCGCTCACCTCATAGGCCGCCTTGGCCGCGTCGAGCACCTGAAAGAAGACAACGCCGTCGGTCGAGACGATCGCGTTGTCCTTGGTGATGATCTCCTGCCCCGGAATGTCGATGACCTGCTCCATCATGTTCACCTTGCGGCCGACGCGATAGAAGAAGGCGGGATAGAAGTTGAAACCGGGTGCCGCGGTGGTGGTGTAACGCCCGAAATGTTCGATCGTATATTGATAGCCTTGGCGGACGATCTTGATGGATGTGAGGAGGTAGAGCAGCACCAGAAGGACGGCGAGCAGCGCGGCGACGGCAACCATGTCTTCATTCTCCCCCGTGTGATGCATGGATAGCACGCCGTGTCGCGGTGCCCAAGCCCGTCACCATGACCCGGCGCCCATATCCGTTCGTCCCCCCAGCGCAGGCTGGGGTCCATGGCCCGCCGTCATGCCACCCGCCATAGCCATGGACCCCAGCCTGCGCTGGGGTGACAAGGGGAAGGGTGCCATAGCTCCGGTCCACGCTGGGGTGACAAGGGGAAGGGTGCCATAGCTCCGGTCTACGCTGGGGTGACAAGGGGGGAGGGGGCCTGGATGCCAGCCTTCGCTGGGGTGACGGGAAGGGCGGCGGGGTCTGGCGAACGCGCGCCCGACCGGTTAAGGCACCCCGCCCATGGATATCCGCCTCGGCCTCACCTTCGACGACGTCCTTCTGGTGCCGGCGGAGTCGGCGGTGCTGCCGACCGAAGCCGATACCCGCACCCGCGTGACGCGCGACATCGCGCTCAACATCCCGATCCTGTCCTCCGCCATGGACACGGTGACGGAGGCGGACATGGCGATCGCCATGGCGCAGCTGGGCGGCATGGGCGTGCTTCACCGCAATCTCACCTTGGAGGAGCAGGTCGCTGCCGTCCGCCAAGTCAAGCGGTTCGAGAGCGGCATGGTGGTCAACCCAATCACCATCGCCCCCGATGCGACCCTGGCCGATGCGCGCGCGACCATGACCGCCAACCGGATCAGCGGCATCCCCGTGGTGGAGGCGGACGGACGCCTGGTCGGCATCCTCACCAACCGCGACGTCCGTTTCGCCGAGAACCCGCACCAGCCCGTCGCCGAGCTGATGACCCGCGACAATCTAGCCACCGTGTCGGTCGGGGTCGGGCAGGAGGAGGCGCGCCGTCTGCTCCACCAGCGCCGGATCGAGAAGCTGCTGGTCGTGGACGATGCGTACCGCTGCGTCGGCCTCATCACGGTCAAGGACATCGAGAAGGCGGTCACTTATCCCGCCGCGACCAAGGACGCCGCCGGGCGCCTGCGCGTCGCCGCCGCCACCACCGTCGGCGACAAGGGCTTCGCGCGGACGGAGGCGCTGGTCGATGCCGAGTGCGACCTGGTCGTGATCGACACCGCCCACGGCCACAACCGCGAGGTCGCCGCCGCGGTGGAGCGGGTCAAGCGCCTGTCCAACGCGGTCCAGGTCGTCGCCGGCAACGTCGCAACCGCGGAGGCGGCGCGCGCGCTTGTCGACGCGGGCGCCGACGGGATCAAGGTTGGGATCGGCCCCGGATCGATCTGCACCACCCGCGTCGTCGCGGGCGTCGGCGTGCCGCAACTGACCGCCGTGATGGACTGCGCGGAGGCTGGATGGAAGGCAGGCGTGCCCGTGATCGCCGATGGCGGCCTGCGCACCTCGGGCGACCTCGCCAAGGCGCTCGCCGCCGGCGCCTCGACCTGCATGGTCGGATCGCTGCTGGCGGGGACGGAGGAGGCGCCGGGGGAAACCTTTCTGTATCAGGGACGTGCGTATAAATCCTATCGCGGCATGGGAAGCGTCGGCGCGATGGGACGCGGATCGGCCGACCGCTATTTTCAGGGCGAGATCAAGGATCAGCTGAAGCTGGTGCCCGAGGGGATCGAGGGCCAGGTGGCGTTCAAGGGGCCCGCGCGCGACGTGATCCACCAGCTGGTGGGCGGCATTAAGGCGGCGATGGGCTATACCGGTTCCGCCGACCTCGCGAGCTTGCGCGAGCGGGCGAGCTTCGTGCGCATCACCGGTGCGGGGCTGAAGGAGAGCCATGTCCACGACGTCACCATCACCCGCGAGGCGCCCAATTACCCGACGCGGTGATCCGGTCCCCGCGCGGCCGCGTCGATCGGCCGGGCCCGGGCCGTGCGCCGGGCCGGGCATAGGGGAAGGGTGACGGGGATGTCGGCCCTTTTTGCCATCGCCGTGGCCGCGGGCACGCCTTCGCCCACACCTACGACCATCAATCAACTGATGAATCGGGTGCCCGACCTGCTCGATCGACCGGTGCGCGTCTGTGGCGAGAGGAACGCCTGGAGCGACACCATCCTCTACGACCGGACGGGTCGTCCCGATTGGGGCATCTATATCGACCGCGAACTGATGAAAGGTCGCCGGCCGGGGGAGCGGTTCTGCGTGGATGCGCTGTTCCTCAGGATCGACGGCGTTTCGGCGTCGACGGCGCGGACACGTGGGTTGAGCATCGCCTATGCCAGTCACGGTCCCTGGGGATACGCGCTGCGATCCCTTCGCTATGCCACCGTCGACGAATGCTGCCGGGCCTTTGATCCGCGCTGAAGCGACCGCGCCGGTCGCCTGGCCCATCGGCCGGGCGGATCATGCCGCTGTTCCCTTTGTCCACAATCTGCCAAGCGCGGCGGCCATGACCCAGGCGCCAGTCTCTTCTACCGCGACGCGGATCGCGGCCGGGCCGGCGGAGCGGCCGGTCACCACGCCTCCACGGCTCGATCCGGATGGGGTCCGCGCCCCGGCGAAGGTGAAGATCGCCGGCCGGAACCGTCCTCGCCGACGCGGCGCGTCCGAAGGCCGGCCATGACCCCCGCCGCCCGCACCCAGGCCGCGATCGAGCTGGTCGACCAGATCGCCGCCGCCGCACGCGACGGGGGTGCGGCCGCCGACACGCTGGTCCAGCGCTACTTCGCCGCTCGCCGCTATGCCGGATCGAAGGACCGTCGCGCCGTCCGCGACCTGGTCTTTGCGGCGATCCGTGCCTGCGGCCCGCCCCCGCCGGACGGCCGTGCCGCGCTGCTGCTGCTGGCCGATGCCGATCCCGCGCTCGCCGGAACCTTCGACGGCTCGCCCCATGGCCCCGCGCCTGGCCGCATCGGGCATCGACGGCGACGGCCTGCTCGACCGCGCGCCGCTCGATATGCGCATCAACCATCGGCGCGCCGGCATCGATGCCGTCCGGGCCGAGCTGCCCGATGCGCATCCGATTCCCGGCACCCGCCATGGTGTCCGCCTGCCGACCGGCACGCGCGTCGAACAGACCGCGTTGTGGCAGGCCGGCGGGTGCGAGGTCCAGGACGCGGGATCGCAGCTGGTCGCCGATGCGATCGCGGCGCGGCCGGGGGAAGCGGTGGTGGACCTGTGCGCGGGCGCCGGCGGCAAGACGCTGGCGCTCGCCGCCGACATGGGCGGTGAGGGAGCCCTGCTTGCCTGCGACGCGGACCGCGGCCGGCTCGCGCAGCTCGCACCACGCGCCGCGCGCGCCGGGATCGCGGTGGAGACGCGTTTGCTCGATCCCGGCCGCGAACTGGACGCCCTGGCGGGCGTCACCGCCGACGCGGTGCTGGTCGATGCGCCCTGCTCCGGAACCGGCACCTGGCGCCGCAACCCGGAGGCGCGCTGGCGGCTGACACCGGCACGGCTGGCGCGGCTGCTGGCCACCCAGGCGCACCTGCTCGATATCGCCGCCGCGCTGGTGCGGCCGGGCGGGCGTCTGGTTCATGTCGTGTGCTCGCTGCTCGATGAGGAAGGAGCGGGGCAGGTCGACGCCTTTCTCGCGCGTCATCCCGGCTGGACCGCCGAACCGCTCGCCCTGCCGCTGGGCCGTCCACGCGGCGCGGGCTGGCGGCTCGATCCCGCAAACGACGGCACCGACGGCTTTTTCCTCGCGCGGCTGCGGGCGCCATGCTAGCCGAGTGGCCGTGGATCGCTGGGAGCAATTGATGCGCACCTCCTCCGTCGGGATCGCCGCCGCGGCCGTCGCGATCTGCCTTTCCACCGGCCTGTCGGCGCAGCGTGCCGACGACCGCATCGATCCGCGCTCGGCGCAGCTGCTCGCGCAGGGGCGGGCACAGCGCGCGGCGGGCAATGTCGACGGTGCCACCGACGTGCTGGAGACCGCGGTGGCGGTGGACCCACGCAACCGCGCCGCCTTTATCGAGCTGGCCGAAGTGGCGTCCGCGCGCGGGCTGCCGGGCAAGTCGATCCGCCTCTATCGCGAGGCGCTGTTGCTCGAACCGAATGATGTCGCGGCGCTCCGGGGGCAGGGCGAGGCGCTGGTCGCCAAGGGTGCGCTGGCGCAGGCGCGGGGCAATCTGACCCGCATCAAGACGTTGTGCAAGGCCAACGCCTGCCCGGACGGCACCCGCCTGGCCGCCGCCATCGCCAAGGGACCGCCGGTCACCACCGCCGCGGTGATCAACAAAACCGTCGCTACCGAATAGTGCGAGCCAGCGCGACGAACTCGGCGACTGACACCGTCTCCGCACGCCGCGTCGGATCGATGCCGAGCGCCTCCAGCGCCGCCTCCGCCCCGGCCAGCCCCTTCATCGACTGGCGCAGCATCTTGCGGCGCTGGCCGAACGCCGCCGCGGTTACGCGTTCCAGGCGCTGCACGGTGACCCCGGCGGGGGCCTCGGTGGGCAGCAGGTGGACCACCGCCGACATCACCTTGGGCGGCGGGGTAAAGGCCGAGCGGTGGACCGGCATCGCGATCCGCGCGGTTGCACGCCACTGGGCGAGCACGGCCAGCCGGCCATAGGCGCCGGTATCGGGCACGGCGACGACTCGCTCGGCCACCTCGCGCTGGAACATCAGCGTCGCCGATCGCCACCATGGCGGCCATGGATCGGCCGACAGCCACCCGACGGTCAGCGCCGTGCCGATGTTGTAGGGCAGGTTCGACAGGATGTGCGGGGGCCGGGCGAACAGCGCGCGCGTGTCGATCGCCAGCGCGTCGCCCTCGATGACCCGCAACCGGCCGGGAAACGCCGCCTCCAGCTCGGCCAGCGCGGGCAGGCAGCGCCGGTCGCGCTCGATCGCGGTCACCCGCGCCCCCGCCAGCAGCAGCGCGCGGGTCAACCCGCCCGGTCCCGGCCCGATCTCCAGCACCTCCGCGTCGCCGAGGTCGCCGGGCACCGCCGCGATCCGGGCGAGCAGCTGGCCATCGAACAGGAAGTTCTGCCCCAGCGCCTTGGACGCGGCCAGGCCGTGCCGCGCCACCACGTCGCGCAGCGGCGGCAACGGCGTCGCGGGCGCGATCACGCCGCCGCGCGCCGGTCCGCCATCGCGCCTGCCATCAGCACCGCCGCGATCGTGGACGCGGGATCGGCACGGTCCTGTCCCGCGATCCCGAAGGCGGTGCCGTGATCGGGCGACGTGCGGACGATCGGCAGCCCCAACGTCACGTTGACGCCGTCGTCGAAGTGCAGCGTCTTCAAGGGCACGAGCGCCTGGTCGTGGTACGGGCACAGCACGGCGTCGTACCCGTCGCGCGCACGGGCATGGAACAGCGTGTCGGCCGCAAAGGGGCCGCGCGCGTCGATCCCCTCGGCGACCAGGTCGGCGATGGCCGGGGCGATCACCTCCAGCTCCTCGCGACCCAGCGCGCCGTCCTCGCCCGCGTGCGGGTTCAGTCCCGCAAAGGCGAGCCGGGGCGCGTCGATCCCGAAATCGCGACGCAGCGCCCGCGCGACGACCCGCGCCTTGCCGCCGATCAACGCAGGGGTGAGCAGCCCCGACACCGCCGCGAGCGGCACATGCACGGTCAGGGGCACCACTTTCAGCGACGGGCCGGCCAGCATCATCACCGCATTGTCGCGGGCCACGCCGCACCGCTCGGCGACGAACTCGGTCTGGCCGGGATGGATGAAGCCCGCCGCGTAGAGCCGCGCCTTGGACACCGGCCCGGTCACCAGCGCCCGGGCCGCGCCTTCGCGCACCAGGCCCGTCGCCAGCTCCAGCGCGTGGAGCGCGCAGCGCGCGCCTTCCAGATCGGGCTGGCCGGGCGTGATCTCGCCACCGTCCTCGACGGTCAGGACCGGCAACGCTTCCGGGAACGCGCGGGCGGCGGCGTCCAGGTCGGATACGACCGCGATCGGCCCCCGCCATACCCGGGCGATGGCGCGTGCGTCGCCGACCGCGACGAACGGCGGCAGCGCGCGCCGGTGCCGCGCCTCCCACGCCTTGGCGACCACCTCCGGCCCGATGCCGGCGGGGTCGCCCATCGATACCGCGATCGGCGCTGGGGCGCCGGCCATCTCAGCGATACTCGACCACCGCGTCGCGGCGAAGGTCGCGCATCTTCTGCTGCGCGCGCAGATTGACCCGCTGCTGCTCCAGCTGATTCTGGACCTGGCTGGTGGAGGGCAGGGCGGCCGCCACCCGCGCGTCGTCGCGCCCGCACAGCACCAGCGAGCGGACGCCCTGATCGGGCGATCCGAAGGCGGGGGTCGCCTCGCCGACCTGGAGTTGCAACAGGATCTGCTGCAGCCGAGGTTCGTTGATGTCACGCACCCGCACGTCGTCGCGCTGGAGCACGTCGGCACCCAGCGTCTTGGCCAAGGCATCGACCGAGCCGCAGCCCTTGACCGTCTTCATCGCGGTGCCGAACGCGGCCGCGCGGGCACTGGCATCGGCCTGGCTGATGCCGGCGGGGAAGGCGATGCCGACCTGCTTCAGGCTCAGCACCGCGTCACGGGCATCCGCGGCACCGATCTGGCGCTTGTCGGTCAGGTACAGGATCGAGAAGCCGCCGGGCGTTTCGATCGGCCCGGCAACCTGCCCCACGCCCATCGTCGCCAGCGCCTCCGCGAGCTGCGGGGGCAGGGTGGACGCGCGCACCCAGCCCAGGTCGCCGCCGACGCTCTTGGTGGTCGCCTCGGAAAATTGGCTGGCGAAATATTCGAACGGGCGCTGCCCCTTCTGGATCTCGCCCAGCAGCTGGCGCGCATTGGTATAGACCTGCTGCGAGTTGGCGTCGGTCGTGTTGAGGTAGATTTCCTTGACCGCGAACTCCTGCGTGCCGCGCTGCGCCTCCATGCGGTCGATGATGCCCTTGACCTCCGCCTCTCCGACGTTGACCAGCGGCTCGATGCGCCGCCGCAGGTAACGCGACCAGGCCAGCTCGCCCTCGATCTGGCGGCGCAGCGACCGTTCCGACGATCCCGCCTTGGCCAGCGTGTCCTTGAGCTGCGCGGGCGTGCTGTTGAACTGGCGGCGCGCCAGCTGATCGTAGCTTTGGTTGATCTCGGCGGGGGTGATGGTGACCTCCGCGACGCGTGCCTCCTGGATTTGCAGCGTTTCGTCGATCAGCTGGCGCAGGATCTGCACCCGCAGGCGGTCGCGCTCCTCACCCGACAGCGCGGCGACGCTGGTGTTGTTGGCGATCGCGATCAGACCCAGCCGCTGGTCCACGTCGGTCCCGGTGATCACGGTATCGTTGACGATCGCGGTCGGCTTGCGGACGTTGGGGTCGAGCTTGCCGAAGATCTGGAGGTTTTCAGGGATGTCGAGCCCTGTCTGCGGCACGCTGCGGTCGGCGACGGTCTGCGCTGCCCCCGCGGCCGCCAATCCCGCCAGCGCGGTGGCAGCGGCCAGCCGGCGGGTCACCTGTCGAATGCAACTCATCGTCTTCCCATATCCCATGCGACCGAGCGGATCCATGCGACGCCCTAGTCGCCGATCATGGCTGAACCGGGGCTTAGCGTCCGAGGTTGGTCAAGGCCAGCGTCAGGAGGAAGCTGTTGCCCTGGCGCGCGTCGCCGATCACCTGGTAATCGCGCCGCCACGTCAGCCCCAGCCTGATGCAATCATCCTCATATTGCACGCCGACGCGATGTCGCACCGGATCAAAGCCGTCAGACAGCGACAGCGGATCCTCGTTGCGGTCGGTCAGGTCGACCACGGTGGACGCGAACGCCGACCAGAAGCGGCGGAACTGCACGCGCCCCGCCAGGCGCACCTCCTCGCGGTCCTGCAGATCCTCCACCGCCTGGAAGATGTCGCGGTCGAGCCGCAGGTACCCGACCGACGCGTACGTGCTGCGCGACCCGATCGTCGCGTCCAGCTCGTTGCGGCGGAACGCCAGGCTGTCCTTGTCCAACCGGTAGCGATGGGTCACCGACACGAAGTCGCGGAACCGCACCTCCGTTCGGCCGACCACGTCCGACAGGCGGTCGGCCAGGCCGGTGCCGGGGAACAGGATGGAGGGCCGCTCGACCAGGCGATAGCTCTGCCCCACCACCGCGTTGACCGCGACGCCGGGCAGGTTGAGCGCGTAATCGACGCCGTAGGTCGCGCGGGACGAGTCCTCGAACCGGTCGTAGCCCGGGAAGCGGTTGAGCGCGAACAGGTTGGAGTCTTCCAGGTCCACCGCCCGCGCATCCTCGTTGGGGATCGAGAAGTTGCGGAGCCGGGGCGCGGCGACCAGCTGCAGCCGCGGGGTGATCCGCTGCGTTCCGCCAAAGGCGGGGCCGATCAGCGGCCACCGCAGGTCCGCGGCGAGGGCGCCGATCGCCCGCCCCTGGAAGCCGTCGGTCCCGCGATAGATCAGCGGCGTGGTCGCGTCGGCATCGGTGTTGTAGGCGTCCGCGCGGCCATAGGCGGTCAGCGTCAGCTCCTGCCCCCAGCGGGTCAGCCGCCGCATGTCCCAGCGCAGGCTGGCAAAGGCGCGCTGCGTATCCTGCCCCGCGCTACGGTCGAGCGCCAGCGTGTTGAGCTGCCCTTCCACCTTGCCGCCGAGCAGGTCGAAGCGCCGGCGGTAGTCGATTTCGGGAAGCGCCAACGGCTGCAAACCCTGGCGATCGTTGACCCTTAGCGTCTGAACATACCAGCCAGCGACCGAGAACCAGCTGTCGGGGGTGACGTGGTGGATCTCCGCGGTGGTGCGCAGCCGATCGTCGCGGCTGATGTCGTATCGGCGAAGGAAGGTCCGGTCGGTGACCAGCCGCACCGATGCCGATGCGCCCCATTCGGGCGTGAACTGGTAGCGCGCGATCGCATCGAGGTGGCCACGAAAAGCGGACTCGGTGCCCGTCGGCCTGACGGTCTGGAGATCGTCCGAGCGCCGGCTCTCCGTGGCATAGCCCCGGACCCGGAACGCCCCGGTCCGGCCGAGCTGGGCGTACTCGACCTCCGCCATCGGCAGGACGTCGGTGAACAGGTGCGGCGTGACGGTCAGCGCCCGATTGGGCCCGAGCCGCCAGTAATAGGGCACCGCCAGCTCCAGCCCGTTCGCGCGGCTGATCCGCGCATCGGGCGCCAGCACCCCGCTGGAACTCTCGCCGCCGATCGGGTGGGAGAAGCTTGGCAGCGGCAGCGTGGGCAGGCCGAACAGGTTGATGCGAGCGCCCTGGTAGAAGACGCGCGACCGATCGGGGCGGTACGTGACGCTGACCGCGGTGATCTTCCAGGTCGGCTCCTTGGGACAGCCGGCGGCGTTCTCCACCGAGCAGGGCGTGTAGGCGGCGCGCTCCAGCGTCACCGTGCCGTCCTCCGCGCGCGTGCCGCGCCGTGCCGCGATCCGCCCGCCCTGGTCCAGCACCAGCAACATGTTGTCGACCACGCCGTCGCGCAGGCTGTCGGTCAGCTCGATCGCGTCGCCATAGGCGACGTCGCCGTGCGGGTTGGTGATGGCGATGTTGCCGGTGGCGACAACCTTGCCCGTGGCCCGGTTCCAGACGACCTTGTCGGCCCGCAGCCGTTCGCCCCGGCGCGCCATCCGCACCTCGCCGGTGGCGGTGACCACGTCCCCCTCGCTGTCGTACTCCAGCGATCCGGCGCTGAAGCCGACCTGATCCTCGGCGGCGGGTGCGGGCTGGTCCGCGGTCGTGGGGGGCGGGGCGGGGCGATCCCCCAGGTCCTGCGCGATCGCGGATGCGGACAGCCCCCAGCCCAACGCGGCGCTCGCGAGCAACAGGCTGAGACGCGGCACCCAATTCCCCTTCACGGCGGCGCTCCCGAGCCGCAAGCCCGCCCTATCGCACCGCCGGCGGCCCGCCGCAACGCTTGCCACGCGCGCGGTGGCCACTATGTCCGGGTGGACCAACCGCTTGCGTCACCCGAGGATCTTCATGAACATCGACTTCGCGGCATCCGCCCCCATGGCGGGCACCCTGGCCATGCCCGTTCGCCAGGACGGCGTGGATGCGATCGTCTGGGGATCGCTGGATGGCGCCGGCCAGGCTGGCGCCGCCGCCGCCGCAGGCCGCTTCACGGGTGAGGCCGGATCGGTGGCGGAGCTGTTCGTGACCGCCGAGGGCGGCTTCCGCCAGGTCCTG
>Ga0325400_1004658_pt1 | contig 12739 bp, 11 predicted proteins | sample PopdelMetagenome_2_FD_205662 | JGI IMG/M metagenome (GOLD analysis project Ga0325400, IMG submission 205662) | Populus deltoides microbial communities from Bellville, Georgia, United States - Xylem-PdKOR-R1 | ecosystem: Host-associated > Plants > Phyllosphere > Stem > Wood/Secondary xylem...
CAGGTCGCCTTGGGCTAGCGCTTCCATGCGAACAACGGTGGTGACGTACGGATCGCTGATTAGTTTGCCGCTGTACCATGTAAGTAGCACCGGTAACACCGTTAGCGTACAAGTGCTCAAGGTGATGATCCACATCTGCTCCGCCGGCGAGATCGTAGCCATGTAAGTTGTACCCGCGCTAAGTGCGGCAATCGCGACTTGAAAGGCGACGAGAACCTTGAACTTGCTACGGATCGGAGCATGGTTCTTGAACCAGGCGATCATCACGCATCTCCTAAAACACAGGAGCGCATTAGACTAAGGTCGGTGAACAAGGGATTTTGATCGGTAATAGGCGATCACATATTTAGTATTGCTAGTCCAGCTCCAAGAAGAAACTTTAGCAATCTAGAACATTATAGTCGATTAATGTTGGTCGTTAGGCGTGGCATATGTGAAGCTTGACATCAGGTCACGCGGGCTGGCTGTTATGGATCCAGCAACATGAGCGCATTTTTGGGCGGCCGCCTTGCCTATTATACTGCTGTCGCGGAGGAAGCCCGCGGCGGCGCCAGGCGGGAACGTGGTGCTTGTCGCGAGCACGAAGTCCTGGGTCTCGGCATCGTGCCCGGGCAGCTTCTCGCCCTCGACGTCATAGACCTTGATCGCCATGCCGCGATGGGTGGACACACGGTTGCCCAGCGTAACTCGGGGGCCCTGCGTGAAACGGACCGCGACCGGGTGCGAGCCCGGCGTCGCGAACAGCCCCTGCGCCAGCTCCTGCGGCAGGTCGGCGGCGATCTCGAGCGTGCCGGTGACGAGCGCGCTCGACTTGGCGTGACTGGCGCGCACGACGTGGTGCTCGCGCCGCTCGACCGTCTCGCTCTGCTGGGTCATGCCGCGGATGATGCCGTCGATCGTCTCCTACTCGTCCGCGTCGGGGTGCTCGATCTCGGGACGGTAGCGGAGGTCGCTCACGGGCACCTCGTTCAGCGGGCAAGGACAGGAAGGCGGATGGTCACGGCCGCCGCGCTGCGAGAAAGTCGACCAGCAGCCGCGCCACCTGCTCGGGCGCCTCGCGCTGCGGGAAATGGCCAACGCCGGGCAGGCCGACCAGCTCGAAGGGGCCGTCGAACTTGGCCGGCACGCGCTCGAAGCTGGCGGGCGCGGTGACGCCATCCTCGTCGCCCTTGATGAAGAGCGCGGGCAAGGAGAGCGTCGTCGCCGCCTTGATCTCGGCCTCGAGCCACTCGCTTCGCGGGTCGAACGGTGCGTTCTCCCAGCGCGAGCGATAGCTGTGCAGCGTCACGTCGATCCAGTCGGGATTGTCGAACGAGCGTGCGACCCGGCGGAAGGTGGCTTCGTCGAACCAGCCGGGCGGTGCCCAGTTGATCCAGTGCACGTGCGCGAACCCGTGTGGGTCGTGCCGCACTGCTTCCTCACCGCGCGCGGTCGCCATGAACCAATGGTACCAGTAACGCTGCGCCTGGTCGAAGCCGGGCGTCGGCATGCCGCCGAGCCGCGGCGGGGTCGCCAGCATCGTCAGCCGTTCCACGCGATCGCGCCAGCCGACCGCGAGAGCCTCCGCGATGTTCGAGCCCCAGTCGTGACCCACCACGGCGAAGCGCCAAATCCCGAGCGCGTCGAGCAGCGCGATCATGTCCATGGCATGGATAGCGCTGTTGCCGGTGCGCAGCGCCCCGGGGTCGCGGAAGCGGGTCGCGCCGAACCCACGCAGCGTCGGCACGATGACGCGGCGGCCGGCCGCGGCGAGCGCGGGCACGACGCCGTCCCAGGTCGAGGCGTCGTCGGGCCAGCCGTGGAGGAGCAACACCGGTGGACCTTCGTCGGGGCCCGCGACGGTGTAGGCGAGGTCGAGGTCGCCCGCGGCGATCGTCGGCATCGCGTCGCGCCTCAGCCGACCGCCGGGAAGCGGGCGCTGTCGTGCATCGGGCAGCCGTTGTAGCGCGCGCGGAACGCCGCCGACATCTCATAGGCTTGCCGGCGCGCGCGATTGACCGAGCCGAGCGGCCGATGCGCGGCGAGGCCGTGCCAGGGACTGAAGAAGGTGTTCTCGTCGACTGCACCGGCGAGGTCCGTTCCGATCGACAGCTGCGGCGCCACGGTGATCCGCGCCACGGTGCGATACGGGCTCGCAGCCTCGTCCCACTCGACCGAAGCGTCCTCGATCGGCATCGCGTCGAGGTCGGTGTTGAGCTGTACGCGCAGCTCCCACTCGCCGCCGCGCTCGATGATCGTCTCGCGGATCACCTCCCGCAGCGCGTCGGGGCGGCCCGACGTGTTGACGCTGTCACCGGTCAGCTCGGTGAGATTGGACGACACCGGTACAAGCGCGAACTTGGCGATATACGCACCGTAGCGGAACGGTACCTGGCTGTAATAGCTGTCGCCGAGCGGGTGCGTGATCGGCGTGCCGCCCATCGTCGCGATCATCGCGCTCTTGCCGCCGACCGCCTCGAGTGCGCTCTCGACCCCCCGCAGCGTGGCGGAGAGCAGCTTCTTGGCCCATTCGGCGCGATCGGTCGTCGCGGCGAGCTGCTTGAGGCTGCCGAGGAACGCCTTGGCGTCGGGTGCGGCGAAGGCGGGCGCGTTGACTAGGATCAGGTTCTGCGTCGTGTCCTCGGCCGAGTCGGGCAAGCGCTCGCCCGCGACGTCGAGGACCTTCAGCGCCAGCCCGCGCGGCGCCGAGACCGAGTCGTCGAGCAGGTCGCCGGGGTTGGTGGAGAAGCGCATCAGGACGCGGTGCGCGCCCGCCTCGGCGAACAACCCCTGCGCCAGCTCGGGCGGCAGGCCGTCGACGATCGCGATCTCGCCGGAGAGGATGCCGTGCGCCTTGGCGTGGACGCTGCGTACCGCGTGACCGTAATCCTCCGAGGTGGTCTCGGTGATCGAACGCATCGTGTCGATCAGGTCGCGGTGGACCGTCTCCTCGTCCTCGATCGGGGTTTCGACGCTGTCGCTGTAGCGGACGGGGATGGCGGTCATTGTCTCTTCTCGCAGGCTGGGGGGTTGTTGGGGTTATCGGGCGGGGATGAAAGCGAACAATTGCGTGGGCACCGATGCCGGCGCGCCGGGCTTGAACCACGCGGTGTCCTGGATATGGCTCGCGGTCACGTAGATGCGCCCGTCCGGACCTTCGGCGAAGGTATCGGGCCAGCGGAGCCGGCGATCGGTGAGCACCGTCTCGACCGTCGCTCCGCTCAGGCGCTTGATCGAGTAATCCTGCGGCGAGGTGAGGTAGAGCACGCCCGCCTTGCTCATCCACAGCCCGTCCGCGACATGGGTGCGCGTGATGGTGCGCACGCCCGCGGCGCGGCGTGCTTCTGCCACGTCGCGAGCGAGAAGCGCGGTGTCGATCGAGTAGAGCGTCTGGCCGGTCAGCGCCTGATAGAACAGCGTCTTGCCGTCCTTCGAGATGGCGATGCCGTCGGCGGCGAAAGCGGGTTGCCGACCATCGGGGCGGCGCAGTGGAGCGCCGTCGAGCGTGACCGTGACGGTCTTGTCGACCTGGGTCGAAGGATGACCGTCGAGCGTCCGCCAGCTCTGGCCGCTCTCCAGATCCACGACGATGATCGCACCGCGCGTACCGCTGTCGGTGATGTACCCCAGTTTGCCGTCGGGGGAGAAACGGATGTCGTTGAGGTAGGTACCCTGCAGCGCCACGTTCTCGGGCACCGGGATCACCTTGGTGACGGCATCGGTCTTGAGGTCGACGCGGACGAGCTTCGGCGCGCCCGTCAGGATCTTCTCGTTGCCCGGCGCGCCGGGATCGAGCACCCACAGGTTGCCGCGACCGTCCGGAACGATGGACTGCACGCAGACGAAATGGTCGCCGACCGCGAGCTCGCTCGACCGGGCGTTGCGCCACTCGTTCCAACGCGCGTCCGGATAGGGCCTGAGCGACCCGTCTTTCATGACCTCCGCCACGGAGATCGGCGCATCGTCCGTCCAGCGTGGGAAATTGACGAAGCGACGCCCGTCGGCGACCACCGCCACGCCCGTGGCCTGATGGTCGAACTGTGCGACTTCGGTCAGTTGCGAGGGTCGCTGCGCGAGCGCTGCTCCGCCGACCGAGGCGATCAACGCGGCTGCGGTGGCTGCGATGAGATAGGGGGTGGCTCGCTGCACGTCATGGCTCCGGCTTATCGAGAGGAAAGGTGGGCGACGTCTCGAGGGCAAACACCCGAACGCGACATTCGGCCCACGTCCTGGCGCGGGGGACTGGACCTCCCCCGCCCCGGCGTCAGCGGCGCGCGGGCGCCGCGAAGGCCGCCTTCAACCTCGCGACCGCGAGCTCGTTGGCGTCCTTGGCGCCGCGGACGACCTTCGCCATGCCGAAGAACTCGTGCGTCACGCCCGGATAAGTCTTCTGCTCGACCTTGACGCCGGCCGCGCGCATCGCCGTCGCCAACGTCTCGCCGTCGGAGCGAAGCGGGTCGATCTGCGCGTTGATGATCGTCGTCGGCGGCAGGCCACGCAGGTTCGCCGCGACGAGGTTGAGGCGCGGGTCCTGCGCGTCGGCCGGGCTGGCCTGGTAGTAATAGCCGAACCACGTGAGCATCGCGGCGTTCAGCGGCTTGGCGTTGGCGGAGTCCATGCGTGAGGGCAGTGTCATGCTGCTGTTGGCGATCGGATACACCGAGACGATGTGGCGCGGCACGGTCAGGCCGTTGTCGCGCGCGTAGATGGCGGTGGCGACCGCGAGATTGCCCCCCGCGCTCTCGCCGGCCACGGCGATCTGGGCGGGATCGCCGCCCCAGCTCGCCGCCTGCTGCAAGGTCCAGCGATAGGCTGCCGAGGCGTCGTCGTGCTGCGCGGGGAACTTGAACTCGGGAGCGTGGCGATATTCGACGGACACCACGATCGCGTTAAGCGCCTTCGCCATGGCGCGCGGGGCAGCGTCATACGTGTTCACGTCAGCGATGACCCAGCCGCCGCCATGAAAATAGACGATCACGGGCATCGGCTTGCCGGCGGCCGGCGCCGCCGCGGGCCTGTAGACGCGCGCGAACTGCTTCGGGTCCGCGCCATAGGGCAGATCCTGCGTCGTCACCGACGCGTCGGGGGCGGTGGACATGCCCTTCTTCGCCATAACCGCCTTTGCACCGTCAGCAGCGGACGGCTGCATCCGCGCCTCGGCAGGCGTGAGTGACTCGATCGGCTTGCCACCGAGACTGGCGAGCGCGTCCAGTACCATCTGCATATCGGGCGCGGCTTTCGGCGGCTGAGTCGCGCTGGCGGGTGGTGCGGCGGGCGGCGGCGCGCTCGGAGAAGACGGCGATTGCGCCAGCGCGCCGGCGGAGGCTGTCAGCACCGCGGCCGCGACAATGCCGGCGCGCAGAGGCCGCTTCGAGACGGATACCATGCATTCCTCCTGTTGTTCGAACCTGAACAAAGAGGGCGCGGGCATCGTTTCTGTACGGAACCGTCCCAAGCCGAAGGCGGTCGGGGAAGATAAGCGATGACGATCCTATCGTTTGCGAGCGACTCGGCTGCGAACCCGTCTGCCGGCGTCGGCGGATCGATAAGCAACAAGCTGCTGGCCGGCTGCTCCGCGCAGGACCTCGCCCTGCTGCGACCGCATCTTCAGCCGGTGACGTTCGCGGTGGGCGACTTCATCGCTCGCGCCGGCGAGCAGATCGACAGCATCTGCTTCCTCGAGCAGGGTATCGCCGGCGTGCTGGACTCGCTCGACGATGACCGGCGCTACGCCGTCGGACTCGTCGGCGCCGAGGGCTTCATCGGATGGCCGCTGCTGATGGGCAGCGATCGCTCCCCGTACGATGTCACGATGCGGGCCGAACAGGGACAGGCCCAGCGGATCTCCGCCGACGCGTTGCTGGCCGCCATCGATCGAAGCGCCACGCTTCGTCTCGCCCTCCTGCGGTACGTCCATATCTTCATGCTGCAGATGGGGCGGACGATCGTGTCGTCGCTGGCGCATGCGGTCGACCGCCGCATGGCGCGCTGGATCCTGCTGTACCATGACCGCGTGCAGAAGGATGAGATCTGCATGACGCACGAGGAGTTCCGGCTGATGCTCGGGGTTCGGCGGAGCAGTGTCACCGAGGCGCTGCATCGGCTCGAGGGTGAGCAGGCCATCCGCTCCGTGCGCGCCAAGGTTCTCGTGCAGGACCGCGCCAAGCTGCTGACGCTCGCGGGAGACACTTACGGTCAACCGGAACAGGAGTATGCGCGACTGCTAAGGCTGCCATCTTGTTGAACCAGCCTGCCCTGCTGCCAGGTCCATTCGCTTAGCCCCCTTTCAAGATTAACGAATAGCCGAACTTCGGGAGCGATGATCTAGCGCTAAATGTCCGCAAATGGCTCAAGCCGGTAGGTCGTGGCTTCTACGATCCGTGTCGGCCGCCATACGGCGCATGGCAGCGATCACGTCACCATGATGGATGGGCTTGGAATAGAACTCCGCGCGGACCGGCAGGTCGAGGTCGGCCTTGGCAAAGGTGGCGGCGGTTAGGATGATTCCGATCGGCGGCCATCGATTACGAATCGCAGCCGCGATCTCGATCCTTTTCACACCCCTCGGCATGTCGAGATCGATATAGACGATCCGGATGTCCGTGCGAGTTTCGAGGATTCGGATCGCCTCGTCGACGCTGGTTGCCTCGACAGGAATGAAACCCGCCCGCTCGACCATGTCTGCGACCTCGATGCGGAGCACCGGCTGATCCTCGATGATGAGAACAGGCAAAGGCCCGATCGGTTGTGACTGACCCATGACGTGGCTGATCGACTTAACCCTGGATGATCTGGTGAAGCGGTGCGCTCATATCTGCTGTCAGCCCCTCGGTATCATAGTGAAGCTTAACGCCCCCCGACCCGGTCAGACCCATGCGGATGATGCGTGATCCGAAACCACGGTGGGATGGTTCAACCGCCGGTGGACCACCGCGTTCCGCCCAACGCATGTCGAGGATCTCGACGTCGTCGCTGTGAGATATCTTCCAGCTCAGCGTGACGCGGCCATCGGGCACGCTCAACGCACCGTGCTTGGCGGCGTTCGTCGACAGCTCATGTAGCAGCAGCGACAGCGACATGGCGGTGCGCGAGCCGATCCTGACCTCCGGTCCCGAGATAGTGATGCGGGCAGTGTCGAAGGACGCCAGTGCCGCCTCGGCGATCTGTCGGAACCCTGCCGCAGACCAGGATCGTGCCAGCAGCACGTCGTGCGCCGATGCCAGCGCCTTCATCCGGTTGCCGAACTCGGTGGCCGCGGCATCGCTGGCGGTGCGCGCCAGCGTCGCATTGGCGATCGCCTGCACCACGCTGAGCGTATTCTTGACCCGACGCGCCAGCTCGCCGTTGAGCAGCGCCTCCTGCGCCCGTGCCCGGCGCTGTTCGATCGCGACATGGAAGCGGTAGGCGACGTCGCGGACAAACTGCACCTCGTCACTGGTCCAGTCACGGGGCGAGGCGGTGCTGACATAGAGCATCGCCACGCAGACGCCCTGCTGCATCATGGGAATATTGACGAAGGCGCGCGCGCCGCGCGCCTCCATCGCAGCGGCCTGGTCGCGCGTACGGGCGTCGGAGCGACAGTCGCGAACGACAACCGTCTCTCCGGCTTTCAGATCATCGATGAACGAACCATAGTCGCGAAGGCGTAGCGTTCCGCTGAGGCCGGGAGCAGGTCCAGCAGCCCAATCGCGTTCGACCATGATCGTTTCGGCCACGGGGTCGATGTCGCCATAACCGACGAGCTCGACGCCCAGCGTCTCCCCAAGCACGGCACTCGCCAACGGGCCCAGATCCTCGGTTGGTTCCTCGTCCAGTAAACGGTCACTGAGGCGGATCAGGGCCGCCTGTCGCCGTTCGCGCAGCACACGGTCGGTGACTTCGGTGAAGATGATCGTGAATTGATCGTCTCCGGCGTGCTGCATCACCCCGTCATACCAGCGGCCGAGCGTCCCGACCTGGCGCGTGAAACGACGGGTTCGCCTGTTTCGACCGCAGTCACAGGTTCGAAAACCCAGGCGTCCTCGATGCCAGGAAAGACCTCCCGGATCGTCCGCCCGACCGCGCAACCCCGCTCGATACCGACAAGGTCGTACGAGGCATTGTTGACCTCATCATATCGCCAGTCGACGACCCGGCCTGTCTCGTCGCGGACAAGCTCGCCGAGGATGAAGCCCTCGCGCAGCGTCTCGAAAATGGTGCGCCACTTCGCCTCGTTGCGGGCGACGGCGTCCTCGGTTCGGCGACGCTCGGTCGTGTCGGCGATGAGCATCGCGACACGGCCGTCGGCGACGGGAAACAGGTGCGCGTCATACCAGCGCCCGAGCGGCTTCGCCTCGCCTTCGAACCGCACCGGCTTGCCGGTCTTGGCGACGTGTCCATAAGCATCATGCCAATGCTGTTCGATGCCGGGTGCGACCTCGTTGGCCCAGCGTCCAACGGCATCGCTCAGTCCCGTGTGACGCTCGAACGCGGGATTGGCTTCAACGACGCGGTGATCCACCGGTGCGCCGGTCGCATCGAACTTGACCTCGCTGATGCAGAAGCCGGCATCGATGTTCTCGAAGATGGCCCTGTATCGCGCTTCGCTGGCCCGCAGGTCAGCGATGGCGGCGTCACGCTGTCTTTCGACCAACGCCTGGCCAGTTGTCTCAAGCGTAACGGTCAGAAGGCCGGCGACACGCCCCTGCTCATCGTGGATCGGCGAATAGGAGAACGACCCCCACGTGTCCTCCGCATAGCCGTTGCGGGTCATCAGCAGCGGCAAGTTCTCGAATGTGCATGTCTCGCCCGCAAATGTACGCTCGACCAGCGGTTCGATCTCGGGCCAGATTTCCGGCCAGACCTCTGCCAAAGGCTTGCCAAGCGCCTGCGGGTGGCGGCTCCCCAGGATCGGCGCATAGGCATCGTTGTAGAGCAGGGTGCGGTCCTTGCCCCAGACGATGCACATCGCATGGCCAGACCCCAGCATCATGTCGACCGCCGTGCGCAGGCTCTGGGCCAATCGTCGACTGGCCCAAGCGGTGTCAAGGCCCAGTCGGTGGCTCGGGTAAGGTCTGGCATCAGAGAAGGCGTATCGACGAGGTACGGGCTTTTCGCGTCTGATCCGTGGGTCGTCACGCTGGCCGTTATCCATGCTCGGCATGGCTCCGTGCCATCCTGTCACTCCAGATTAACGGCCATTCCGATCAAAACCAAGGTTTTGGCGTGGCAGATGCAACAGCATCGTTTGACGACGCTGGCCGACATGCGCCTCGTTACCGCCGGGTCTGCCAGGTAATCGACTTGCGGAACACACGGGACAGCTGCTCAATCGAATAGGGTTTATGCAATAGTTCGAAGCCATGGCGGCCGTTCTGCGCCAGCACATGGCTGTAGCCGCTGGTCAGGATCACCGGCAGTCGCGGATGGCGACGGCGCACCTCCTGCGCCAGTTCAAGGCCGGACATGCCGGGCATCACCACGTCCGAGAAGACGATGTGAAAACGGCTGCTATCCTTCTCCAGCTCGGCCAGCGCCTCATCGGCGTTGAGCGCCAGGATCGTGTCGTAGCCCAGCTCGCGCAGCGCCTGCGTCGCGAACTCGCCGACGCTACTGTTGTCCTCGACGACCAGCACGCATACGCCGTCGCCCGTGACGGCGACGGGTTCGTCCTCTGCCACCGCTGCGCGACTGCCATCGACCGCGACACGGGGCAGGTAGAGGGTGAAGGTGGTGCCGCCGTGCTCGCCGCTTTCGACCCGAATGTCTCCGTCCGACTGCTTGGCAAAACCGATCACCTGGGAAAGACCCAGGCCCGTGCCCTTGCCGACGCCCTTGGTGGTGAAGAACGGCTCGAAAATACGCGCCACGTTCTCGGGCGAAATACCGCTGCCGGTGTCGCTGATCGTCACTGCGACAAAGTCGCCGGCGATTGGCGGATGCAGCCGGATCTCCGGGATACCCGACACGGGTCCGACGACGATGGTGAGATCTCCCTCGCCGTCCATCGCATCGCGCGCGTTGATGCTCATGTTGACGATGGCGGTGTCGAACTGCCCCTTGTCGGCCAGGACGTAGCAGGGTTCTTCGGGCACGACCGTGTTGATGACGATGCGCGAGCCGGTGAGCGTCCGGACCATCAATACCAGGTCAGCGACACTCTGACCGCAATCGAACGTCTCGGGCTTCAGCGCTTGCCTTCGAGCGAAGGCGAGCAGCTGTCCCGTCAGTTTGGCCGCGCGGTCCGCGGTGTCGCCGATCGCGTCGATGTATTTCGCACGGCGATCGTCGCTGAGATCGGGGCGGCGGAGGAGATCGACCGAACCACGGATGACGGTCAGAAGGTTGTTGAAGTCGTGCGCGACCCCGCCGGTGAGTTGGCCGACCGCTTCCATTTTCTGAGCCTGGCGTAATGAATCTTCCGCCAGCGCCAGTCTGTTCGTCTGGGCGCGCTCACCGGTGATGTCGCGGGCGCTGGAGTACAGCTTTCCTTCGAACGGCACGGCGACCCACGACAGCCAGCGGACTTCACCGTCCTTCGTCCGGTAGCGATTGTCGAACCGCATCACCGGGTTGCCGTCGCGCACCTCCTCGAAGGCCGCGGCGCTGGCAAGCTCATCGTCAGGCAGCAGAAAGTCGGAGAACGGCGATCCTTCCAGCTCCTGTGCGGTCCAACCGAGGGCTATCGTCCAGGCCGGATTGACGCGGTCGAAGCAGCCCGTGCGCAGATCGATGACCGACAACAGCTCCGACGTGACCGTCCACGTCGTCGCCCGCTCGCGTGCGCGCGCGACGATCTGTGCTTCGAGGTCGCTGTTGAGCGCCCGCAGCTCGGCCTCGCGCGCTGCCAGTTCGCGCTCGTGCACGATCTTGGTGGTCGTCTCAGTCGCGATGTCGAGAAAGCCCGCGATTACGCCCTGATCGTCGCGCAGCGGACTGTAGGCAAACGTCCACCACGTTTCTTCCGGATGGCCATGCCGTGTCATAGTGAGAGGCAGGTCTTCATGCCCGACCGGCGTGCCGGCCATCGCCGATGCGATTGATGGCTTGATGTCGTCCCACACTTCCGCCCAAACTTCGTTCAGCGGCTTCCCCAGCGCGGCGGGGTGCCGCGAACCGAGGAACGGCACATAAGCGTCATTGTAGAACAGCGTCAGCTCCGGCCCCCAGCCGACGCACATGGCGAATTTCGACGATAGCATCATGTCGAGGATGGTTTCGAGCGAGCGCGGCCAATTCGCGCGGGCGCCGAGCGACGTAGTTGTCCAGTCACAAGCGTCCGTCAGGCTACGGAGATCGCCACCCCTGCCGAGATTGCCCTGCTCGTTCACATCCATCTTCGGTCCCTACCTGGTCTCAGGACCAGGACGGCCGGTGCCAAGCAGCCGACATATAAACCACTTTCACTCGATGAAGGCAGCCCTTCTACAGCGGCTGCGTGGCACGAATGTCGACGGACATGTCGTACGCTTTCCCGATTGACCATCGTCTTCGGGAAGAGGCGGTACGGCCATATGTCGGCTATCGTCCTCGGCATTCCCGTTAACAGTCGTTCCGGTTTCCTGCCAATCAGGCCAGCCGGACAGCTGCGAGAAACGCGCGAAGGGCTCGAGTGGCGAGGTGAACGAGCGGCCGGAGTCGAAAGCGGGGGGGGGCGGCGCCTGAGTGACCGGTGTTGGGTCGGCGTTACACCCCGCTACTTTCACAGCGTAGCTCTGAGGATAACCTCAACCGTCTCCTCCGGCATGTCCCACATCGGAAAATGACCGCTTGACTCGAACCAGTGCAGCTCTGCGGACGGGAACGCAGCTTTTGCGCGCGCCGCCTGACCCGGCAGGCAAAGCCTGTCGTGCCTGCCCCATCCGATCACGATCCGGCCAGTGCTGTCGGCAGCAGGACCGGTCTGTTCGGGTCCGGTGGCAAGGTCATAGACAAGCGCATCGAACGTCTGGGTCGTACTGAGACCGGTCAGCTCGGTTGCCACCATCTGCGGATCAAGCGCCCATGGATGCGCGGACAATTGAGCGAGCAGGGCAGTGCGTGAGGCCGCGTTACGGCCCAGCGTCGGCAGGGCGGGCCGGATCGCCCGCAACAAGCGGCCCGAGACGCCGATCGTGGTCTTGAAGAAGGTGCGCTCCCAACCACGCCAGAACCCACCCGGGTCAAGCGCGACGACGTTGCCGACGACGCCGCGCCTGGCAAGTTCGAGCGCTAGCCGCGCACCCATCGAGCTGCCGACGACGTCGATCCCGGTCAGCTCGTGTTTCACGATATAGCGCTGCACGCTCCCGACCAGGCCGTCGAACGTCCCACTATCGGGCTCCGCAGGGGTGGCGCCATGTCCGGGCAGGTCGATCGCGATCACCGCTCGACTGGCGCCGAGCGAGTCCAGAATGGGGCTCCATGATCGTGAGGTTCCGCCCAGACCGTGGACAAGCAGCAGCTTGCGGCCGGAGCCGCGGTTGATCTCGTGCATCTCGTTCCATTTCGGTTATCTGAGACGGCTCAACGAGCACCGTCCGTGCCTGGCACCGCTTAATCTGCGAGCTGCCGTGCGCCGGTCGTCGCGGCGCTCTATTCTCAAAAGGGATCGCACGCCGCCACGACGATGAGGGATGCGCAGCTCAGCCGTGCGGGCGCATGACCACCTTGATGACGCCGTCCTCCTTGTCGCGGAACCTCGCGTACATTTCCGGGGCGTCCTCAAGGCTGGCAGGGTGCGTGATGACGAAGCTGGGGTCGATCTCCCCGGCCACGATCTTCTCCAGCAGCGGCTTGGTGT
>Ga0325400_1004661_pt1 | contig 12736 bp, 13 predicted proteins | sample PopdelMetagenome_2_FD_205662 | JGI IMG/M metagenome (GOLD analysis project Ga0325400, IMG submission 205662) | Populus deltoides microbial communities from Bellville, Georgia, United States - Xylem-PdKOR-R1 | ecosystem: Host-associated > Plants > Phyllosphere > Stem > Wood/Secondary xylem...
GAAAAATCAAGATCCACAATCTAAATCACAAAAAAATAATAAAACATGTAACCTTACCTTTGACCACAGTGATATAACGTAGCCTGGTTCATGACATCCTCCAAGATTTATGTTACACGGGTTCACCTAAATTTATATGGATTAATTTAAAATAATACTATTTTAAGATTTTTATAAAAAAAAATTAAATCAATATTTTTTAAAAAAAATTAAATTAAATTTTATTTAAGTTTTTGATAATCCACCAGGTTAATCAGATAATTACTAACCAATCCAGTATAAAACCCGGTCTTAACCACGTTTTAATATAATGTATACCAAGCCAAGCCGGATAAGATTTGGACAAGCAGCGACACAACACAGTAATAATTTTCATTACACAACAACGTCAAAAAAGAGAGAAAAGAAAAGAAAAAAACACCCAAAACCTTCTCATTTTCTTTCTTTCCTTTTCTCCCTTTTTTGCTTCTCAACAATGTCTTCTTCAATGGAAACTCAAGATCCACAATCTAAACCACCACAAAATTCAGATCCAACAAAACCCCACAACCCCAACCCCACAACACCACCTGCTTCTTCGATGCTTAACAACATTCGAGGTGGAGCCCTCCATAGGAGGGCACGTTCAGAGATGAGTTTTAGGTTACCAGAAGACATGACAATGATGATGATGGATATCCACCCATCAGATCAAATCAATGGTGGTAATGGTAATGGTAATGGTAATGGTGGAGGGGGGTCTTCAACAGGAAGCTTAGAAGAGATCGGATCAGAGGATGATTTGTTCTCAACCTACATTGATGTTGATAAGCTAACTGGAGGCAATAGTGGGAATGGAGCTGGAGGGGGGGTTCAGAATGATAATGATAATAATATGAACGGAGAGAAAGCTGGGGTTTCGGGTTCGGGTACTTCCAGGCCTAAGCATAGGCATAGTAATTCTGTTGATGGGAGTGTGTTTGGTGGAGGAGAGGTAATGGATGCTAAGAAAGCAATGCCGCCTGATAAGTTAGCTGAGCTTTGGAATATTGATCCCAAAAGAGCTAAAAGGTGTGAGCTTTTTTGTTTTTTGATTATGGGTTTTGCTTAAAATTTTATTCTTTTATGGGTTTTTGTAGGAAATTGGTGTGCATTTGCTTTAAATTTGAGATAGGTAATGTTTTTGGTTTTATGGTTTAATGTTGTAGTTTTTTGGATGTGGAAGATGGGGAAAGTTAGTTAGTTGCTTGCTGGATTTAAAATTGGTTTCAGGGGTTAGATTCTCGGTTCTGAATGGTCAATATTGTTTGTTTCATCTTGGGATCTATGATGATTCATGCTGTCACATAACTGTCAAGTTGTCTGTGTTTAGACCTGCTTGTTGAATTGTTGTACTTTTGGGGACTGGAGAGTCTTTTCTTCTTCTTCTTCTACTGTTTATCAAATAATATGATGAATTTTATAGTCTTTGTGGCAAATGGATACTTTAGTATATATCGAAGCCTACAAGGAAGTCAAGAAACCGGTTTATCGTCTAAGATAGATTTCGACTGGATTGTTAGTTCGACTATTTTTCTTCAATATATGCTTACTTGTAATTCACCAGCCACTTTGGCATACTTGAGATTTAAAGTAATGGTGCATTATGCTGGGATTTAGAAATGTTAAGCTTCAATAGTTTTCTTCAATTTAGGCTGACTTGTCATTCACCAACCACTTTGGCATACCTGACATTTAACTTTATGGTGGCTTATGGTGGGATTTTAGAAATGTCGGTAACCCCTACTTATCAGGTGATTGGATTTACTATTTAACTTTTGTAGTTTTAAGGGCCTTTAGATGTTTAAAAGTCTAATCACCCCAAAAATGTTTTCCATAGTTTTCTTTTGACAATGAATGCATGAACAAAGACAAGCAAAGACGTGGATAATTGATTTGCGAATTCGTTTTCTTCAAAAATTGGTGGCATCCCTTTTGCGTATGCTGACAACATAGTTGTTGTTCACAGGATACTTGCAAACAGGCAGTCTGCCGCCCGCTCTAAAGAGAGGAAAGCCCGATACATACTGGAACTTGAGCGCAAAGTTCAGACCCTCCAAACAGAAGCTACCACTCTTTCTGCACAACTAACTTTATTTCAGGTTTATGTTTGTTGGTTGTAATTTCAGCATGCATTTTTCTACCTTAGTTATATTTGTATAGTCTATTTATACCACGTTTTTCCACTGCAAGGATGTCTCTCATTTTTGTGATCCAATTTTTGTTGGATGGATGATTGTGTTAATGCCTAGATAAACAAATTGATCCACGGACGTGAACAAAAAAAAAAAAAAAAATTATGTGAGGATGAAGAATGGTTATGATAGTAAATGATCTTGTTATTGGGTGGTGATTCTCGTGAAATTTTGTAGCTAATAATCTGATCACAACCCTCCTCTCTTAAGAGAGATCTTTCACAAGGCAAGCTGGTAGATGCAGAATGAAAGCAAGTAAAAATCTCGTGTTATTGAATTTTGTGTTCTTGTAATCATGAACACCGTTTATCTTTTCTATCAATCTCATCTCATCATGTTACTTTATTGTCAGCCACCGTGCTTAGTCCATGTTATGTTCTCTACTACTTCTGGTTTTCGGTCAGGATGGTGATCCTGTTTCTCTTCCTTTTCTCATATAGAGGGACACAACTGGTCTAAGCTCAGAAAACACAGAGCTTAAGCTTCGGTTGCAAGCTATGGAGCAACAGGCTCAGTTGCGCGATGGTGAGTGGCATGCCTGCTTTATGTTTATATCACCTGTGCACCTGATAAATACTCTTTGCTTTTTCTCAGTCATTTCTTCTTTAAAATTTGTTATTTAAGGCTATGACATCATATTTGGTTGAAACAGTGGTAGTTCTTATGTTGTTCTGTAGCTCTGAATGAAGCACTGAAGAAGGAGGTTGAGAGGCTCAGGATAGCCACCGGGGAAATGGTAAGCCCTTCCGACTCGTTCAACTTGGGAATGCACCAAATGCCCTTCACCCAGCCAAACTTTTTCCCACTTCCTCCACAGCCAGGATCTTCAGGTCACCCCAACATGCAATTACCATCATTTACTCATACCCCGCCTGGCATGTCCACCCACCATCTACAGCAGGCAGATTCCCACAATCTCTCAGACTACATGCAAAACGATCCTATCAGACAGTTACAGGGGCTTGATATCAGTAATAAAGGCTTAAATATTGTAAAGTCAGAAGGTCCCTCGCTTTCTGCTAGTGAAAATAGCTCCACATTTTGAGGCAAACTGGCTGCTGACTTGCTGACTTGTCCATGGTGTGCCTGTGTGGTAGATTGTTTATAGACTGACATCCAGTCACTTAGAGAAGGTTTCTATTTTGATTTCATTATTCATTCCATTCATGCTGTGGGGTCGATTCAAATTATTTATTCTTAGGGTTCTCCAGAAAGGGAAGCACCCAGGTTTTGATGCGATGTGTAAGGGTCCTTTGTTTAACATGGAATTTCGTGGTGATGTAGGACTTGTTGGGATGAAAGGTCATTCCTGTTGGATGTCAACATATTATGGGATGTTATGTTGATGTTGTCCAATTCTTTGTAGACTGTCATATTACTCTTGAACCATTCCTGGATTGATTGAAATGGACTCCAATTCCTTCTCTCCCCCTCTCCCTAGCTGCTTTCTTTTCTGTCTAAAATGTTCTTTCCTCTTCCACACTATGATGTTTCGGACTCCTCTGTCAACTGCAGCCCCATCATTTTGTCAACATGGGGTGGCATGCATTCATGAAGTGAAAAAGCTCAAGCCTTTCATTCTCGAGAAGGATTGCCACCATTACAGCACAGATTTATGGCCGTGAAATACGTTCAGATTTATGGCCGTGAAATACGTTACAGAATATTCTTATATATATAAAAGGACTGTCTGGTTTCTATGTAAACTAGATCTTGCTCCGCCCAATGCCAGAAACATCAAGCCCAACTTTTTATAGTAGTAAAAAAAAAAATCATGTTAGAGAAGTTGTTGATTTCTAAACAATAGGTAAGAATATAATTTAAATAATTGATAAAAATATAGTTTAATGACAAAATTTAAAAAGATATTCTTTTAAAAAAAATAGGGGGATAATAACCAATTTAATTGATCCAGGTTAATTAATTAAATCTATGGTTCAGTGATAACCTTATCACTTTATATAAAGAAAATCAAAATAAATTATAAAACTCAATTTAAAATAAAAAAATAAAAAAATAAATTAAAAAAATTAACCTGAAATTATGAGATTAGGACAATCTTGTAGAAAGTAAATTGAAATAAATTATAAAATTTAATTTTGAATTAACTCAATATTGAAAGATGAAATTGAAAAAAAAGCAAAAAACCAACTTGAATCAACACAAGTTAACTCGTCAAACTCATGACTCGAGTTATAAGATCATGATAACCTCATAAAAAATAAACAAAAAAAAATAACTCGATTAAACTTGGGTTAACCTACCAAACCTATAATTTGAGTCATGAGACTAGGATAATCCCCTGTAAATAAAATCAAAATAAATTATGAAGTTTAATTTTCAATAAATTTATTATTTGAATAATGAAATTAGAAAGTATTCAATCTGAAAAGGGACATAATAAAATGATCAGAGTCTACCCGAGTTAACCTGTAAAACTCATGACTCAGGTCATGAGACCGCGATAACTTTATGGAAAACAAACCGAAACAAACCATGAAATCTAATCCATAATCAACCTAATAAAGAATGAGATTGAAAAAAAATACAAATTAGAAAAAACTTGAGTCATCCATGTTAACTCATCGAATTTGTAACACGAATCATGATATTAGCATAAACATATAGAAAACAAACCATAACAAATTATAAAAATTATTTTTTAATAAATTAAATATTAAAAGATATAATTATTGAAAAAAATATAGATTAAAATCAAAGAAAAATAACTATTGTGACGAATAATGTTTTGTAAGGTGTTATATATAACCACATCTCTTTTAGTTATTTGTTAATTAATAATTAATTAATGGCATATTCCAAATACGAGGAAGGAAGAAAAACGAAGATTTAAGGAAATTTTGGATCTTGTTATATTAACATTTAGAGAGATTCCCAGCTTCTAACTTCCTAGCCCCTAGTAAAATATGCTTATAACTTAATTATAAGTATATGATTTAATTTAATTATAAGCATATTTCAATTCATAGAGATTGAATATAAGATTTTAAACCACGAGGACTAAAGATTTAATTTATTTAAACTAAGAGGACCAAATTAAAACTTAATTACATCCTGCGACACAACCAATTATCCCCGCAACCAGGATTTCAGGAGATCCTTTTCTTATCGGTGCTGTGGATACCAAAAAGGACTGGAAAGAAAGAAGAAAACCCAACCAAACCATGAGGTTCCTTTGGTAATTATTCTTATATTTCTGGGCATAACTTTAAACTCCATTTCCCGCCCATTCCACCCCGAAGAAAACAAATAAAAAGAATTATTATTTTTTTTTTAATTTGAAGCTCTCTCTTTTGCAAGTTCAAAACTCTCCGTCTTCTTCTCTTAGAGAAACTCTCACGGTCCGGTCCGGTTCCTTCTTCTCTACAGTTCGTGCTCTTACATTTCTCGAAAAATCACGAGTTTGTGCGATAGATTTCGGCAGTTCCCTTTTCTCACCGCGCTAGCCTTTATTTTGTAAAAACTGCGATTTTTTTTGTGCGTTTGGAGGTGATATTTGTTTTTCTAAGATTTGAAATGGGGAGCGAAGTGAAAAGTGAAGCCTCTGCTGATTCTCCTACTTCCGTTCTTGAAGACGAGGTATTATTCTTTTTAGCCTTTTTTTGTTTGAGATTTTTTTCCTATTTAACTCTCGAAAAAAAGTGTTTTTGTTTTTTTTTTTTAAAAAAATTGATCGATTTTATTTTTATTTTTATTTTTTGCAAATTACAAGAAGAAAAAAACTGTAGAAGCAAAAAAAAATTATTTTTTTTATTTTAATGTTAAGCAGTCGAACAAAAGAGTGATTTTTTTTTAAAGATATGATTAACAATTTATCATGTATTATTTATGTTTTTGTGTTTTTTTTCCCCTTAAAATGAAGGAGCAATGCAATTTGAAAGTAGAAGAAGAGGTGTTTGTGGAAGCAAAAAATGGGGACGCGTCTCTTATATCAATATCTATGGCGGAGGAGGAAGAGAAGCTCTTGAAATCCAGGATGAAAGAAGAAGAGATAGAAAAAGCGGCGGCGGAGGAAGCTCAGTTGGATGAAAGCCAGTTTAATAGATTGGACCAGCTTTTAACTCAAACTCAGCTCTATTCAGAGTTTCTGCTGGAAAAGATTGATCAAATCACTGCTGTATGTGTATATCTTCTCAAATGCCTTTTTTTTCCAATGAATTTTCTTTTATGTTCCTTTTTCGTTTTTGTTTTCTTGCTTTACGATTTAGATTGCATTACTAGAATGGAGCGGAGCAAGAGAGTGAACCTGCCGAGCAGAAAAAGAGAGGTCGTGGATCAAAAAGAAAAGCCGCTGCGCAATACAATTCTGTGAGTTTTTATCCTCTTGCTTTGCTTCATATGGATGTTAGTGTCTTGGATATTATGTTAGAGATGACTGTCGTGGCCAGAAGATGTGCTGTATTGTATAAGATTGAAAGTTTAAGTTTGTTTTTTTGTGCTTTACTGGTTACAAATTTTCAATTATATATTTTACGATTGCTTCTTAATTTAATAGAGCTGTTAATAGGAAAACATGTTTATGTAGGGATATTTAACGCACCTGCCAAAGAGGAATATAATTGTAAGATGAAAATGTGTAGATGTAAGAGAACTGACTGAGATGGGGAATGTTTTAATGATCTCAGTGGAGTTTTAGTCTTGACCTCTCAAATCTTCCTTTATTTAATTTTACGTGTTCTGCTATGAAAAGATGCCATTTTAAGATTGCCTTAGTGAATTCTGACATGCCATGACCTTCCTTTCTTCAGAGGAAAGCCAAGAGAGCAGTTACCGCAATGCTTACAAGATCAAAAGAAGTTGACAAGGTTGAGGATGCAAATTTGACTGAGGAAGAAAGAGCTGAGAAAGAGCAGAGAGAACTTGTACCTCTGCTAACTGGTGGGAGGTTGAAATCTTATCAGATTAAAGGTGTGAAATGGTTGATCTCTCTCTGGACAAATGGGCTAAATGGGATCCTTGCAGATCAAATGGGGCTCGGAAAGACTATCCAAACAATTGGTTTCCTAGCACATCTGAAAGGGAATGGTTTAAATGGACCCTATATGGTTATTGCCCCTCTTTCCACTCTCTCAAATTGGGTGAATGAGATTTCAAGGTAAAAGTTTTAATTGATTTTTTTGTGTAAACTGTCCATCTTGATCTTTTAATCCACAGTTTTATTTGATTCCCTGTGAATTCCCCTGAATAGGTTTGCTCCTTCTATGGACGCAATTATCTACCACGGTAGCAAGAAACAGAGGGATGAGATAAGGAGGAAGCACATGCCCAGATCAATTAGCTCCAAATTCCCAATTATTGTTACTTCCTATGAGATTGCATTATCGGATGCAAAAAAGTATTTGAGGCATTACCCATGGAAGTATGTTGTGGTTGATGAGGTGAGTGTTTTAACAAGATAGCTTGTAGAGTAGGTAGACACACGGGAGAAGTACTCTTTTCTTCCAAGCAAACAACATTAGCCTAAGGGAAATCATATGGACAAAGTGACTGCTTTTGGTTATAAGTGCAAAGCTAAAAATGACACTATTGTTTTTAGTAGCGGTGTTCTGTGTGTTTGGATACATTGTGGTCAACTGCTCTGGATTCAAGACTTTCAAATTACACATAAGATAACACTCAGGATAACAAGTGCCTGGAATTTAAAAGTGCTATGCTTTGTTGTTGATTCTTTTTTCCTTTTTGGTACAATTTTAGCTTTTCCACTCACTTTATACATTTTGCTGGGAACCTGAAATAAGCTCAGAGCCTTTTTATGTGATGTTGCACTGCATATTTATAAACTAGCAGATTTGCCGAAGATAACAGTTCTCCTCTGTTTTTGAATTCATGAAGTTTAGATTGGCTGTACAGGCATGCAACCATGGCATCTTGGATCTTGCAATTCCACAAAGCTCTAATCTTTTGAACTAACAGATTAAACACTCACTATTCTGTCACTTTTAGACTTCTTTATCTCACTCTGTTAATAATTATTTAAATTGCAATTTGAAATCACATGCTTTATTCTGTATAGTCAATGCTCGTGTTTGTTCATGGGCTCTGAGATACCTTTGCTCTTGTTTGTTCCTTTTGCGCCTTAAACATTCTGAGCTGTCTTCTTTCATGTGCCAATACTTTAATTTGCCAAATTACTGATTTTTACTAACTATTCTAAATTGCAACCTTCTTACTTAAGGGGCACCGGTTGAAAAATTCAAAATGCAAACTGCTGAAGGAGTTGAAATACTTGCACGTGGACAATAAGCTCTTATTAACTGGGACACCTCTGCAAAACAATTTGGCTGAGCTTTGGTCACTGTTGAATTTCATTTTGCCTGATATTTTCCAATCCCATGAAGAATTTGAGTCATGGTCAGTATACTGTCAATTTGAAAGTTGTGCATGCATTTTCCAGTAATTATGGCAGTATAGAGTTCAATCATGCAGTTATGACTGCAATGCTTCACATGCAATTCACCTAAACTGAAGTTTTTTTCTTTCTCAGGTTTGATCTGTCAGGAAAGTGCAATAATGAAACAATGAAGGAAGAAGTAGAAGAAAGGCGAAGGGCTCAGGTACGTATTTTAGCTAATGATGCAATTCTACTTTTGTAAATGAAACATTTGAATGGCATGGTGTATATACTGGGTTTTTAATCAACCTCAGGCTGTAACCAAACTCCATGCAATATTGCGTCCCTTTCTCCTACGGAGAATGAAAACTGATGTAGAGCAGATGCTTCCTCGGAAGAAAGAGATCATCTTATATGCTACCCTGACTGAGCATCAGAAGAAATTCCAGGAGCATTTAATCAATAAGACACTGGAGGACTATTTACGAGAGAAGCTGGATACCGGTATTAGTTCACTTTTTTCAATCAATTTGTTATTGATAAGACTTCAGCTTTAGAAAGGAAGAAAAGAGGTTTTATTTGCTGTGATTATTTGGTATTCTGTTTCGGCTGGCTGTCCTTTGGAAGCAGCACTGTTTTTGGGCATTGGGACTGCTAGCTAGCAAAGTATGACAGCTCTAAGTGAGAATTTCAGGATACTAGCTGTTTATTGAATAGCTCATGCAGTTTGATGACACTGGAAAATGGTGAATCTAGAATCAAAATAGGTGATTGAAGTAAAAATCGTGTCTGCTTTTGAGTCATAGTTTTATTTAATTCTCCCTATTATAAGTTGTTGGTTCTTTGACTTAATTTTGGCTATGATATTTCCTATGGTTTGTGAATCGTGAAGCACAGGTTCATGAATGTTCATGTTATAATTATTCTTTTCTTTGTGGGCTGAAGCTTGATTTATCATATGGATATGCTATTTGTTTGCTTGTTTTTTATTTATATCTTTTTTTAGATTATTCTACCTGATAGCAAGCTGCAGTCATTTATTCTTTCGCCATGCATCTTGACCTGCATTGTCAGCAAGCACTGGCCCAATAGAATGGATAGCCGCTCTACATATTTTCCTGTATTGACTTCTGGTTTTTTAAATTGCAGGACGTGGCATGAAAGGAAGGCTTAATAATTTGATGATTCAACTTCGAAAAAATTGCTACCACCCGGATCTCTTAGAGTCTGCCTTTGATGGCTCATGTATGTGCCTTTCAACTCGTTTAATTAGTGTATGGTGAATTTCTGTTGCCAGATTCACTAATGCCTTCGATGTTCTTGACAGATTTCTATCCACCAGTTGAACAGATAGTTGGGAAGTGTGGCAAATTCCAATTGCTGGATAGATTGTTGAATCGTTTGTTTGCACTCCAGCACAAAGTATGATGTGCAAGTTTCTAAACTTTCCAGTTTATTGTAAACCATGCATGCTCTCATCTTCTGCTGGCTTTTTAAACAGGTTCTGATTTTCTCCCAGTGGACTAAAATTTTGGATATAATGGACTATTATTTTAGTGAGAAAGGATTTGAAGTTTGTAGAATTGATGGCTCTGTGAAGTTAGATGAAAGGAAGAAACAGGTCCGTTACACCTTGCATTCCTTTTTTTTTAAACTTGAAGGTTTAGATATTTAATATTAATATTAATTTGCAGCTTTTGGGTTTAGACATGTAAGAAAAGCTTGCTCGCCATAGATGAATATTATGAAGTTTATAATTTTGGATTCTGCAACTGTCTTGGTCAATTGGTACTTTTAGGCCAATCATACATGGTTTATCACTTATTTCGGTGTCTTTGCTTTCATCAAAGCATCTCTGCATGTCTTGATTATGCACTTTTGAAAGCTTCTTTCAAGCTCTTGGTGACGCAATTTACTTGTCAACTTCACTGCCTGTCTTCAGTAATTTGCTAATGTTTATTCTCAGCACATTTGTTTCTTGTCCAGTCAGCATGTTCTAGCATGTAGTGGCATCTGCTAGTATTTGTGAGTATTAAATTGTTTTATTATTCTAGGCTTGAAAGCGTTTGTTAATGGGGAAAAGATCCTGAAAGTCGATGTGTGCTGCTAGTATTGAATGGCATCTGCTACCTGAAAGGATTAAATTGCATAATTATTCTAGGCTTAAAAGAGTTTGTTTGTGTTGAACAGATCCAGGAATTCAATGACGAGAACAGCCAGTATAGGATTTTTCTTCTTAGCACAAGAGCTGGTGGATTGGGTATCAACCTCACTTCAGCTGATACCTGTATCCTGTATGACAGTGACTGGGTATTTTCTTGATCTTGTGTCCCATGTTCCACCCTTGGTATATACTAAAAACTCTTGATTTTTGTACTATTGCATGGATTTTTACAATTTTATCCCAGAACCCTCAAATGGATCTGCAAGCCATGGATAGATGTCACCGAATTGGGCAAACCAAGCCTGTTCATGTTTACAGGCTTACAACAGCTCAGTCTGTTGAGGTAACCAACGATGGCCATTGTTTTCGTTTAGTGCTTTTGTTTGGTTGTCAGGTAATTGACAAATTGTATGCTTACAGGGTCGTATTTTGAAAAGAGCTTTTAGTAAGTTGAAGCTTGAGCATGTGGTCATTGGAAAAGGACAGTTTCATCAAGAGCGAACCAAGTCTACCGGCACAGATCTCATGGAGGTTTGTTTTATATGCTTTGTTTCTTACATGTCTTCTATTATTTAACCATTAGTGGTAGCAATGGTATGTATCTTTCATGGTTCATTGAAATTCAGTAGGGGTTTGCTCCCTGGCTAGAATTAAGGAAGATTTTATTTCTTGAACCTCATTTATTTTTTCTATTTTTGAACATACCCTTTTAATTAGTGTCAAATGGTGAAAAAATGACAATTGGCAATCAGATGGCTGTCAATTAGATGACACATTGCAGCATGTGATGTAACATTGAAAGTTTTCTGTTCCAAATGAAAAACAAACAGTGAAATTCTTATTTTGATTTATTGCTAACTGAGCACCTGCAGCTGGCTATGCTAGGATTGGATGCGACTTGATTATGACCAGCAACTTCTTTCCTTTTCTTTTGTGCTTTTATTGATGAATTTTTCAATTGGATTAACCTTTCAGGAGGAGATGCTGGCCCTGCTTCGGGATGAAGAAACAGCAGAAGACAAGTTGATACAGACAGATATCAGTGATGAAGATTTAGAGAGGGTGTTGGATCGCAGTGATTTGGTCGTAGGCTCATCATCAGATGACATAGAAAACATGGCTGCCACTGTTTCAATTCCTCTGAAAGGGCCTGGTTGGGAGGTGGTTGTACCGACTGCCAGTGGAGGCGTGCTCTCTACCCTTAATAGTTAGAAGTTTGTTCGCCACATCCACAGATGGTGGTTGCGGTTGCAGACCTGGCCTGACCACTGAATGTCTGCGTTTTTGGGGAGGGGTGGCCTCAGACGGAGGATGTGGATCCTTGATGCCTTACTTTTTTGCGAGCAGAGTGTTGCTCTTAGTCGGATGCTTCTCCATGATTTTGGTAACAATAGAATAGAAAGAGGCCGCTTTTTGGTAAATGACTAATTATCATATATTTGTATTTTTCATGTTCTGAATCAATTTTAGAGACAAAATGTAGAATTGACTCAAAACGATGTTATTTTAAGGAGTATTTCCTAAGATCAATTGACTTTAACTTTGATAACTTTTGTTTGTATGATTAGTACAAATGCTAGGGTTTTTATTTTATTTTTAATTCAATTGCAAGTTTAAATACTTTGCTTTGATATATGAACTTGCATGCAATATAATTTAGGTATCACACTTTTTTGTAATAGTTTAGCAAATTAAATTTAAACTAAATAATTGCAATCTATAAAATTATTAACAATGTACACCATATTCTTGAAACTATGGACTGTGTATATATATGCGCATAATCAATTAGCAAACGGAGTAGATTTATAGAAATTCAAGTCCTATGAAATTCAAATATTTGAGGTAAATTTTGAATTATAAATTACATTATATTAATTGCTCCAAGGTACTAGAAAAATATATTAATGTAATACTATTAAACACCTACTTTCAAATGTGATTTTTTCATTGCTTATCTAAAATCAAAAGAAAATATTACAGATATGCTCACTAAATATTTAACGA
>Ga0325400_1004664_pt1 | contig 12730 bp, 7 predicted proteins | sample PopdelMetagenome_2_FD_205662 | JGI IMG/M metagenome (GOLD analysis project Ga0325400, IMG submission 205662) | Populus deltoides microbial communities from Bellville, Georgia, United States - Xylem-PdKOR-R1 | ecosystem: Host-associated > Plants > Phyllosphere > Stem > Wood/Secondary xylem...
GCCTCGCCGCTGGTCGGCGCGGTGCTCGCGGTGGGCCTGCTGGCCTGGCTCACCCGCGGCCTGCACCTGGACGGGCTGGCCGACACCGCCGACGGCCTGGGTCCGCTGCGCGGCCGGGAGCGGGCGCTGGAGGTCATGCGGGCCGGGGACGTCGGGCCCTTCGGCGTCGCGACGCTGGTGCTCACCCTGCTGCTGCAGGTGGCCTGCCTGGCCGCGCTGCTCACCGTGGACGGCGGCTGGCTGGCGCTGTGGACCGCGGTGGTCGCCGCCCGGCTGGCCATGTCCCGCTGCGGCCTGCCCGGCGTCCCGGTGGCGGCCGGGTCGTCGCTGGCCGCGGCGGTGGCCGGCACGGTGTCCCGGGTGTGGCTGGCCGGCTGCGCCGTGGTCGCCGTGCTGTGCGTCGGGGGGACGGCGGCCTGGCTCGGCGACCCGGCGCTCGGCGCGCGGCTGGTGGGTGCCGGCGTGCTCGGGTCGGCCGCCGGGGAGCTGCTGCACCGGCGGGCGCGGGCGCGCCTCGGCGGGGTGAACGGCGACGTCATGGGCGCGACCGGCGAGGTCACCGCCACCGCCACCCTGCTGGCGGCGGCGGTCCTGCTGCCCCTGGGGTGAGGGTGGGAGGTGATCCGCGACGGTGGGCGGCGGTCGTGACGACCTCCGACCGTGCGGGATCACCTCCGACCCCCGCTGCGTCAGCCGACGGAGACCAGGTCCACCACGAAGACGAGGGTGGCGCCGCCGGGGATGGGGCCCTGGCCGGCCGGCCCGTAGCCCAGGTCGCTGGGGATGGTGATGACCCGCCGGCCACCGACCGCCATGCCCTGCACGCCCTGGTCGAAGCCCTGGATCACCCGGCCCGCGCCGGCGGTGAAGGGCAGCGTGGAGTCCGCGCCGCGGTTCCAGGAGGCGTCGAAGGTCTGGCCGGTGTCGTAGAAGGCGCCCACGTACTTCACCTCGACCGCCGACCCGGTCTCGGCCACCGGGCCGTCGCCGACCACCACGTCGGACACCACCAGGCCGCACGGCGGCGCGGCGTCGGTGCCGGTGACCTCGGGCTGCGCCGACAGGTCCGCCGACACCGGGGACGGCGCCTGCGCGGTGGCCGGGGCGTCGGTGCACGACGCCGCGCCGACCGTCGGACCCTGCACGGCCGGGGACGACGCGGTGGCGGCCGAGCTGGTCGAGGAGGTGGACGACGACCCGCACGCGGCCAGGAGCAGCGCGGCGGGCAGGACGAGCAGGGCGGAACGGGCGCGGGTCACGAGGTCCTCTCGGCGGGGGTACGGGGTCGCGCTGCGGAGCCGGACTCCAGGTCGCCCTCGGTCTCCAGGTAGACCTGCTGCAGCTGGGCGAGCACCTCGGGGTCGGGGGCCGCCCACAGCGAGCGGTCGACGGCCTCGAGCAGGCGCTCGGCGATCCCGTGCAGCGCCCAGGGGTTGGACTCCTCCAGGAACGCCCGGTTCTCCGGGTCCAGCACGTAGCTCTGGGTCAGCTTCTCGTACATCCAGTCCGCGACCACGCCGGTGGTGGCGTCGTAGCCGAACAGGTAGTCCACGGTCGCGGCCATCTCGAAGGCGCCCTTGTAGCCGTGCCGGCGCATCGCGGCGATCCACTTCGGGTTCACCACCCGGGCGCGGAACACCCGGGAGGTCTCCTCGACCAGCGAGCGGGTGCGCACGTGCTCGGGCCGGGTGGAGTCGCCGATGTAGGCCTTGGGCGAGCTGCCGGTCAGCGCGCGCACCGTGGCGACCATCCCGCCGTGGTACTGGAAGTAGTCGTCGGAGTCGGCGATGTCGTGCTCGCGGGTGTCGATGTTCTTGGCCGCCACCGCGATCCGCCGGTAGGCCGTCTCCATGTCCGGCCGGGCCGCGGCGCCGTCCAGGTCGCGGCCGTAGGCGTAGCCGCCCCACACCGCGTACACCTCGGCGAGGTCGGCGTCGGTCCGCCAGTCCCGGCTGTCGATCAGGGACAGCAGGCCCGCCCCGTAGGCCCCGGGCTTGGAGCCGAAGACCCGGGTGGTGGCCCGGCGGCGGTCGCCGTGCTCGGCGACGTCGGCGTCGACGTGCCTGCGCACGTAGTTGTCCTCGGGCGACTCGTCCAGGCCCGCGACCAGGGTGACGGCGTCGTCGAGCATGGTCACCACGTGCGGGAAGGCGTCCCGGAAGAACCCGGAGATGCGGACGACGACGTCGATGCGCGGCCGCTCCAGCTCGGCCAGCGGGATGGGCTCGAGCTCCTTGACCCGCCGCGAGGCCTCGTCCCACACCGGCCGGACGCCGAGCAGCGCGAGCACCTGGGCGACGTCGTCGCCGCTGGTGCGCATCGCCGAGGTGCCCCACACGGACAGGCCGACCGACGCGGGCCACCGGCCCTCCTCGGCCCGGTAGCGCTCCAGCAGGCCGTCGGCGAGGCCCTGCCCGGTCTCCCAGGCCAGCCGCGAGGGCACCGCGCGCGGGTCGACGGAGTAGAAGTTGCGCCCGGTCGGCAGCACGTTGACCAGCCCGCGCAGCGGCGAACCCGACGGCCCGGCCGGCACGTAGCCGCCGTCCAGGGCGTGCAGCGCCAGGTCGATCTCGTCGGTGGTGCGGGCCAGCCGCGGCACCAGCTCGTCGACGGCGAAGTGCAGCACCCGCTCGACCTCGGCGTGCGGCCCGCCCAGCACCCCGGACACGACCGGGGCGACGGCGGAGGTCACCCAGCCGGCGTCCTCCAGGCCCTGCACCAGCGCCAGCGCCCGGGCCTCCACCGCGTCGGTCTCCGCCAGGCCCGCCGTCCCGTCCTCGACCAGGCCCAGTGCCTCGCGCAGGCCCGGCATCGCGACCGCGCCGCCCCAGATCTGGCGGGCACGCAGGATCGCCAGCACCAGGCCGACCCGGGCGTCGCCCTCGGGCGGGGAGCCGAACACGTGCAGCCCGTCGCGGATCTGGGAGTCCTTGATGGCGCACAGCCAGCCGTCGACGTGCAGGATCATCTCGTCGAACTCGGCGTCGTGCGGCCGGTCCGAGAGGCCCAGGTCGTGGTCCATCTTCGCGGCCTGGATGAGCGTCCAGATCTGCTGGCGGATCGCCGGCAGCTTGGCCGGGTCCATCGCGGCGATGTTGGCGTGCTCGTCGAGCAGCTGCTCCAGCCGCGCGATGTCGCCGTAGGAGTCCGCGCGGGCCATCGGCGGCACCATGTGGTCGATCAGCACGGCGTGCGCGCGGCGCTTGGCCTGGCTGCCCTCTCCCGGGTCGTTGACCAGGAACGGGTAGACCACCGGCAGGTCGCCCAGCGCGGCGTCGGGTGCGCAGGACGCCGACAGGCCCACGGTCTTGCCGGGCATCCACTCCAGGTTGCCGTGCTTGCCCACGTGCACCAGCGCGTGCGCGCCGAACTCCGAGCGCAGCCAGTGGTAGGCGGCCAGGTAGTGGTGCGAGGGCGGCAGGTCGGGGTCGTGGTAGATCGCGATCGGGTTCTCGCCGAACCCGCGCGGCGGCTGCACCATGACCACCACGTTGCCGGCGCGCAGGGCCGCGAAGACGATGCAGTCGTCGGTCGGGTCGACGAACAGCTGCCCCGGCGGCGGACCCCAGTGCTCGACCATCCGGTCGGTGAGCTCGGCGGGCAGCGTGTCGAACCACTCCCGGTAGGTGGCCGCGGGGATGCGGACCGGGTTGCCCGACAGCTGCTCGGCGGTGAGCCAGTCGGGGTCCTGCCCGCCGGCCTCGATGAGCGCGTGCACCAGGGCGTCGCCGTCCAGGTCGGCCACGCCGGGCAGCGAACCCGGGCCGTCGAACGGGCCGATGTCGTAGCCCTGCCCGGCCATGGCGGCCAGCAGCCGGACGACGGAGGCCGGGGTGTCCAGCCCCACCGCGTTGCCGATCCGGGCGTGCTTGGTCGGGTAGGCGCTCAGCATCACCACGACCTTGCGGTCGGCCGGCGGGGTGTGCCGCAGCCGGGCGTGCGCCACGGCGATGCCGGCCACGCGGGCGGCCCGCTCGGGGTCGGGCACGTAGGAGGTCAGGCCGTCGGCGTCGACCTCCTTGAAGGAGAACGGCACGGTGATGATCCGGCCGTCGAACTCGGGGATGGCGACCTGGTTGCCGACGTCCAGCGGGGACAGGCCGTCGTCGTTGCCGGCCCAGGTCTCCCGGTCGCTGCCCAGCACCAGGCCCTGGATGACCGGGACGTCGAGGCGGGCGAGCTCGCCGACGTCCCAGGCGCCGTCGTCCCCGCCGGCCTGCGCGGTGGCCGGCCGCGACCCGCCGGCCGCGAGCACCGTGACGACCATGGCGTCGACGGTGCGCAGCACGTCGAGCATCTCCGGGGCGACCGAGCGCAGCGAGGCGCAGTAGACCGGCACCGGCACCCCGCCGGCGGTCTCGACCGCGGCGCAGAGGGTGTCGACGAACGCGGTGTTCCCGGCCAGGTGGTGCGCCCGGTAGTAGAGGACGGCGACCCGCGGCCCGGTCGCCGCGGTGGGCCGGTCGACGACGCCCCAGTCCGGTGCGACGGCGGGCGCGTCGAAGCCTTCGCCGTCCAGCAGCACGGTGTCGGCCAGGAAGCGGTGCAGCTGCACGATGTTGTCCGGCCCGCCCTGGGCCAGGTACGCGTGCGCCTCGGTGGCCACGCCCATCGGCACGGTCGAGAGCTCCATCAGCTCGGCGTCGGGCAGCTGCTCACCGCCCAGCACGACGACGGGGACGCCGAGGTCCAGCAGCGGGCGCACCATGTCCTCGTACTTGCGCCGCGACCCGAGGATCCGGAAGACGACCAGGTCGGTGCCGCGGGCGAACTCGACGAGGTCGCCGACGCGGTAGGGGTTGCCCAGCCGCCAGCCGGAGTCGCTCGTGCGGGCGGCCAGCAGGTCGGTGTCCGAGGTCGAGAGGAGCGTGAAGGTGCGCACCGTGAGCCTTCCCCCGGGTCCGCGCCCGGAGTTCGTGGGGCACGGCAGCCGCAGTGTCTGGCTCCCCCGAGGGGTCACAGTGGCGGGACCGCACCGGGATCGCACCGGTTTCCTGCGCACTGCCGTGGTTGGCGCCGACGCTACCCGCCGGTCCTGGGCAGCTCGGGGACGGCGGACGGGCCGGCCTCCCGCGGGCGGGGCAGCTCCTCGGGGTGCGCGCGCAGCGCGATGAGCGCGACGTCGTCCTCGGGGTGCCGCGGCACGGTGGCCAGCACCCGGTCGCACAGCTCGTCCAGGCCCACCCCGGCGCGCACCAGCCGGCCCACGGTCTGCACCAGCCGGGCGGTGCCGGCGTCCAGGTCGCTGCCGCGCCGCTCGACCAGGCCGTCGGTGTGCAGCAGCACGGTGCTGTCCGGGGTCAGCGGGACCTCGTGGTCGTGCCGGACGGTGGTGTGGTCGACGCCGAGGAGCAGGTCGCGGCCCTCCAGCAGCACGACCTCGCCGTCGGGGTGGACGAGCAGGGGCGAGGGGTGGCCGGCGTTGGACCAGCGCAGCACGCGGCCGGCGCCGGCCTGCTCCACCCGGGCGACCAGCACGGTGGCCAGGGTGCCGACGTCCAGGCCGGTCACCGCGCGGTCCAGCGTGGTCAGCACCTGCGCCGGCGTCCCGCACGCGGCCCACACGATGCCGCGCAGCAGGTTGCGCAGCTGCCCCATCGCGGCCGCGGCCTCGCGGTCGTGGCCGGTGACGTCGCCGATCACCAGGTGGGTGGCGCCGTCGGGTCCGAGGAAGGCGTCGTACCAGTCGCCGCCGACCTGTGCCTCGGCCGCCGCGGGCAGGTACCGCGGGACGACGTGCAGGTGGTCGGGCTCGGGCGGGGCGGTCAGCAGCGAGCGCTGCAGGGTCTCGGCCAGCCGGGCCACCGCCGACGCCGCCTCGGCCGCGGCCTCCGTGGAGGCGATCCGGCTGATCGTCTGCGCGGTCAGCGCACCCAGGGCGCCGACGAACTCCCGGTCGGCCGGCCGCCAGTGCCGGTCGGTGCGCTGCCCCAGCGCCAGGGAGCCGATGAGCCGGCGCGCGGACCGCAGGGGGACCGAGCACCCCGACCGCACCCCCGACCGGCGCCAGACGCCGACCCCGCCGGGGAACTGCGCGGCCGCGGCCTCCAGGTCGGGCACGAAGTGCACCCGGCCGTGGACGGCGGAGTCGACCATCGGCAGCGGGAAGTCCGCGGGCAGCCGGCGGACGGTGTCGACCGTGACGGCGTCCAGCGGGGCGTCGACGTAGGTGGTCACCGCCGAGCCGTCCTCGTCGGTCAGGCAGAGGATCACCCCGGTGGTGCCCAGGGTGGCGGCCGCGTGCCGGGTGATCACCGCCAGCGCGGCCCCGACGGTCTCCACCCGGCCCAGGGCCTCGGCCACCGAGACCAGCCCGGCCATCCGGGTGGCGTCGGCGAACTGCTGCTGGGCGGTCTCCCGGGCGTCGGTGACGTCGACGTTCGTGCCGACCATCCGCACGGGGGCACCGGCGTCGTCCACCAGCACCCGGCCCAGGGCGGCGACCCACCGGACGGCGCCGTCGGGGTGCACCACCCGGAACTCCACGTCGAGCAGGTCACCGCCGACGATCGCCTCGTCGAGGGCCCCCTGTACCACCGGCCGGTCGTCGGGGTGGATGGCCAGGTCGATGTCGGCGACGGTGCCGGTGAGCTCGACCCCGGTCAGGCCGAAGATCGCCCGGCTGCGGTCGTCCCAGACCAGCTCGTCGCTGTGCAGGTCCCAGTCCCACAGGCCGAGGCCGGCGGCGTCGGTCGCGACGGCGAGCCGGGCCAGGAGCACGTCCCGGTCGCGGTCGCCCTCACCACGCGTCGTGGCCACGCGGGCAGTATGCGGTACGACGGCCCCCGGAATCGAGGACCGCGCGGTGGCCCGCTGCCCCCGGGCCACCGCGCGGTGCGCTCATCCGCGGGCGCGCAGCTCGCGCCGCAGGATCTTCCCCGTGGTCGTCTTCGGCAGCTCGTCCACCACCTCGACGTACCGCGGGTACTTGTAGGCCGCCATCCGCTCCTTGGCCCAGGCGATCACCTCGTCGGGGTCGACGGTGGCGCCCGGCTTGGTGGAGACGTAGGCCTTCACCGTCTCGCCGCGCACCTCGTCGGGGATGCCCACCACGGCGACCTCGCGGACGGCGGGGTGGCCGTAGAGCACGTCCTCCACCTCGCGCGGCCACACCTTGTAGCCGGCCGCGTTGATCATGTCCTTCTTGCGGTCGACCAGGAAGAACCAGCCCTGGGCGTCCATGAACCCGACGTCCCCGGTGCGCAGCTCACCGCCGGGGATGGACTCCGCGGTGGCGTCGGGCCGCTCCCAGTAGCCGGGCACGACCTGGGGACCGGCGGTGGCGAACTCGCCCACCTCGCCGACCGGGACCTCTTCGCCGTCCTCGCCGAGCACCCGCACCACGGTGTCGTAGACCGGCACCCCGACGCTGAGCGCGCCGGAGTTCTCGTCGACCGGCGCCTTCACGCCCATCGGCACGCCGTGCGAGGGGCTGTTGGTCTCGGTCAGCCCGTAGATGTTGTGCACGTAGACGCCGAGCTTGTCCTCCAGCTGGTCGGTGACCGCCGGCGCGATCGGCGCGCCGCCGGAGTACACCGCCCGCAGCGAGGAGAAGTCCTCCCGGGTGGCGCCCTCGGCGTTGCCCAGCGCGATGAACACCGCGATGGCGCCGACGGTGAAGGTCGGCCGGTGCTCCCGGATGGCCTCGAGCACGACGTCGGGGTGGAACCGGTGCGCGATCACCAGCGGGCAGCCGACCAGCATCGCGATGGCCACGTGCCCGATCAGCCCGGTGATGTGGAACAGCGGGGCCACGCCCAGCACCACGTCCTCGGGTCCCAGCCGCATCCACTCGCGGTAGGTGCAGGCGTTGAACGTCATCGTCGAGTGCGTGTTCATCGCACCCTTGGGCCGCCCGGTGGTCCCCGAGGTGTAGGTGAGCACCCCGATGTCGTCGCCGGAGAGCTCCACCGGGGGCGGCTGCTGCCCGGCGAACCGGGTGGCCAGCTCACCGAGGTCGGAGGTGCCCTCGGGGGTGGACTTCGTCGTCCCCCCGAACAGCCGGGGGTCCGCGCGGGTCTGGTGGTCCAGCCCCGAGCAGGTGATGACCGTGCGCACCTGCGTCTCGGGCAGCACGCCGCGGGCCACGGTGTCGTACAGCTCGTCCAGGCACAGCAGCGCCGTGGCCCCGGAGTCGCTGAGCAGGTAGGTCAGCTCGGCGGCCTTGTTCATCGGGTTGATGGCCACCGCCGCCCCGCCGGCCTTCCACGCCCCGAGCAGCCCGATGACGAAGGCCGGGTTGTTCTGCACGTAGAGGCCCATCCGGTCGCCGTGGGCGAACCCGCCCTCGAGCAGCCCGAGCGCCAGGGCGTCGGAGGCGGTGTCGAGGTCGGCGTAGGTGAGCACGCCGTCGAAGTAGCGGATCGCCACCGCGTCGGGGGTCGCGGCCACCGTGGCCCGGAAGACGTCGAGCAGGGTGGCGTGCTCGGGCGTGATCGAGGCCGGCTGGCCCTCCCCGTAGAGGGCCAGCCACGGCTTGTCGGTGTAGACGCTCACTTGATGGCCAGCGGGTTCACCGGCGACCCCGAGCCGAGGTGCACCTTGAGCGGGGCGGCGGCGTAGAGGAAGGTGTACTGGCCGTCCTCGGCGCAGCTGTCGGCCAGGGTCTCCAGGTCGGCGATCTCGGTGAGGGTGACCCCGAGGTTGCGCATCAGCGCGTTGTGCAGCGGCAGCGCGACACCGTTGTTGGGGTCGGTGGTGACCTCGTTGGCGATGGTGTCGGTGACCAGGTTGGGGATCTCCATGTCCTGGAACCACTGCACCAGCTCCGGGCTGTAGACCAGGCCGGGCTCGCAGAAGCCCTCGTAGAACGCCTCGCCCTGGTCGTGGAACAGCTGCAGGAAGTTGGTCCGGATCACCAGCACGTCGCGCTTCTGGATCTCCGTGCCCTGCGCCCGCGCGCACTCCTGCAGGTCGGTGTGGGTGAAGGTCTCGGCCTTGTCCAGCGTCCGCTTGCCGCGGAAGCGGGCCATGTCCAGCAGGATGCCGCGGCCGACGACGCCCTTCTGCGCGATGGGCTCGACGCTGGCCTTCTGCAGGCCGCCGACGGTGGTTCGGGCGTCGTAGCCGTTCCAGATCTTCCCGCCGTACCAGACGTGGCCCAGCCCGTCGTACTGCGTGGAGCCCTGCAGGAAGGCGTTGATCTTGTCGTCGGCGTAGTGCAGGCCGCCGGGGTAGGCGGGGGCGTCGGCACCGTCCCAGCTGGACTCGTCGAGCACCTGGGTGCGCTCGGCGGGCGTGCGCCCGGGCCAGACCGGGTCGCCCTTCGGGTCGCCGATCAGGCGCTGCAGCGTGTGCACCTCGCCCTTCTTCACGTGGGCGATCCCGCGCAGCACCTCCTCGGCGGTGAGGTAGTTCAGCGCGCCCACCTCGTCGTCGGGGCCCCACTTGCCCCAGTTGGTCGGGGAGTCGGCGAGCAGGTCGCTCAGGTCGGGGACCGCGGGCTTCTCGGTGCTGGTCATGTCGTCTCCTCGTCGAGCGGCAGGGACCTGCACGACCGGACGCTCGTCCGGTCGGCGCTGGCCTGCAGGATGATGCAGGTCACAGTCGAGGGGGGTCAAGGTCGTCGCGACGGTCCCGCAACGCTGCCCCGCCGAGCAGTCGCAGGGCGTAGTCCACGTACTGCTCGGCGACCGCCTCGGGCGTGAGCGGTCCGTCGGGCCGGAACCACTGCGGGATCGCGGTGCACAGGGTGACCACGGCGCGGGCCGCCGCCCGGGGGTCGGCGGCCGACAGCTGGCCGGCCGCCACCGCGGCGGCCACCTCCTCGTCGACGGCCTGCTGCTGGGCCCGCCGGACGGCGGCCACCCGCTGGTAGTCCGCGGGGGCCAGGCTGCGCATCTCGCTGGCCCCGAGGAAGGCGGTGGCCCGCCGGTGTGAGTGGAACAGCGCCAGGCACTCGACCAGCAGCGCGACCCGCTGCAGGGGGTCCCGGCCCTCGGCGCGGGCGGCGCGGACCCGGGCGTCGAGGTCGGCCATCGTGCGGTCCAGCAGAGCGACGAGCATGTCGTACTTGCTCTCGTAGTAGTGGTAGAGCCCGGAGACCGACAGCCCTGCGCGCGCGGCGATCGTGCGGATGGTGGAGCCGTGGTAGCCGACCTCGACGAACCGGACGAGGGCGGCGGTCAGCGCGGGGTCCAGCTGCAGCGGGCCGTAGCGCCGCCAGTCCGCCTCGGCGGGCGCCGGCGGGCCGGGGGCCGGCAGCCCGGTGAGGACGCCGGGGCCCGGGCCGCGGCCGTCGGGGTCGAACACCCGGGCCACCGGGACGCCGAGCAGCTCGGCGACGGCGGCCACCCGGACGGCGCTGACCCCGGTGTGGCCGTTCTCCACCGCGCTCAGCGTCGCGGGGCTCACCCCGAGGCCGGCCGCGAGCGCGCGCAGGCTGATCCCGCGGGCGGTGCGCAGCCGCCGGATCGAGGCCCCGATGCCTGCCTGCACGCCCACCCTCCTCGCCCGGGGACCGTCGGACCCCGCTGCTAGCGTGCCGCCACCGTGCACCGGCGCGCGTGTTCAGGAAGGCTGATCATGACCCACTCCCTCGCCACCCCGTCAAGCCGCGCGACCGAGCTGCACGCCCGGATGGTGGACTTCCTGCGCGACCGGGTGCTGCCGGCCGAGGAGGAGTACGAGCGGTCCCGCCGCGAGGCCGGCCCGCACGGCCACGACGTGCCGCCCGTGGTCGAGGAGCTCAAGGCCGAGGCCAGGGCGCAGGGTCTGTGGAACCTGTTCCTGCCCAGCGAGTCCGGGCTGACCCAGCTGGAGTACGCACCGCTGGCCGAGCTGACCGGCTGGAGCCTGGATCTCTTCCCCGAGGCCACGAACTGCGCGGCCCCCGACACCGGCAACATGGAGCTGCTGCACCTGCTGGGCACGCCGGAGCAGAAGCAGCAGTGGCTGGAGCCGCTGCTGGCCGGGGAGATCCGGTCGGCGTTCGCCATGACCGAGCCCGCGGTCGCCAGCAGCGACGCCACCAACATCGAGACCCGCATCGAGCGCGACGGCGGCGACTACGTGGTCAACGGCCGCAAGTGGTGGACCTCCGGGGTGCTGGACCCGCGCTGCGCCGTCCTGGTGGTCATGGGCAAGACCGACCCGGCCGCGCCGAAGCACCGGCAGCAGTCGATGGTCGTCGTCCCGCGCGACACCCCCGGCATCACCGTCGAGCGCGACCTGCCCGTCTTCGGCCAGCACGACCAGCACGGGCACGGCGTGGTGCGCTTCGACGACGTCCGGGTGCCGGTGTCGGCGGTCATCGGCGAGGAGGGCGGCGGGTTCGCCGCCGCGCAGGCCCGGCTGGGCCCGGGCCGCATCCACCACTGCATGCGCGCGCTGGGCGCGGCCGAGCGGGCGCTGGCGATGATGGTCGCCCGGGTGCAGGAGCGGGTCGCCTTCGGCCGGCCGCTGGCCGAGCAGGGCGTGGTGCAGCACCAGATCGCCGAGAGCCGCATCGAGCTCGACCAGGCCCGGCTGATCTGCCACCAGGCCTGCCAGGTCATCGACGAGCACGGCAACAAGGCCGCCAAGGACCTGGTCGCGATGGCCAAGGTGGCGGTGCCCCGGGCGGCGTCCTCGGTCATCGACCGGGCCATCCAGACCCACGGCGGGGCCGGCGTCACCGACGTCACCCCGCTGGCGGCGATGGCCGGGTGGCACCGCGCGATGCGGCTGTTCGACGGGCCGGACGAGGTGCACCTGCGGTCGCTGGCGAAGAGCGAGCTGGGCCGCGAGCCCCTGGTCCCGCTGGCCCGGGTCACCGTCTGAGGTCCTGCTTTTGCCGGACCGGCACGGATCGTTGCAAGAACGGCGCGGGGCGCCGCATCGTCGTCGGCATGGATGCGGACGTGGTGGTCATCGGTGGGGGTCCGGCGGGGCTGAGCGGGGCGAAGGCGCTGGCCCGCTCCTTGCGGTCGGTGGTGGTCGTGGACGACGACCGGCCGCGCAACGCCCCGGCGGACGGGGCGCACAACGTGCTGGGCCACGAGGGCATCGCCCCCCGGGAGCTGCTGGCCATCGGCCGGCGGGAGTTGGAGGCCTACGGCGGCCGGGTGGTGGGCGGCCGCGTGGTCGACGCCCGGCGCACCGACGGCGGCTTCCAGGTGCAGCTGGCCGACGGCGGCACGCTCACCGCGCGGCGGCTGCTGCTGGCCGGCGGCGGGGTGGACGAGCTGCCCGACGTCCCCGGCCTGGCGCAGCGCTGGGGCCGCGACGTGCTGCACTGCCCCTACTGCCACGGCTACGAGGTGCGCGGCCAGGCGATCGGGGTGCTGGCGACCAGCCCGATGTCGGTGCACTCGGCGTTGATGTTCTCCCAGCTCAGCCCGGACGTCGTCCTCGTCGCGCACGGGTACGACCCGACCGCGGAGGAGCGGGCCACGCTGGGGGCACGCGGCGTGCGGGTGGTCGAGGGCACCGTCACCGGGGTCGAGGTGGCCGACGACCGGCTCACCGGCGTCCGGCTGGCCTCGGGCGAGGTGGTCCCCCGCGACGCGCTGGTCGTCACGTCCTTCGTCCGCGCCCGCACCGACCACCTGGCCGGGCTGGACCTGCCGGTCGAGGAGCTGCGGATGGGTGACCTGGTGCTCGGCACGAGGATCGTCGCCGAGCCCACCGGGAGGACCCCGGTGCCGGGCGTGTGGGCGGCGGGCAACGCGGTGGAGCCGATGGGTCAGGTCGTGGCCGCCATGGCCGCCGGGCTGATGGCCGGCGCGCAGCTCAACATGGACCTGATCAC
>Ga0325400_1004666_pt1 | contig 12728 bp, 6 predicted proteins | sample PopdelMetagenome_2_FD_205662 | JGI IMG/M metagenome (GOLD analysis project Ga0325400, IMG submission 205662) | Populus deltoides microbial communities from Bellville, Georgia, United States - Xylem-PdKOR-R1 | ecosystem: Host-associated > Plants > Phyllosphere > Stem > Wood/Secondary xylem...
AATCAGGAATTTGAAGTCTAATCCGGTAACTGAAGTCTAATCCGGGATTAGATTTTAATTTAAATCAAAACTTATTGATATGAGCGAACTCAATTGACTTAATAGATTAAAGGGATGTTTGGCAGTGTAATTAAAACATAATTTGTTCAAAATTTGAATTTTTTTATTTAGAATTGATTTTTTAATGTATTTGGATATGTTTTTATATTGAAAATTAATTTTAAAAAATTTTAAAAATTATTATTTTAATATATTTTACAATAAAAAATACTTTAAATAATAATATTTGCCACTCTTGAACATACTTTTAATTTATAATTAGTAACATAACCCGCGCGATGCTGCGGGTCAATTTTTGTTACATAAAAAATATATAAAAAAAAAAGCTAAGATATAAAAATGTTAGGTCTTTTTGCAAAGCTATACCCAAGAGTCTTGGGTTTGGCTGCAACACCTGACCCAAGAGTAATATTTATAATATTAATAATAACATTAAACTTACATGACCCAAGTTTAAGTGGATCTGGTATTGCTGCAATACCAGACCCAATAGTCTCAGATGTGGGTATGGCTGCAAGGTCATGTCAAAAAGTGTGATAATTAAATAGATTAATTAAAAAGAAAAAAACCAACATGAAGAAAAAAACTAATGAAGAAAAAGAAAAAAATCTGAATTAATTGGGTTAACCTTCAAATCAGGTTAACGTGTCAAACCTTGGATTCGTATTGTGAAAGTTTAATAACTAAATAGAAAAAAAAAATTGACACATTAACCCAGAGTTAACTGGGCTAAACCGTCAAACCTGGGATCCATGTCATGAAAGTTTGATAAATAAATAGAAAAAAATTGAACATTTGCAAACTAAATTAAACGAAAAAATCAATTAAAAAGGAAAAAAAAAAGACATCAGCCTTTTCAATGTGGACTGCACTGTGCAGTCCACAGTCAAAGGGATAAAAACAGCAAAAAAGCAAAAAGAAAAAAAAACTAAAGGCATTAGCCGCTAACTAAATAGAAAAAAAATTTAATATTGATGAACTAAATTAAATAAAAAAATATTAATTAAAAAGAAAAAGGCAAAGAGAAAAAACCTTACAGGAAGACAAAAAATAATGAAGAAAAAGAAAAAAAATCTGAATCAACTGAATTAACCTGTCAAACTAGGTTAATCCATCAAACCTGAGATTTGTGTTATGAAAGTCTGATAACTAAATAGAAATAAATTTAATACCAACAAACTAAATTAAAAAATATTAATTAAAAAACCAAAATACAATGAAAAAAGATTAAAAAAAAAAAAACTAAAGGCATCAGCTTTTTTACTATGGACTGCACTGTGCAGCCTACAATAAAAGGCTTAAAAAGAAAAAGAAAAGGAAAAAAAAGGCATACGCTACAAGTTAATTTTTTTTTTCTATCATAAAAAATATATAAAAAAGCTAAGATCTAAAAGTGTTAGGTCTTTATGCAAAGATATAACCGAGAGCCTTGGGTCTAGCTGCAACACTTGACCCAAGAGTAAAATTTATAATATTAATAATAATATTAAACTTACATGACTCAAGTTTAAGTGAGTCTGGCTACAACATCAGACCCAAGAGCCTTGGATGTGGGTCTGACTGCAAGGTCGTGTCATAAAAGTATGATAATTAAATAGATTAATTAAAACGCAAAAAACAAAGAAAAAAAACCAATAAGAAGAAAAAAAACTAATGAAGAAAAAGAAAAAAATCTGAATTAATTGGGTTAACCCTTCAAACCAGGTTAACTCGTCAAACCTGGGATTCACGTCATAAAAGTTTGATAACTAAATAGAAAAAAAATTGACGGGTTAACCCGTCAAACCAGGTTAACTCGTCAAGTCCGGGATACGTGTCATGAAAGCCTGATAATTAAATAGAAAGAAATTTAACATTAACAAACTAAATTAAACGAAAAAAATTAATTAAAAATAAAAAACAAAAAAAATCCGAGTTAACTCGTTAACCAAGTTAACCCGTCAAACCCAAGATCCGTGTTATAAAAGTCTGATGACTAAATAAAAAAAATTTAACATTAACAAACTAAATTAAACAAAAAAAAATTCATTAAAAGGAAAAAACACAAAGAAAAAGGCAAAAAAAAACCCTTAAAGGCATAAAAAATGAAAAAAAATTAAATAAAAACAAAAAAAACGAATTTTTTTTTAAAAAAGACAGCTCAACGTTTCACTATGGACTGCACTGTGCATTGCATAGTTAAACATTGAACAATTTTAGTATATGTTACGAGATGACATACTCGCGCGCTGCCGTAGGCTTATAAAACAAATATAGTTGATAGTGTTATAATTGCGAACCAGTGCTAGATAAGTAATAGAAACTAAAGGTATGATGGAGCAAAAATTTCATGATGAAAAAAAAGGTTGTGTTGGTGATAAAAAACTTAGAGACTGAACAAAATGATTTGTAGCAATTCACAGTGTTTTGTGAGGAAATATACAGTGCTTTTGCCCCATGATTTAGCTTTTCTGTTAATAAAAAGCAAAAAAAATTACAAAGCTAAATTCTCTACCAATTTAATATTAAAAAAACTAAGATAATTTTGAAAGAAAAAAAACTCATGAGGAAAAACGTTATAGCAATTGACAATGTTTTGTGAGGAAAATTACATTGTTTTCCCCAATAAAAAAAAATAAAAAAACATTTGAAGAAATACTGTAGCAATCCACAGTATTTTGTGAGAAAAACTACAACGCTTTCCCCATATGATTTAGCTTTATTGTAATTATAATTCTTAACCAATTCAATATTCAAAAAAAAATCAACAAAGATAATTTTGGAAAAAATCATAAAAAAATCATAAGGGGAAAACACTGCAACAATTCACATTGTTTTAAAGAAAAAAATTACAATGCTAAATTCTTAATCAACTCAATATTAAAAAAAAATCGACAGAGATAATTTTAGAAAAAAAATAAAAAAAACATAAAAAAAAATCATGTTGGAAACATTGTAGCAATTTACAGTGTTTTGTGATAAAAGCTACAGTGCATCCTCACATGATTTAGTATTATTTGTAATGACTTGTAATTGTAATTCTCAAACAGTTCAATATTAAAAAAATAAAATTGACAAAGGTAATTTTGAAAAAATTATAAGAAAAAAAAACATATGCAGAGACACTGTAGCAATCCACAATGTTTTGTGAGGAAAGCTACAATACTTTCCCCACATGATTAAGTTTTATTACAAAGTTAAATTATAACCAACTCAATATTAAAAAAAAAATTGACGAAGATAATTTTGAAAAAAAATATTACAAAAAAAGAAAACACAAAAGAAACTGGAAAAAAACCATGTGAGGAAAACTGTAGCAATCCATAGTGTTTTGTGAGTAAAAACTTATATTTACTTGTAATTGCAATTCTTAACCAGCTTAATATTTTAAAAATAAAATTGACAAAGATAATTTTAGGAAAAAACATAACAAAACAAAAAAGACATGTAGGAAAAAACACTGTAGTAATCCACAGTAATTTGCGAGGAAAGTTACAATTCTTTCTTCACATATTGAAACTGTAATTTTAACCAGCTCAATATTAAAAATAAAATAAAAAAGATCATTTCGGATAAAATTATGAAAAAAAACCATGCGGAAAAACACTGTAGCAATCAACAATGTTTTAAAAAAATTATAAAACTAAATTCTCAATAAGCTCAATATTAAAAAAAATCGTCAAATATAATTTTGAAAAATAAAAAAAATAAAATAGAAAAATTATGGGGAAAAACACCGCAGCAATCCATAGTATTTTAAAAAAAAAAATTACAAAGAGAAATTTTTAAGCAGCTCAATATTTAAAAAGTAAAATTAACAAAAATAATTTTAAAAAAAAATAAATGAAAAAAAAAGAAAAAAGGGGAAAGTTGGAAAAAAAAATAAAAAATACAAAAAAAAAGTGAAAAAAAAAAAAAGAATGTAACGTAGATTATTGTTGTAATTTATAGTGCATTTAGGTATGGAGAACAATGATTTCTCTATACCCTTTAGTTATATGTATAATAATAATAATAATAATAATATAATTTAACTTAATTGAATATAAATTTGACTAGATAAACTCAGGGAATTTTAAAAAAAATGTTAAAAAATATTAACTCATTTATTTGCAAGTTAATGTAGTCAGATCGTACAAAATGGCTATGCTTTTACGTCAACAGAAGTAGGAAGAACAATAACTGCAGAGATTAAATGCTTTTTTGTTTTTTGGGTTGCAAAATGACAACGGAAATAATAATAATAAAACAAAACAAAAAATTGTACAGGCATTGATTGTCGTTTTGACAATTCAAAGTAAAGGTGAGAAAAAAAATCAAAAAATTAATTAAATTAAAAATTTAGAAAAAAGTTAACTAAAAAAATCAAACGGTTAAAAAAATCGATTAAACCAATTAGAATTTTGAAAAAACCGAGTCAAAACAGATCTAAACTAAAAAAAACCAAGCCAAGCTGAAAAAATTGAGACAAACCGGAAAAAACCGAGCCAAGTCAGTTTGAACCGGTTTTTGTTCTAAAAAACTGAACCGAACCAAACTGAAACTGTTGGTTTAAACCGGTTTCGGTTTTTTTTTAAATTGGTTTGGTTACTTTGTTTTTATAAAAACTGAACCGAAAATGATCACTTCTAATTCAAAGATAGCATTAACAGCTAATAAAAATAAAGTTTAAGTTAAAATAAATATTTAAAATGAGATTTTTTAATAAATATTGAGACGGTAATATATTAATCGATTTAAGTCAACCTGAATTAATTTGTAAATTTACATACCAAATTATGCAATCATGATAATTACATACAAAAAAAAAAATCAAAATCAATTATAAAATTTAATGTTGAATGATGAAGTTGAAAAAAAAATTAATTAAAAAAATGATCCAAAAAAAACTCAAGTCAACTGGGTTTAATCTACCAAACCCGCGACCAAGGTCATAAAACTAGGATAACTCAATAGAAAGTAAATTGAAACAAATTATGAAACTTAATTCTCGATTAACCTAGTGTTGAAAGATGAAAATGAAAAAAAACGATAAAAAAACTCGAGTCAACCAAGATCTACCCACCAAACTCGTGACTTGGGTCATAAGATGAGAATAACCTTATAGAAAACAGACCGAAACAAATCATGAACTTTAATTATCAATCAATCTAATGTTGAAATATAAGATCGAGAAAAAAAAAATAATCGAAAACTCGAGTCAATCAAATTAACATGTTAAACTCGCGGTTTGAGTAACGAGTATAGGATAATTTTATAAAAAGTAAATTAAAAAAAAATTATAAAACATAATTTCTAATAAATCTAATATTAAATAATAAAATAAAAATTAAAAAATACATTATTCTAGTTAGTAATGTTTTGTGAGGAGAGAGGTATAAGGCCCTTTTTTTTTTGTTGTTAATGAAAGAAATTAGGAAAAACTTCAATTTAGTCCTAAATTTATAATACTGTTATCAATTAAATCTCAAACTTCTCAATCTTATCACAAACTTAATCAACATTGTGGTCTCCTCTACCGACCTCCATCCATTAAGTGTCAGCAATAGATAAAAGATTTCGTCTAATTTTCACATAATTTCCAAATATCTGTTGGTTTCTTTTTTAAAAAAACTATTATTATTGGATGGATCGGCCAACAAATGGGACAAAATTAATATGACCTTCTATCCAGGCATTAAAGTGGATAAATATCATTAAATAGGAGGCGTCGGTGCGTCACAGCTTTAATAAAATCCCTGCCGTGGATAATAAATAGTGAGGGCACGATAAATGAGGAGGATGATGTACAAATACCATCAATATTATTATTATTATTATTTGATTATTTTTAATTTTTTTATTCATGATAGCTTTAATAAAATTCTTGTTGTTGACAATAAATAATGGTACGAGATGAAGCAATGGAATAATGTACCATTATTATGATCATTATTATTATAATAGATTAGTGGTTATTTTTTAAAATATTTTATTTAAAATTATATATTTTTAATATTATCATATGAAAAAAAATCTAAAAACACAAAAATAATTTGAAGTAAAAAAAAATATTTAAAAATATTAATTTTTTAAAAAATATTTTTGAAATACAAAAATAAACCGACCCCCTTACATGCTCGGATTCCAACTTCTTGGTGGTACATCTCTTAGCAAACTCCAATCAGATTTTCCAGAAATATTATTCGAGGAGGCGAGTCGGCCACGTCCTTATCCAATCCACCGGTTCGGGTCATGTTTAGTAACCATGGCAAGGATCACTCCGTTGTATAACTCTGTCATTTTCTCGCCCTGAAAAAAAGTGAAGTGTTGAGCACATGTTTTAGCATCTCTACACGAGAAATGAAACGATTTTACACGAATAGGTACACTCTCAAAGCTGATCCACTTGCCTGCATATATAGAACTTCAACCTCCTATTGCTGTACTATTTCTCGATAATTGACTTGTGATTAAGCAATTTCATCTAGTTTTCGGGCACAAGATTACAATAACCATGGATCTTTAGCAGGTGATTTGTTCTTTTTATGATTTCAGGTTCAATTGCTGTGCTTATTAATATAATGATCACTGAAAGTTTACATAATTGTTAACTTCAGGACCCGTGATATTAGTCAAGGTGTAAATAAACTGGTCCAGACATCCACATTAATAAAAAAAATACAGATGTGTCATGAAAGTTTGACCTCCCGGTGTCCTAAAACCCAGCAATTTCCTGTAAAATCTGTGAAAGTTCTAAGCCTACATCGCTCGTTGTAGAGTGTGGAGACCATGTATAATGCTTCCTTGCACTGAATACAAGAGGCATTAGTGCCGAAATATATCTGGCCTGGCCTCAATTATACATGATATAGCACCACCAATTGGATGGTCCAAGGACCACCTCATCTTTTTCCTATAGCTTGGGCTCATTTTGCTGCATTATCTTGTAAATACGTGGATGTACGGATATCGTGCTTTCTGGTATATAAGTTTGGTTGTAAAGATTTTGTCTTATAATCCGAGTACTTACTGTTAATTAAAATTAAATCACGCGATTAATTTGGTTAATTCAGAGAAAATATGATTGATTGGTAAAAGAATTTGATTATAAAATTTTTTTAAAAAATTGATTGAAAAAAAACTTTCGGGTTAACTTCTTGTCTTAACTAGGTTTAAAATTAAATCGTGTGGGAGTTGTTCTGACATGACCATGTCAATTTGACTAGTCCAAAGACAACTTCGCCGACCAAAAAAAAAAGTTTGAGGACAAATCAAGAGAACAATGATGAAATTAACAGAAAAAAAACTTATTAACTCGACTATTTACGTAGCTCAAGTTTAAAATTAAATTGTGTAGGAGTTATCATGACATAACCTAGTTGACTGGCCTATCTAAAAATAATTAGTTTGACAAGTAAGAAAAGGTATGAGAATGAAATTAAGAAAAGAATAATGAAATTGAAATGTATATAAAGCCTCTTGGCCCAACTTCTTCACTTGTCCCAGTTTAAAATTAAATGGCATGCAACTTATTATGAGATGTCTCAATTAATTAGTCCAAATATAACTCTCCTAATAAGTAAAAAGTATATGAGGATACAAATAAAAATAAAAAAAAAATATCAAATATATATATATATATATATATATATATATATATATATATATATATATATATATCAACCCGACTCCTTGTTTAACCCTATTTTAAAATTAAGTTATATTAATGTTATTCAGTTGGTTTAATTGGTTTAAAGATAACTCCGACAATTGTTAAAAAAAAGTTTGGTGAGGAAGTTGAAAAAAAAAATTAAAAGAATTTCACTGTTCATATTTAATGTAACTCCATAAGCATTCTCTTTATTTTTTAACCGCTTTAAGTATTGATAATTACAGCATCATAAAACTTCTTCTTTAAACTCTAGTTTTAATCTTTACAATTTAGTTTTTATTTGAAGGTAAAATCAATCTAAGTAGGAGAAAATTATTTAATATTATTATTAAATTTGATATAATAGGTCAATTTTAAATTTTTTTAATTTGATTTTTTATCTAGTTTAAATTTAAAATTAAACTAAAAAAATTGACTTAAAATAACCTAGTCCACTTAATTGGTCCAAAGATAATCATGTTGACTAGTAAAAAGTTTAATGATAAAATTGACGGAAAAAACAGTTTTACTTTATTTATTATCTAACCCGGATTTAAAAATAAATCATATAAAAACTCCTTTAAAATAATCTAGTTGACATTGTGGTTTCAAAAACAACTAAAGCAATCGTTAAAATATAAATTAAGAATGAAATTGAGAAGAAAAAAAAGATGAAACTAGAAAAAAAATAAATGAAAAAAAAGAGTTGAATTAAAAAATAAATGAATGAACTTTACTGTTCAAAGATTTCTTGTTTTTTTTTTTTTAGCATAGAAGATAAAATTCTCTTCTTTGACGAGTAGTTTTAACATCCAATTTCTCCCAGCGTGCTTGAAAAGGGTAGGAGATGATTTAAGAATTAAAAAAAAAAAGAAAAGAAGAAGCAGTGATAGGTAGGTGTGAATGAAATAAAAGACAAAGGTAAAACAAAAAAAAAAACAAAAAATTAGTCTGTCACAACGTCAAATAAAGGAAAGAGTTTTAGTAATTTTTTAGATTTAGTTTAATTAATTAAATTTTAATTTTTTTTTATAAAAATTATGACTTCAAGTCATATAAATCTTAAAACTATTAAAAATTTATATAATTATTAATATGAGAAAAAAATCAATGCTGCCACGTACTCGGGCTGCAGGACATCTCCGGGACAGAGAAAATTTATGTCCTGACATATATTATCCTAACAGCTTGAATTTTTGTGACCCTTACTACTCATCTAATTCATTTTGAAAACTTTCGCTCTTATATATATATATATATATATGGATTGTAATGATATTTTTTTATTTAGTTATTAAATTTTTACCTTGTATAATTGAGTTTTTTAAACATTCAATTGTATTTTTTTTTTAAATGACTAATAAATTAAAATTTATTTGAAGATAATATTTTAGCCCCAAATCCTTTTAATTTATTAGGTGACCAATCCTTTTAATTTCAGAAAACTTAATTTTGATATTAAACTCTATTTTCATTATTTTTTAGTTTTTTTTTTTTATGTGAGGAGAGAAAGATAGGTTTACCGAATTCATGTCTAAAAAGAGAAAGTTATCATTGCGACAATTCTAGCCACCAAAATAGTTTGTTTTTGTACCAAACAATTCTATATAATAAGAAGAGTTGAAATTAGGTGTTTCTAGTCCTTGAAAGTGCATGAAAAAAGAGATATAAAGTATGAACCCGAGAATTCGGTTGGTTTTGGGTTTTGACATGGTTTGTTTTGTTTTTGGAGGTTATAAAAAGATTTCTAAGGTGTTTTCTAATTGTTTTAGGTAAAAAAAAATGGATTGAAAATGAATTTTTAAAAGAAAAAAACCAATATCCATGTTTTTTTTTATCACTATAGTGCCTAGATTTTGAGAATTTCAAACAACACATCATCTATTTTCTTGTAATAGAATATGGTGAACAACACGTTGTCCGCCTCATTAATTTTTTTAAAAAACCTACGTGCGTGGGCCTAGACTTGCAAGCTCGTGCGCGGGCACTTGCTTTGTGGGCCAAGTGTTAGGCCTCGCTTACCAGCCCCACAACACCTGTCCTTATTCTTTTCATTTTTCTTATAATTTATTTTTGTAAATTACTGTTTTTTTATATGAATTTTTAAAATTATTTTTTCCATTTATGTTTTGGTTGATACTCATTCTCTATGATTTTTTTTTGACTTATTTTACCCTTTTGAAATAGTGATTATTTTTTATTATATTGAGTGTGTTTAATTTTTTTACGAGGTTAGTGTGATTCATCTATGATTTTTTTTATATTTTATATAGATTAAGTTTATTTTTAAAATTAAAAACATTTATTTTTTAAAATATTTTTAATATGTGCAACCTTGCATATTTTTTTATATTTTATTCGATAAATTTTACGTGTATATTGATTTCCGTTACATATTGATTTTTTAAAACAAATTCATTAAATACAACCAAATAAATAATCTATACTGCGATATTAAATATTTTGATTTATATCTATTTCTTAATTTTTTTTAGTTATTATTAACTACTGTTTTTTTATTTATATAAAAATTATTAATTTATTTAATTAGATATTTACAAGAAAGTTTTATTTATATTTTAAATATTTATAGAAAAAAAACCTGTATAACCACAACTTTTTACAAGATAAATTTACTATCCGCAGCAGCAGGCTAATAAAATAGTGTCGGTGTGTATCCCTTACATCAGGTACTGAGTATTTATTTCATATTTAATAGAAAACAGTGTCGGTTGAGAGTCGTAAATTTAATATAGGGGTGAAAATTTTAATAAGATTCTTAAAAGAGTTAGAAAAATAAAACTGTTTATGTAATAACAAAGGTTTTTCCAATAAAAATATTGAAATAATTTATTAAAAATATATGAGGAATTTTAATTCTAGTTATTCATAGAAATTACAATGAGGAATGTTAAAATACAAAAATCGCCTTGCTTTTTTTTTTTTAATCTTTAAATACTAAAAGAGATTGTACTGATATTCTTTTATCATATAAAAACTTATTAACATTGTAATTGATACCCAAATCTTCAACAATCTTTTTGTCAACAAAAGCATAAATAATTAACTTAATTTCTTGATTATGCAAATCAATATTTTCTTCCACACTCACTCATAAACAAACATTCCTATCTACAAAATGCAATTACGATTTAAAAAAAAAATCTAAAAACAGAGGTCATTACTGTATATATATCCTTCAAAAAAAAAAAAGGGTGTTGAACACAACCACACGATCTTTCATAAAAATACAAATCTTTTTGTAATCTTGGAGTGTAGCTTAATTGGTCAGGCTATAAATTTACTCCTTAAAAGTTACCAGTTCGAGTCCCACAAACCTCAGGGTTACTAGAGGCTTGCATGGTCGTTAACTTCAAGACCTTTGAGATTAGCCGAAGTACGTATAAGCCGATCTGCACATCCATGTTATTAAAAAAAAAACCCTTTTGGGCTATAACGAGCGTAATTTCATCATGAAAAACCCTTTTTCATTCTCTCCTCCATATCTCTTTCTCTTCTTATTTTTTAGTGATTTGATATTTAATTATAAGTCTAATATTTTCAATAGTTCTAATGGTCTAAAATATATTGTTTTTCATTGATAGGTGGGAAAAGGAAATTCTTGAAATTCTCATATGATAAAAAAATTCTTATTGCATATATTTTGAAAAGCAAAAACTCAAAAAAATTATTTTTAAAGCGTGTGAAATAAAGAAGACGAGACTAATGGTTATTAATTGTCATAATTTTTTTTTCATTGTATTAATTTAAACTATATATTTATAATCTTCATTTAAGCTTCATATAAAATTTAAGAAAAAATGACCTTTCAATATTTTTAATTTAAGTCATATTAAATAGTAGCTTTTATATATTACATAACAACCAAACAACATCCTCAACCTTCTCTCTTTAATTTAAGACTTCTCTCTTTTCATGATCAAAATCCTTTCTTCTTAATCAAAATTCAAACCAATCAATATTCTTATGTCTATGAACTCCTTCTTTTCCCTTCATCCACTCCCCTTTCTCTAACCTCCAATTCTCACAGTTCTAATTCCAATTCAAGGGATTTCAATTCCATTTCACATGGAATCTTTTTTTTTTTTTTTTATGAATATGAAAATGTTCTAAAAATTCAAGTAGCTTAGAAATAAGATTTTTGGGTTAGATAATCAGTTAATTAATTGGTTCTAACAATCTCATTCATTCTTCCTAGTCAAGATAGTTGATAGCTTATACATGGTGCTTGGTAGGCCAAAGTGACTTGTGACTAGTACATATAAAAAATCTCTTTTGATGGAGGTGAGGACTTTCCAATGCTTAAATAAATAAATATCTTTTTAGAGAAAGAAAATACAATAATATTCTAGAGAGACGTGCTCTGAAAATATATATGAAGTAGAAAATGAAGATTGTGAATCTTTGTTTTGAAGATCTCATGGTATATTTATAACCAATGAGTCTTGTCATTTTGTGAAAATGAGAGTTTGAAGTGTAATGTTACCCCGATAGCATTTAATGATAAATAAATATCATTTATATCTATATTAATGTTTGATGAAAATATAATGAATTATTGAAGGAATTTTATATACCTAAAAAGTATAAGGAGATAAAGGTTTAAGATGCCTAATATAACTAAACCTATAATGACTGAATTCTTCCCTTAAATTAGACTGAGGAAGGATAGTTATTTCCTTAGGTATTTCCCGAAGCTTGACATACTGTCAAACTCAGACTTGTTCACCACCGGATCCTGAATTTCGTTGGCGCCTCAGTTCTTTTTTACCTTTCTCTTTTTTTTTAAATGCGTGCTCTGTTTTCGAGTAGTGAGCTGCCCCTCTTCTTTTTTTTGAATGTAACAGAAGGCAAAGAGGAGAACCCAAAGACCATTGATACAGTACCACTGTGGCCTTTGCTTTTCAACCCTCACCAACAACTGCCGAGTCACCCACCTACCCACCCACCCACCCACCGGCGCACGAAAGTTTAGACTTTTTATGCCTTTGAGAATTCTCAGATATTCTTTGTGATAAATCGGAAGAGCGTCGTG
>Ga0325400_1004671_pt1 | contig 12723 bp, 5 predicted proteins | sample PopdelMetagenome_2_FD_205662 | JGI IMG/M metagenome (GOLD analysis project Ga0325400, IMG submission 205662) | Populus deltoides microbial communities from Bellville, Georgia, United States - Xylem-PdKOR-R1 | ecosystem: Host-associated > Plants > Phyllosphere > Stem > Wood/Secondary xylem...
CCATCGATTATGATGATCTGTCTTCTCTCGTAATTGATTTTGGGGGAGATATTTTAAGTTAGGCAATGTTTGTTGTTATTATTTTTTAAGTATTTTTATTTAAAAATATATTAAAATAATATTTTTTATTTTTTAAATTTTATTTTTAACATCAATTTATTAAAAAAACATAAAAAAAATAATTTTTTTTTCAAATATAGACAATAGATTATCATCAGAAAGAATCACTACATCAATTAGAGAAGGAAAAGTCAATTAAACCCCTAATTCGTGAAACATCACAACCTCAATTATTAAAATAATTGATTTATTGTTAATTGATTTTTTACCCAGGCTAAAACTGGGCCGAGATTATGAAAAATAAGTGTAGTTAAAAACTTAGCTGGCCCTGCAGCTTGACCTAATAAAAAATAGTTGCAATTTATTGATTATTTTTTTTATCAAAAATATGTCGTTTTGATTTTTTGATTTGTAAAAAAAATTAGAGTGAACGAACATGAATTTGTTGGTTAGCCAACATTAGAAAGTAGAAAGCCAGGCCCAAAAAGTACTTTACTCAGTGTTCTTTTTAACGAGACTACTCTAGCCCAGAATTTACGGATGAAAATTTAATATAAATAATGACATTTTTTTTAAATATTATTTTTAATATTTACAACCTTACATAATTATATTAACCAAACAAAGAAAACTTTCCTCGATCTCCATTGTGAAAGGAAACTAATGACAGAAGAGCCGCATTCGTGTATTAATTATGCTCTTGGCAATCAACTAGATTGGCATGCATCAAACTTTTCCAAATCATCTCTTCATAATTCAGTGCTTCGCCCGCATGTAATAGTTTCGTTAATCAATTAAAGCTACAATTAAATACTCGATTTGATTTTTTTTTTTACAGTTTAAATATACTTACTATATATTTTGTTTTGGATTTTTTTAATTTTATTTTTTAAAATTATTTTTCACTTCATGACATAGCTAAACACTAGAAAATATTTTACAACGTAATTTTCATAACATTACTAAATATAAAAATAATTCATATTTGATAAAAATTACTTTTAAAAAAAAATTTCTAATAAACAAACAACATCTTGAGATGCATCAAGAGAGCAATATGTCTTTTAGAGTATCCAAAATCTTAGGAAGAGATGCTATTGCTACATCTACATTGAGTCGAAGTTTAGAACTCTTATTTAATTAATTAAGATTAATTAAACATTAATATGGGATTGATTAATGATAAGACTCAAACCTGAAATCAAGCCCTGAAAGAGTCTTCTCTGATCATTAACACTAAAAGATATCAAGGATGTCGAGAATTGAACGGTTGCAGATGGGGCAAGACCCTCGATTGACCCACATTTCTCTTGAACAAACCCTACAAAAGGCGTGTCCACATGGAATAAAAGCCGCGCCTTTCTTTCTCTCCATGCACACGCAGCACACCCAATCATTCTCTGGTCCCTGTTCCTGTTCTTTGTCCCTCCTACTTTTATTAGTCTTGTTCTTCGTCCTCCAATCAACACCGTCCGTTTCTTCAATCAATCTCATCAATGTCTTGACGTTTGAAGCCCGTGAGTTGCGCTCGGCAGCTAATGCCATTGCCAGATTCATCCCTGCACCTGGGGCTGCAGCAAACCCTCCTCCTTGTGCTTGGTTCTGCATAATGGCACTCTCTTCTTCTTCTTCCTCCATATCGATGAAGGGCATGGTTGGAGTTTCACTTCTGGAACTCCAGCTTGTGCTCCCGCAGCAACCACCAAGGCCCTTGAATGACAGCCGTTGCTTTAGATTCTTCCACCCCGTCATTGTGATCCCGTCTAAGCTGTTCATTTTTATTATTTATATATATGCTGTCTTAGACTCTGGTTGCATCCGCACCTTGTGTAATTTAATCCCTGCTAAACACTGACATATTCCTGCAAATGCAAGCTCATTCTCTCATTGCCATTCATTTATAATCAAAGAAAGAAGAAAGAGCGAGGACTAAGAACAGAACAACACTGCGATCATCACATTGGTGTGGCGTTATATATATGCTTCTATTGTTTGACTAAGATTGCATGAGTGATCAAGCTTGTTGTGAAAAGAAGAAAAAGGAGAAAGAAGAAGAGACAGAGAGCAGAATCATGGAGATTCAAAATGGTTAGGTGAAGCTTCACTTACAATCATGGAGGTTGTCGATCTAAGCTGCGTCGTAAAGATTCAAAATGCTCTTAAGACAGCGAGCATTAACAGCAGCAGTGTTGTTGAAACTGAGTGTTACTATCACAGTAGCAAGTAGTTATACTGAGGATGTGCTAGCTAGCTAGTGGAGAAGAACTGAAAGGATAGTGGGCTGGCAAGGCTGAAATAGACAGAGGGATCGCTGTCGCCAGACCGGAGAATGTTAGCCAATATCAAATCTTTGCCACCTTTTTCTGTTTACAATGAAACGCGTGGGACCTGCGTTGCGATCTCTTTTTATATTTTCTTTGTCTAATTCCTTACACCTCCTTGCCCGTTTGCATGCTTGACATTTCCATGGAAGAAATATTTGTCTGTATTTCTAAATTCAACAAACATAAATAATTCCAAGCGTGACGACTTTCTAGTGCATTGTATTCCAATATTAATTAGGCTCATATTCCCCGTTTTTAAGCCGAAATCATATCCTACAATTCTTACCACCATGCTCTCCATTGCAAGCATATAGTAACAACCGACATGTATTTTTGAAAAAAAAAATTATTTTTAAATTGTTTTGATGTTTTAATATAAAAATTATTATTTTAATATATTAATAAATAAAAAATATTTTAAAAAACAATAATTATTATAATACCAGATACACCGGCTATTCTCATTTTGTTTGTTTTTTTAAAAAAAACCCTAAAAACCTACAAATCCTTGCACTCCATCTAAAGTGAAATGATCATTGAAGATGCTTTTTCTATTTATTTTTCTCTGGGGGGGGGGGGGGGGAAAGGAGGGGATCGATCATTGAAGAAGAGGAATCCAATCAAGATTTTTGTGAACTTTACAATTCTGCGACATCTACAAAAGGAGAGAACATTTTTATATGGCGAGGGCCAAAAACGTAATTCTTATATAGTCGAAAATGTTTTATTAGAAAATGTTTCTCTGTCCTGTATAACAAGTCTTTATTTGATAATAATCCTTCATCAATTAACGCCATTAAAAATTCAGAATTGACCAATAAAATCACGACATAGAGAAAACATTTTCAGTACACATGGCGTGATTTCAGTGGTAAATTCTTAAAAATTTAACTAATTATTGTTATTTAATAAAAAAAAATTATTATACAGATACACAACACATGATTATATTGAGAAAAAGGATCTAATAAAACATTATATTATAAAGAAACCTAATTCGCCTCTTGCTTTTATTATACACTAAGAGAGAAAGCATTGTGAAATTGCACATTGTTTTCTTTTTCTTTTTCCTTTTCTTTTTCTTTTTCTTTCAATCCTTTGAATTTTTTTAATCCATAAAATTTTTTTTTTAATTTTATTGTTTTATATTGAGTTGATTGAAGATTAGTATTAATAATTTGTTTTAATTATCTTAATACAAGGTTTTTATAATATTAAGAAAAGGTTTTTATAATATTAAGAAATCGTTCTGATATTAAGTTGATAGTTGATTAAGAAAAATAAAATAACTTTTTTTATTAAACATAATGAAAGCTTGAGAGATCAAATTTGACACTTAAATCAAAACATATAAGCCTCCTTTTCTTCTTCTTTTTTTCATGAAAAAGACTTTGATTCCAAAGTCTTAATGTTTTTTAATTGTGATGTATATTATTTGAGGGTTTTACTTTTTTATCTAAATTTTTATTTTATTGGTGTTTGGAAATGTAATAACATATATTTTTTAAAGTACATTTCGTTAGAAAATAAATCAAAATAATTTTTTTATTTTTTTAAAAATTATTTTTGATATCAACACATCAAAACGATTTAAAAAATAAAAATAATAATAATTTTAAGCAAAAATAAAATTTATTTTTTAGAAAAAATAATTACGCGTTCTCAAACCGTTTCTAAAAGCAAAAAAAATATCATGATTAAAAAAAAAGGCATTAATAAAATAAAAATATTTTAATTAAAAAGATATATTTTTTTATCCACTATTCTAATTGTTTTATGTCTTTATCAAATTAAGAACACGCCACAAAGAAGTTATATTTTTGTTGGAAAAGTTTATTAATAAAAAATGTAAGAATTATACTTTAATTCCTTTTTTTTTAATGGAGTTTAAATTATTAAAAAAAACATTTATTAAACAAACGCAACAAGTTTTATATTTACAATTTTAAAAAAAAAATAGCCTAAAAAATGCGTTGGCTTACACCTACTCATGTTTTTTTTTTTTCATTAAAAAAGAATTGATTCGGTTCGTAAGCATAGCATGACCAGCTATGTCAAAACCCAGGCTAAAAAGTCAAAAACACGAGTATTAACTCAATAAATGGCCCACAGGTGTTGATGGAAGCGTGTCGGATGGTGATATTGATTGAGTAAAAAGCCATGACTTCCGGCAATCACAAGTTAGGCACGCACCTCTCTCTTCTCTTGAAATTTACAAATCTCGAGCTCTCTTCCCGTATTGTCAAACTTCAATTTGGTCTCATCTTTCTGATTTTACAGGTTATCATTTGACGAAGGAGAGCGCACAAAAAGAAAACTTCTTCTTCTTCCTCCTCCTCGTCTTCCTCTTTGGTTGGATTGCCCGCGTATTGAAAAAACATTCCAAAATCATAACTAATGCCCAGAATTAGGTAAGAAAACAAATAATGATGGAGGATAACAAGATGCCAACAGCTGCGGTCGCCTGCCTGAGATTTAGATCCTGTTCATAAAGCAGAAGAGCGTTCTTTTCTTTTCTCGATTCAAATCATATCCTTCCTCCAATCCACGGCTTCCATCCCGATGAAACGATGAAGGAGGATCCAAGAACAGAGTTCAAGGGTGCTGAGACGCTCAGCCACATTCCTAAAATAAAGAAGATATTTAAATGTTCCAGATAACCTCCAACGATTTAAACCCCCCTGGAAAATTATTTTCGCTTGAGATCATAGCAGACCCCGGACTTGAATCATCAATATCTTGATTTGGGAATCTTATATGAGATTGTTTTAGGGTTTTACTTCAACTGGAAGTATTTTGTATTTGGCTTTCTTTTTTACCTTTTATTTTAACCTTGGAAACATTGTTTAGTATTAACCCGCTATTTAAGCCACGCTCTGTTGTTGGCCTTTACATAAAAAAATTGAAAGTATAAATAAAAAATTTTATGTGAGCTTCTAATTAACAGAATTAGTAATCATATGTATAAATAATTGAATAAAAAATAATTAACATAACTAAAAACAAAAATAAATAAATTAAAAGATAGATATAGATTAAAATATTTAATTTTACAGCATTAGATATTTACAGTGTTTATTGAATTTATTAATTAAAATTATTTATTTATTCATTCAAATAATAATAGAAATAGAAATAGATAAACAAATGAAATTGATTGAATAAAACAAAAAAATAGAATATATTATGTAAGGTTGTACATATTAAAAATAATATTTAAAAATATATTTTTTTAAAAAAAATTCATCTATATAAAACGTAGATGATGAATAAGAATAATATCTTTGAAAATTTAATACAAGTAAAATGATTTAAAAAAAAAACTCTTAAGAAAAAAAAGCTAAATAAGGGAGATAAAAAATCATATAGGAGGGATATTAATTGAAACAGAAAGTAAAAAAATATTTTTTAAAAAAAAACATTAAAAAGTATCAATTAAAATAAAAATCAAATTTAAAATAAGAAAAAAACGGTGCTTGTTAGATAGCACAAGCACAATTAAAAAAAATAAGAAAAACATATAGTAAAGGTAACATTATAAATAAAATTTTCACAAAAGACATTATAAATAAATTGCAAATAAGTTCAAAAAATAATTTAGACAGTTAAATACATGTAATTTAAAAGAAAGCATATAGTAAAGGTAATATTTTGTTTGAAAAGATATGGTAAAGGTGATATCTATCTTCCTTTAAATATAATCAACATCTTATCTGAATCTTTAAAATGAATATTTATTTTAGGATTTTTATTCCTTTAATTACTAGGTGGCAACTCCTTTTTTTTTTTTTCCAATTTCCTTTTTATTTTGAAAGTCTAAACATTGTGCTAAATGTGACAACATGATGACTTCACTAAGAACTAGGGTCAAGCTTTTGTATAAGTGTTTTCTCTTTTAATGTCTTTATAGTCATTTATTATTGAGCATTTATTTTTATTTCATTTATGTTATTTAATTTTATATGTTAATTTTATTTATCGATTAATTTTAATATGTTAGTTTGAATGTGCATGCATTTTATTTTTTAAAGTTTTCACATACTTTATAAAAATCAATAAAAGCTCTGGACCCGAGCTAATACCTCTTTAGGATTAGATAAAGATATTCAGGTGGCAAGTGTGACTTATATCCACTGATGCTCACTTGAACTTTCGCTCAAATTAAAACTTACCATGTATGTCATAACCTAATTTTGGATTTCCTCTAATTATTTTTTTCTTTTAAAATTAAAAACAAAAAATGAAATAAAACAACAAAATGAAACGCTAACAACTTGGTAAGAATAAACTGATAAGGGTTTTAAACACATTGAGAAACCAAACTGAGATTTTGAACAACATCAAGAATTCAATTATACCCAAGATTGAAAGACAATGCAAAAATCAATGTTAAATTAAATGATTATCGGACGAATTTGTATAAAAATTAATTTTTAATCACATGTCTAATTAAAGGTTAAATTAAGTTTAAGAATTAATTTGGGTCAAATTAAAAGAATTAATTAAGTGCAATGACTTAAATGGACTTTTAATAGGTTAAATTAATTTTATTAGGGACTTAATTGGTGAAAAAATAAGTTTGAAAGCTTAATTTGAGCTTAATTGAGAAGATTGAAATTTTAGAGGCCCAGATTTAATTTTTCCAAACTCATTTAGGTGAAATTGAAGATAAAATTGCAAGAAAATTAAATTCGAGACCAAAGATCATTTTGCAAAAAGCATGTGAATTTGAAGATCCAATTCAGGTTGCAAATGGGGGTGGAATTGAAGAAATTAGAAGTTTGAGGCTTAATTAAAGATCAAATTAAATAAGTTTGAGACCAAGGGCCATATTGTAGAAGGCATTGATAATTGAGGGTCGAAACTAACATGACCAGGGACTTAATCGAAAGGAATTTTTAGAAATTAACCTAAATTAGCTGAATTCAACAAAATTGAAAGATTAGGGACTTCATCACAAACAAAGAAGGAATAAATTAAAATGGACAAAATTGTGCCATTTTAGCACCAGTGTTCATTTTCTCCTTCATTTCTCCCATGAAAAAGCTGGCTGGAGACCCTTTTATAGAGCCATTAAATGCACTGTCATGCCTCAGCTAAGACAAAAGGAGACGCTCCTCTAGTATACCTGAAGTTATATTATGTCCCTACCATGGTTCCTTCTGGATTGTCGCCTGTGATCTGCTGCATTGAACGTCCAAAATTTATTTAACAGAGCACTTGTATCTGTCCCTCTAATAAATATCATTTCCAACAATAAAATACAAAAATCTAAGATGCTCACTTACCAAATTGAAAATCCAGCAACTCTCAATTAAAATTTCAAATAGCATTTTGCACTGCCATTGCCCTTCATTTATAATTTTTTTTATGTTTTGTATAAATAAAATCTATTTTAAAAAATAAAAAAATATTTATTTTTGGATAACATTTCTAATATGTGTAACCTTACATGTTATTTTTCTCCCTTTGATTTTATTTAATTGATTTCATGTGTATTTATTTCTATTATTATTTTATTAAATAAAAATTAATTTTAATAAACAAAGTCATTAAATATAATATCTATATCTATATTTATCTTTCAGTTTTGTCTCTAATTATCGTTAATAATTTTTATTTATTGATTGATATAATAGTTCTCAATTTATTTAATTAGTTATATATATAAACTTTTTAATTCATATTTAGAATTATTTATGTTAAAAAAACACGTTGAAAAAACTTATAGAGGATTGTTGATAGTAAAAATGAAAAACCACATGGAAAACCGACCACTCGCCTAAAAGAGATGAAAAAACTTATAGAGGATTGTTGATAGTAAAAATGAAAAACCACATGGAAAACCGACCACTCGCCTAAAAGAGAGGAAACTTTCAAATCATGATAAAATATAAACTTATCCTTCGATTATATATTAATGAGGTTTATTCTATGATAATCATGATGAGTATTTTTGGAATTCTAAAGGAAACTAACAAAAATATATGCGAAGAGTGAGGAATGATAAAATATTGAAAATACAGCCTTTTAATTCAAATTCATAAAGTAAATTAATATTACAAAGTTCATTTGTTAACAAATTGAAGGATGAATGTTTGCCTACGATTTTTCTTATGAGGCCTTTTTGTGGTGTGCTTGGAGGTGAAGTCTGCATTTTGGAGGCTGGTGGCACGGTGGGAGTGTGGAGCAGCAGCAGCACATGAGGTGGCAGCAACGGCAACCGGGGGGTGGCAGCATCCATTGAGTTTCACCTCATTCACTGGGACTTCTCTCGGAATGATAAAATCAGTACGCTTTGCACCACTGGACAATAAAAATAAATCCATTAATAGAGACAATTGCAACGACGTAAACTAAGAAAACTAGCAGCAACAACTTACTCTTGTTCCGAGAAAGTCCGCAATGAGATGCCGGTAGGGCATCTCTCACGTAGGAATGTTGCTTGTCCTCTTATCAAGCATTTTCCATTTGTTATTTCAATCTCCGCCTCACAAAAACAAATAGTACTTTTTTTCATGTTAAAAACAACAGAAAAACTACTAGAAGATTCTTCCATTTCAAAGTAACAAAATCTGAATGCAAATAAACTAAAATTTACACACAACCAGTCCATCAAAGTATATTAATTTATTTTTTTTTTTGTAAATTTTAGTTTATTTACATTCAGATTTTGTTACTTTGAAGTGGAAGAATCTTCTGATAGTTTTCCTGCTATTTTTAACGCGAAAAAAATACTATTTGTTTTCACGAAACTGAAATTAAAATAACAAATGGAAAATGCTTGATAAGAGGACAAGCAGTATTCCTACGTGAGAGATGCCCTACGGGCATCTCTTTGCGGACTTTCTCGGAACAAGAGTAAGTTGCTGCTGCTGGTTTTCTTTGTTTATGTCGTTGCAATTGTCTCTATTAATGGATTTATTTTTATTGTCCAGTGGTGCAAAGCGTACTGATTTTATCATTCCGAGAGAAGTCCAGTGAATGAGGTGAACCTCAAAATGGATGCTCCCACCCCCCTGGCTGCCGCTACTGCCACCTCATGTGCTGTCGCTGCTCCACACCCCCACCGTGCCACCAGCCCCCAAGCTGCAGACTCTACCTCCAAACACACCACAAAAAGACCTCATAAAAAAAATCATAGGCAGTCATCCATCCTTCAATATGTTAACAAATAAACTTTGTAATGTTAATTTACTTTATGAATTTTCTATGTATTTATGAATTTGAATTAAAAGGTTGTATTTTCAATATTTTATCATTCCTCACTCTTCGCATATATTTTGTTAGTTTCCTTTAGAATTCCAAAAGTACTCATCATAATCATTATAGAATAAACCTCATTAATATATAATCGAAGGATAACCATATATTTTATCATGATTTGAAAGTTTCCTCTCTTTTAGAAGAGTGGTCGGTTTTCTATGTGGTTTTTCATTTTTACTATCAACAATCCTCTATCCAATAAAACATATAATTCTCTCCATAAATTTCTCTCTCAATTCTGCCGTTTATTAAAATGAGCACCTGCATTTTTTCTTGTTTCAAACTAGGGACAAATAAAATTACCTAGTACTTTTTAATGAGTAACGACTTCAATTATAAAATTTGCAATTGAAATTAGATAATGTTTTTGGATCATGATTTCACCAAGAATTTAATCAATTAGAATTCCATACAATACGTTCATGAAAGTTAGTTTTGGTGATACAACTAAATTCTTTTACTAAAAACATAATTTAGTTTTGATTAATAAAATGATTTGTTTAAATATGATACTTGTAATGAAATAAAAAAAAAACAAATATCTACTTGATCCTTTTTTTTTTGGAGGTCAAATAATTTTTTTTCAACAAGACATCGGGGCAGTGACAGCCATGCCGACAGTGAAGAAGATCGGCAACGGAAATTTGTGCAAGCTGCAGGCCCGTTGAGGAAGATCAGCAGCACAGATTGTTTGATGAACATGGGCTGGACGCTGGGCTGTCCAGGCCATGTAGGAAAATTCGTCAAAGGGATGCGCTAACGAAATAAGAATAGATATAGATTAAAATATTTAATTTTACAACATTAGATATTTACCAGTGTTTATTGAATTTATTAATTCAAATTATTTATTTATTCATTCAAATAATAATAGAAATAGATAAACATATGAAATTGATTGAATAAAACAAAAGAATAGAATATATTATGTAAGATTGCATATATTAAAAATAATATTTAAAAATACATATTTTTTATTTTTAAAAATAAAATTCATATATATAAAATGTAGAAGAAAAACCTAATGATGAATAAGAATAATATCTTTGAAAATTTAATACAAGTAAAATGATTTAAAAAAAAATCTTATGATAAAAAGCTAAATAAGGGAGATAAAAAAAACATATAGGAAGGATATTAATTGAAACATAAAGTAAAAAAAATATTTTTTTGAAAAACAAAACATTAAAAAAGTATCAATTGAAATAAAAACCAAAATTAAAATAAGAAAAAAAAACAGTGCTTGTTAGGTATCACAAGCACAATTAAAAAAATAGGAAAAACAAATTACTTGGGTTATAGGCTTGACGGAGTTTAATAAGTTAATTCTATTTTAACTTGATAATAAACAAATAAGCAACAATAGTAGATAAATAAAATTACACACATACACATAAAAAAGATCACGATAACTTACAAAAAAAACCTTGAAATTAAAAAATTAGATAAAAAATAAAAAAAATAACAGTGTAAGTCAACCCGAGTTGGATATAGCCTAAGTAATGAGAGGCAAGCTAACCAAGGTTAACCCTCAAAACTTGTGGCCCAAATCATAAAATCAAGATAACCTAATAGAAAAGAAATTGAAGAAAGATACAAAGCCAATCTTCAAAAAAAGAATAATAATAACGTCGAACGATGAAATCATAAAAGAAAATGAGTCAAAAAAGAATGTTAACTCACGAATTTTTCAAACTCGTTACCCGATTCATTAGACTGGAAGCACCATAAAATCTAATCGTCATCAAATCAAACATTAAAGAATGAAACCGGAAAAAAAATAAATCAAAGTACACAAAAGAATCTAAAACAAAAAATTATAATTAAAAAAATGAAAATGAAAATCAAAATAAATAAATAAATTAGAAAGCAATCAAATTTTTTTGATTTGAGTGTTAAATTGAAAAGAAAATGAACTCTAACAAAAAAAAAATCAAAAAAACAAGGACCAAATTGAAAAAAATAATGCACTATATACTTTGATTGAAGAGAGAAATTGAAAACTAATAAACTTTAACAAAAGAGTAAAGGAAAAAAAACTAAAAATTAAAAGAATAAAAATCAAATTGAAAAAATAATATATGATAAATTGTAATTGAAGGACTAAATCAAAAACAAACCAAACTTTTATAAAAGGGCCAACAAAAATCAAAAGAATAAGAACTGAAATTCAAATATCAAAATAAAAAGAGAATTGAGATATACTTTTAGGGGAGGAGAGAGATAATAAGAAAAAAAATGAAACAACCATCGACAAAAAACCGCCCAAACTACACCATCATGCACCATACCAGGAAAAAAAAACAAGACGACACTTCCAACAACACGACAAAAAGATAGGCACGAACACCATGAAGCGCCGCATGCACTGCCCACGTGCTAGCACGTGTAAAGCACATGCCAATAACTTTTTGAATTTAAAAATTGATTATTCAACACAAGAAAAACAAAAACATCATTTTTTAATATGGAAATAACAAAAACAAGACTCAATGAGTAAAAAGACAAAAATACCTCTGCACTTATGCTTTTTTCTTTCTTTCTTGACTCCAGGGTAAAGACATCTTTTTACCATGTTTAACAAAACAAAGACACCACTCATTCAACAACTTAAAACTTTTTTGACTTCATAGATATTTTAGTCATTTCAATGTTAGATGCAAAAAAAGCCGAATTACCCCCTACCCCAAAGGCATATATTTCTTAGAAGGGTAAACAAATAAATTCACTATGGCAATAGATATTTTTTTGTCTATGATTCTAGGTATACAGTGATTTCACCGCGGCTCTTAAGAGTTTTGGTAATACTTTTTCTTTTTTAGATTTATTTCCTTTGGATGATGAATAATTTTATCTAAACAATATTGAATTCTTCAGATTTTAATATCAATAACAACAAATATGAGATTGGTTTATGGAGGAAGATATTGCTACTTGAAAATAAAGAAAGTTCAGGTTTAATGAAAACGAGAGAAGACAAAGCTCTATTAGCGATATCTTATTGAACGCAATTAGTAACTCAACAGAAAAGGAATTTTGCTTTTGGTTAGAACTTAGAAGTAGTCGAGGGCAA
>Ga0325400_1004672_pt1 | contig 12721 bp, 10 predicted proteins | sample PopdelMetagenome_2_FD_205662 | JGI IMG/M metagenome (GOLD analysis project Ga0325400, IMG submission 205662) | Populus deltoides microbial communities from Bellville, Georgia, United States - Xylem-PdKOR-R1 | ecosystem: Host-associated > Plants > Phyllosphere > Stem > Wood/Secondary xylem...
AAGCCGGACTACATGTTCTCCGACGGCACCCCGGTGACCGCCTCGAGCTTCGTGGACGCGTGGAACTACACGGCGTACGGGCCCAACGCCCAGCAGGGCGCCTACTTCTACGAGCCCGTCGAGGGCTACAGCGACGTGTCCTGCACCGGTGAGGTCGTGGAGGAGACCGACGACCCGTGCGCGGGCGACGGCGCCCCGAAGGCCGAGACCATGAGTGGGCTCAAGGTCGTCGACGACACCACCTTCACCATCCGCACGACCGGCAAGGTCTCCAACCTGCCGGTGCGTCTGGGCTACTCGGCCTTCGCCCCGCTGCCCGAGGTCTTCTTCGACGACCCGGCCGCCTACGAGGACGACCCGGTCTCGGCCGGTCCCTACATGGTCACCGAGCAGAACCCCAACGAGTCGATCGTCGTGCAGAAGAACCCCGAGTACGCCGGTGAGTTCGGCGGCCAGGTCGACCAGATCACCTTCCGGATCGTGCAGGACGCGAGCGCGGCCTACTCCGAGCTGCTCGACAACAACCTCGACGTCACCAACGAGATCCCCACCGACGTGCTGCCCGACGAGCAGTGGCTCTCCGAGCTCGACGGGCGCGGGGTGTCCAAGGAGGTGGGCGTGATCCAGCTCCTGGGCATCGACCCGACGGTCGACCCCCGCCTGGAGAACCCGCAGCTGCGCAAGGCGATCTCGATGGCCGTCGACCGTGACGCGATCATCGACGCGGTCTTCGCCGGCACCAAGGAGCCCGCGACCGGCTGGGTCTCCCCGGTCGTCGACGGCTACAAGGCCGACCAGTGCGGCGAGGCGTGCGTCTACGACCCCGAGGCGGCCAAGGAGCTGTGGGACTCCGAGGGCGGCATCGAGGGCGGGCTGACCATCACCATCAACGGTGACGCCGACCACGGTCCCTGGTCCGAGGCGGCCTGCAACTCGATCCGTCAGACCCTCGACGTCGAGTGCACCGTCAACGCGACCCCGGACTTCGCGACCTTCCTCACCGACCTCGGCGAGAAGAAGACCAAGGGTCTGTTCCGTCAGGGCTGGCAGATGGACTACCCCTCGATCGAGAACTTCCTGGTCCCGCTGTACTCCAAGAACGCGGCGTCGAACTACTACAGCTTCGACAACCCGGAGTTCGAGGACCTGACCCGTCAGGCCGCGGCCGCCGAGGACCTCGACGAGGCCAACTCGCTCTACCAGGAGGCCGAGGCGACCCTCGCCGACGACATGCGGGTCATCCCGCTCTGGTACGACATCCGCAACGTCGGGTTCTCCGATCGCGTCGACAACGTCCAGGTCAACGCCTTCGGCGTCCCGGACTACGCGAGCATCACCTTCAAGTGATCCACCCGCGGGGGCCGGTCGTGCGAGGCACGGCCGGCCCCCGTGTGCGGGCCGGGGACCGGCCTCCTCGACCCGCGGCGTAACGTCGACGTGGTCCGTGACCCGGACCACGTCCCGCGCCAATCCGATCCCAGCAGTCCAGAAGCGGAGGCCTCAGGGTGGGCAAGTACACGCTGCGCCGGTTGATCCAGATGGTCCCGGTGGTGCTCGGCGTCACGTTCCTGATCTACGCGATGGTCTACGCCCTCCCCGGCGACCCCACCGCCGGCAAGTGCGGCGAGCGGCCCTGCTCCCCGGCGTACGTCGCGGAGTTCCGCGAGACCTACAACCTCAACGACCCCCTCCCGGTGCAGTACGCGAAGTACCTCGGCAAGGTCGTCCAGGGTGACTTCGGGGAGAGCCAGTACGGCCAGCCGATCCGCGAAGAGCTGGCCGAGCGGTTCACCGTCACCCTGCGGCTCGGCGTCGTGGCCCTGGTCTTCGAAGCAGTGATCGGTCTCCTGGCCGGGGTGCTGGCCGCCCTGCGCAGAGGTGGGTTCTTCGACTCCCTCGTCTTGATCAGCACCCTGTTCGTCATCGCGATCCCGGTCTTCGTCACCGGCCGCGCCCTGCAGCTCTACCTCGGGGTCAAGGCCGGGATCTTCCCCTCGACCTCGTCCTTCGACGCCACCTGGTACGAGCTGCTGCTGCCCGGCTTCGTGCTGGGCTCCACGTCCCTGGCCTACCTGGCCCGGCTGATGCGGACCAACCTGGCCGACAACCTCGGGGCCGACTACGTCCGCACCGCGCACGCCAAGGGACTGCCCGGGCGGCGCGTGATCGGCATCCACGCCCTGCGCAACTCCCTCATCCCGGTCATCACCTTCATCGGCTACGACTTCGGCGCGCTGCTGGGTGGTGCGGTCATCACCGAGGGCATCTTCAACGTGCCCGGCATCGGCCAGTACGTGTTCCGGGCGATCAACGACCGCGACGGTCAGGTGGTGGTGGGCACCGTCACCGCGCTCGTGCTCGTGTTCCTGATCGCCAACCTGATCGTCGACCTCCTCTACGCCTACCTGGACCCGAGGATCTCCCATGACTGACACCCGTCCGACGTCCACGGGCCCGCTCGGCGGGGGCGACCTCAACCAGGCGAGCACGCTCTCCGGTGCCGACGCTGGTTCCGCCGTCGTGGTCACCGACCCCACCGCCGCGGCGCAGGGGGTCGAGCGGGTGCGCTCGGTCCGCGGCGACGCCTGGCGCGACCTGCGCCGCAACCCGCTGTTCTGGGTCGCGGCGGTGATCATCACGGTGTTCGTGGTGATGGCGGTTTTCCCCACCCTGTTCACCAGCGTCGACCCCCGCGAGGCCGTGCTCAGCGAGTCGTCGAAGAGCCCGGACGCACAGAACATCTTCGGCCGCGACCGGCAGGGCTACGACATCTACGCCCGCTGCATCTACGGCGCCCGCGCGTCCATCCTGGTCGGGCTGATCTCCGCGGTCGGCGCCGCCATCGTCGGCACGATCATCGGGCTCGTCGCCGGCTACCGGGGCGGCTGGGTCGACGCCGTGATCAGCCGCGTGGCCGAGGTCTTCTTCGCCCTGCCGCTCCTGCTGGGCGCGATCATCATCCTCTACACCCTGCGCGGCGACGACGACAGCTACCTGTGGATCATCACCCAGGTCTCCCTGGTCATCATCGTCCTCGGGTGGCCCAACGTGTTCCGGCTGCTGCGCTCCTCGGTGCTCCAAGTCAAGCCCAACGACTACGTGCTGGCGGCCCGGGCCCTGGGGGCCTCGCCGTGGCGGATCTCCTACTCCCACATCCTGCCCAACGCGATTGGGCCCGTGATCGTCATCTCCACCATCAACTTCGGGGCCTACATCTCGACCGAGGCAGCACTGTCGTTCCTCGGCATCGGACTACGTCCGCCGACCGTCTCGTGGGGCGTGATGATCTCGGCGGCCACCGACTCGATGCGGTCCTCGCCCCACACCCTGCTGTTCCCGGCGCTGTTCCTCAGCCTGGCCGTGCTCGGCTTCATCATGCTCGGCGACGCCATCCGCGACGCGTTCGACCCCAAGTCCAAAGCCCGCTGAGGAGACACCCGTGACCAGCGCACCCGACGTCGTCCTCGAGCGGACCGACCGGCCCGACACCGGTCGGCTGCTGGAGGTCAGGGACCTCCACGTCGACTTCAAGGGCCGCGACGGCGTGGCCCACGCCATCAACGGCGTCGACCTGCACCTCGACCGGGGCGAGACCCTCGCCATCCTGGGCGAGTCCGGTTCGGGCAAGTCCGTGACCGCCCAGGCGATCATGGGCATCCTCGACATGCCGCCCGCGGTAATCCCGCAGGGCGAGATCCTCTTCGAGGGCCGCGACCTGCTCCGGATGAAGGCGGCCGAGCGTCGGAAGATCCGCGGCCCCGAGATCTCGATGATCTTCCAGGACGCCCTGTCCTCGCTGAACCCCGTCTTCCCGGTCGGCTGGCAGATCGCGGAGATGTTCCGCCAGCACCGGGGGATGAACCGCTCCGACGCCAAGACCGAGGCCGTCCGGCTCATGGACCTGGTGAACATCCCCGCGGCCAAGCAGCGCGTCAACGCCTACCCGCACCAGTTCTCCGGGGGCATGCGCCAGCGGATCATGATCGCGATGGCCGTCGCGCTGGACCCCAAGGTGCTCATCGCCGACGAGCCCACCACCGCGCTCGACGTCACTGTGCAGGCCCAGGTGATGGAGCTTCTCAAGGAGCTGCAGGAGCAGTTCCAGATGGGGCTGATCCTGATCACCCACGACCTCGGCGTCGTCGCCGATGTCGCCGACCGGATCAACGTGATGTACGGCGGGTCCATCATGGAGTCCGCCGACGTCCTGGACCTCTACGGGCACCCGGGCCACCCCTACACCCAGGGGCTGCTGGACTCCATCCCGCGGCTGGACATGAAGGGCCAGGAGCTCTTCGCCATCAAGGGCCTGCCGCCGAGCCTGACCAACATGCCTGAGGGCTGCCCGTTCGCCCCCCGGTGCATCCACGTGCAGGACAAGTGCCGCACCGTGTTCCCGCCCCTGGTCGAGCTCGGCCCCCGGCACCACAGCGCCTGCCACTTCGCGAAGGAGCTCGTCCGTGGCTGAGACCATCCTGGAGGCCCAGCACCTCGTCAAGCACTACCCCATCCGGGGCGGGGTGCTGCGCACCGTGGTCGGCCACGTGCGCGCCCTGGAGGACGTGTCCTTCGACCTCAAGGCCGGCGAGACCCTCGGGGTGGTGGGGGAGTCGGGATGCGGCAAGTCGACGCTGGGCCGGATGCTGATGCGCCTGGAGGAGCCCACCGCGGGGTCCCTGATCTACGGCGGGGAGGACCTGTACACCCTCGGCACCCGGGAGATGCGGCGCCGGCGCCGTGACATCCAGATCGTGTTCCAGGACCCCTACACCTCGCTCAACCCGCGCAAGACCGTGGCCGACCTGATCGGGGAGCCGTTCGACGTCCACCCCGACGTCGTGCCGAAGGCGGGACGCAAGGCGCGGGTGCAGGAGCTGATGGAGCTCGTCGGGCTCTCGCCCGACCACATCAACCGCTACCCGCACCAGTTCTCCGGGGGTCAGCGCCAGCGCATCGGCATCGCCCGCGGCATCGCGCTGAACCCGAAGATCCTGATCTGCGACGAGCCGGTCTCGGCGCTCGACGTCTCCGTGCAGGCGCAGGTCGTCAACGTCATGGAGTCGCTCCAGCGCGAGCTCGGGCTGGCCTACGTCTTCATCGCCCACGACCTCTCGGTGGTCCGCCACATCTCCGACCGGGTCGCGGTCATGTACCTCGGCAAGATCGTGGAGATGGGCACCGAGGCCGAGATCTACGAGCGGCCCACCCACCCCTACACCCAGGCCCTTCTCTCCGCGGTGCCCGTGCCCGACCCCACGGCCCGCGGCACCCGGGAGGAGATCAAGCTCGAGGGTGACGTGCCGTCCCCGGCCAACCCGCCGTCGGGCTGCCGTTTCCACACCCGGTGCTGGAAGGCCCAGGAGATCTGCAGCAGCGAGGAGCCGCCGCTGATCGCCCGGCCCGACCTCGCGGGTGAGCACCCCTCCGCGTGCCACTTCGCCGAGACGATGGCGGCCTCCGCGCGCTGACCCGGGCCTCCGGCGGGTTTCGCTGGTCGAGGTGCGAAGGCCACCAGGCCTGAGCCTCGAGACCCCCGCCGGCCGGCCCGCTTCCTCGGTCCCCGGGTCTCGACTCACGCTCGCTGGCGCTCGCGTGGCTCGCCCACCGGGCGTCGACGGGCCTTGCCATGATGGGGCGGTGAGCGGCGCCCTCTTCGACCTGCCGGGTGGTGGCCCCGACGCGTCGGCGGCCGGGGGCTCGCTGTCCTCGGCCCAGCACGCCGCCGCCCCGCTGGCCGTGCGAATGCGTCCGCGGACGCTGGACGAGCTGGCCGGACAGGCGCAGCTGCGGGCCGAGGGCTCGCCGCTGCGCCAGCTGATCGAGGGCGACCGGTCGCTGTCGCTGCTGCTGTGGGGACCGCCCGGCACCGGCAAGACCACGATCGCCTCGATCCTCTCCCAGCAGACCGGGCGCCGGTTCGTCGAGGTCTCCGCCGTCTCGGCCGGGGTCAAGGAGGTGCGCGCGGCGATCGACGCCGCCCGGGCCGGACTGGTGCGCGGCGACGGCGAGACCGTGCTGTTCGTCGACGAGGTGCACCGGTTCAGCAAGGCCCAGCAGGACGCGCTGCTGCCCGGGGTGGAAAACCGGTGGGTCACCCTGGTCGCCGCCACCACCGAGAACCCGTTCTTCTCGGTCATCTCGCCGCTGCTCTCCCGCAGCCTGCTGCTGCGCCTGGAGTCGCTCACCGACGACGACGTCGCCGGGGTGATCGCCGCGGCCCTGGCCGACGAGCGCGGCCTGGACGGGGCCTACGCGCTGGACGACGACGCCCGCGACCACCTGGTCCGGCTCGCCGGCGGCGACGCCCGGCGGTCCCTGACCTACCTCGAGGCCGCCGCGGGGGCCGCCGCCGCCCGCGGCGCGGACCGCATCGACCTCGCCACCGCCGAGACGGCCGTCGACCGGGCCGCCGTGCGCTACGACCGGCAGGGCGACCAGCACTACGACGTCACGAGCGCCTTCATCAAGTCCCTGCGCGGCTCCGACGCCGACGCGGCCCTGCACTACCTGGCCCGGATGGTCGAGGCCGGCGAGGACCCACGCTTCATCGCCCGGCGCCTGGTCATCTGCGCCAGCGAGGACATCGGCCTGGCCGACCCCACGGCCCTGACCACGGCCGTCGCCGCGGCGCAGGCCGTCCAGCTCATCGGGATGCCCGAGGCGGGCCTCAACCTCGCCCACGCGGTCGTCGCCCTCGCGGTCGCCCCGAAGTCCAACGCCGTCACCCTCGCCCTCGCCGCGGCCCAGGCCGACGTACGGGCGGGGAAGGTGGGCCCGGTGCCCGCCCACCTGCGCGACGCCCACTACTCGGGGTCGAAGAAGCTCGGGCACGGCACCGACTACACCTACAGCCACGACGCGCCGTACGGGATCGCCGAGCAGCAGTACGCCCCGGACGTGGTCGCCGACGCCCGCTACTACCGGCCCAAGGAGATCGGCGCCGAGGCCGGGGTGAAGGAGCGCTGGGAGCGGGTACGCCGGCTGGTCCGCGGCCCCGCGCGTCCGGGACGACCCGACGGCGCGGGGTAGGGTCGGGGCCCATGAGCGCGCCGTGGACCGTCGCCGCGCTGCTCGCGGTGCTGCTGGTCTCGGTCCTGCTGGCCGTCTCGGTCCGCGGTAGGTCGGGCCGGCGAGCCGCTGCCCGACGGGCGGCAGCGGACCGGGCCGAGGCCGAGGACCTCCGGTCCCGTCTCGCGCAGCTGGAGGCGCGGGTCGCCCGGACCGAGCGGGTCCACCGCCAGGAGGCCGACGAGCCCGCCGGGCACCTGATCACCCTGCTCGGGCACGAGGAAGCCGCCGCCGAGGACGAGCAGGTCCCGCCCCCTGCGACCACCGTGCCGGCCTCGCTCTTCGCCGATCTGGTGCTGCGCGAGGGCGTCGTGCAGGTCGCGGCCCTGGCCGCCGGCGTGCGCCGGGCCCTCGCGCCCGAGCAGCGCCACCGGGTCAGGCTGGAGATGCGCCGGGAGGTCAAGCGGGCCCGCAAGCAGCGCCGCACCGAGGTGCGCGAGGCACGCCGGGCCCTGGCCGACCGGCAGCGGTCGGCGGCATGAGCCGCTCGCTCTGGTTCGTCGCCGGGGCGGGCGCCGGGGTCTACGCCGCCGCCCGCGCGCGCCGCGCCGCCGAGGCCTTGACGATCGACGGCCTCCGCGACCGGGTCGGGGCCGCGGTCATCGGCCTGCGGATGGTGCGCGACGAGGTCGCCCAGGGCCGGGCCGAGGCCGAGCCCGAGCTGCGCCGACGGATGGGCGTCGCGATGGACCGGCACACCCCTCGCGAGCTCGACCACCCCACCCACCACACTGGTCTCGCGACCCCCACCCCGCTCAGCGTCACGCCGGACAGCACGTTGAACAGCACGCCGGACACTGCACCGGGCCCCACACCGATCAGGAAGCAGGACGACCGCTGATGGACACCGCCGAGATCCGCCGGAGGTTCCTGGCGCACTTCGAGCGCGACGGCCACACCGCCGTCCCGTCGGCCTCGCTGCTGCTCGACGACCCCAACCTGCTGTTCGTCAACGCGGGGATGGTGCCGTTCAAGCCCTACCTGCTGGGCCAGGAGACGCCGCCCTACGTTCGGGCCACCAGCGTGCAGAAGTGCATCCGCACCCCCGACATCGAGGACGTCGGCAAGACCACCCGGCACGGCACGTTCTTCGAGATGTGCGGCAACTTCTCGTTCGGCGACTACTTCAAGGAGCACGCGATCGAGCTCGCGTGGGACCTGGTCACCCGCCCGGTCGCAGACGGAGGGTGGGGGCTGGAAGAGTCGCGGCTCTACCCCAGCGTCTATGCCGACGACGCCGAGGCGGCGCGGCTGTGGACCAAGGTGACCGGTCTGCCCGACGAGCGGGTGCTGCGCCTGGGCAAGGTGGAGAACTACTGGTCGATGGGGGTCCCCGGCCCCGGAGGCCCCTGCTCGGAGATCCTCTACGACCGCGGTCCGGCGTACGGGCCCGACTTCGACCCGACCGCGCTCGGGCCGGACATGCCCGGCCCGCTCGAGGACCGGCTGCTGGAGATCTGGAACCTCGTCTTCATGCAGGACGACCTCTCCGCGGTGCGCAGCAAGGCCGACTTCGACATCGCGGGTCCGTTGCCGGCCCAGAACATCGACACCGGGATGGGCCTCGAGCGGGTCGCGCTGCTCTCCCAGGGCGTCGAGAACATGTACGAGATCGACAACGTCTACCCCGTCATCGCCACGGCCACCGAGATGACCGGCCGCCGGTACGGCGCGGACCGGGAGGACGACGTACGGCTGCGGGTCGTGGCCGACCACGTCCGCTCCTCGATGATGCTGATCGGCGACGGGGTGACCCCGGGCAACGAGGGCCGCGGCTACGTGCTGCGACGGCTGCTGCGCCGTGCGGTCCGCTCCATGCGGCTGCTCGGCTGGGAGGACCCGGCGCTGCCCGAGCTGATGCCGGTCAGCCGCGACGTCATGGCCACCACCTACACCGAGCTGCACACCGACTGGGACCGCATCGCGCGGGTGGCCTTCGCCGAGGAGGACGCCTTCCGCAAGACCCTGCAGGCGGGCACGGCGATCTTCGACCTCGCTGCGGGCGAGGTGCGCCGCGGCGGCGGCACCCGGATCGGTGGCGACCAGGCCTTCGCCCTGCACGACACCTACGGCTTCCCCATCGACCTGACCCTGGAGATGGCCGCCGAGGCCGGGCTGGCCGTCGACGAGGGCGGCTTCCGGGCCCTGATGGGCGAGCAGCGCGAGCGGGCCAAGGCCGACGCCCGCGCCAAGAAGGGCGTCCACCTCGACACCGGCGCCTACCGCGAGGTCCTCGACGCCCACGGCCCCACCGAGTGGCTGGCCTACGAGACCCTCGAGACCGAGTCCCGCCCGCTCGCGCTGCTGCGCGAGGGACGGCCGGTCGACTCCCTGGGCGTCGGCGAGGTGGGCGAGATCGTCCTGGACCGCACCCCCTTCTACGCCGAGTCCGGCGGACAGGCTGCCGACGCGGGGACCATCGAGCTCGACGGGGGCCGCCTCGAGGTGCTCGACGTCCAGCGGCCCGTCCGGGGCCTGGTCGTCCACCAGGTGCGGGTGGTCGACGGCGAGCTCGCAGCGGGGTCGCTGTCCGGCGGTGGCGCGCTCCTCCACGCCCGCGTCGACCCCGAGTGGCGCACCGGGGCCCGGCAGGCGCACTCCGGCACCCACGTCGTGCACGCGGCGCTGCGCGAGGTGCTCGGCCCCACCGCCCTGCAGGCCGGCTCCTACAACCGGCCGGGTTACCTGCGACTGGACTTCGGGTGGACCACTGCCCTGGCCCCCGACCAGGTCCGCGCCGTCGAGGACGTCTCCAACCGCGCGCTGCGCGCCGACCTGCCGGTCGCGGCGGCGTACATGAGCCTGCCCGAGGCCCGCGAGTGGGGCGCCCTCGCGCTCTTCGGCGAGACCTACGACCCCGGCCAGGTCCGCGTGGTCGAGATCGGGGGGCCGTGGTCGCGGGAGCTGTGCGGCGGCACCCACGTCGCCCACTCCTCCCAGATCGGCACCGTCGTGGTGACCGGGGAGTCCTCCGTGGGGTCGGGCAACCGTCGGATCGAGGCCTTCACCGGCGTCGAGGGCTTCGCCTACCTCGCCCGGGAGCGCGACGTGGTCGCCCAGCTGACGACGATGCTGAAGACCAGGCCCGACGACCTCGTCGGTCGGGTCGGAGACATCCTCGAGCGGCTGCGCACGGTGGAGAAGGAGTCCGAGCGGGCCCGCACCGGCCAGCTCCTGGCGCAGGGGGCCACCCTGGCCGAGGCGGCCGAGGTGGTCAACGGGATCCACGTGGTCGTGCGCCGCCTCGACGGAGCCGCCGGCGGTGACGTGCGCACCCTGGCCCTCGACGTGCGCGGTCGGCTCCCGCAGGACCGGCCGGGCGTCGTGGTGCTGATCGGCGTGGCCGACGGCAAGGTGTCGGTCGTGGCCGCGACCACCGAGGAGGCCCGCGCCCGGGGGCTGTCGGCCGCGGCGCTGGTCGGGGCCGTCGGACCCCTGGTCGGTGGTCGCGGTGGCGGCAAGGCCGACGTCGCCCAGGGCGGTGGAGCCGACGCCAGTCGCGTCGACGAGGCGCTCGCCCTGGTGCCCCGCGCCGTGCACGACGCGGTCGCCGAGGGGGACCGCTGATGCGGGCCGGATCCCGGGTCGGGGTCGACCCGGGCGACGCCCGGATCGGCGTCGCCCGCAGCGACCCGTCCGGGATGCTGGCGGTGCCCGTCGAGACGGTGCGCCGCGGCCGGGGCGACGTACGCCGGCTGGCCGAGATCGTGACCGAGGTCGGCGCCGTCGAGGTGGTCGTCGGTCTCCCGCGCTCGCTCTCGGGCGGCGAGGGGCCGGCGGCGGTGAAGGTGCGTGGCTTCGCCACCCAGCTGGCGGCCCGGGTGGCGCCGGTGCCGGTGCGGTTGTGCGACGAACGCCTGACCACGGTGACCGCAGAGGCTATGCTCCGCGGCGGCGGGACCAAGGGCAAGGACCGTCGGGCGGTGATCGATCAGGCCGCCGCCTGCGTGATCCTGCAGCACGCGCTCGACCAGGAGCGTGCCACGGGCCGAGCGCCCGGCGAGCTGGTGGAGGAGCCGGATGACTGAGGACCAGGCCGAGACCGAGCCCGGCCGCCGATCGGTGTTGCCCGGCGGCGGGGGCGCGCCGGACCACGAGGACCTCCGGGGCGGCTCGCGCGCCGACCGGTCGCGCGGGGGCCGTCGGGGGCGGCGCAGCTCCTCGGGCTGCGTGCCGGTCCTGCTGGTGCTGGCCGTGCTGGGTCTGCTCGGCTACGTCGGCGTCTTCGGGGCCTCGGTCGGCGGCGTCGGGTTCCGCGGGGTCCTGCCCATCCTGCAGGACCGGCTCGCCGACCCCGAGGACTACGACGGCCCGGGGGAGGGCGACGTGCTGTTCGAGGTCACCTCGGGCCAGTCGCTCTCCGGGATCGGCGAGAGCCTGGTCGACGAGGACGTCGTGGCCTCGCGGGAGGCCTTCACCGACGCCGCCTCGGCCGACGGCGCCAACATCCAGCCGGGGTTCTACGCCCTGCGGTCGCAGATGAGCGCGGACGCGGCGGTCTCGGTGCTCGGCGACGCCGACAACATCATCTCCAACCCGGTGACGGTGCCCGAGGGACTGACCGTCAACCAGACCCTCGACGTGCTCGCCGAGGGCACCGACTTCCGGCGGGCGCAGTTCCAGCGGGTCGTCGACGGGGGCCGGCTCGACCTGCCCGGGTCCGCCGACGGCGACCCGGAGGGCTACCTGTTCCCCGCGACGTACCCCTTCGGGCCCGACGCGACCCCGCGCACGATGCTGCAGGCGATGGTCGACCGGTGGCGCCAGGCCGCCGAGACCACCGGGCTGACCTCCGGGGCGCGCGACCTGGGGCTGAGCGTGCAGGAGGTGATGACCGTGGCCAGCCTGGTGCAGGCGGAGGGGCGCGGCGACGACCAGCCCAAGGTCGCCCGGGTCATCTACAACCGGCGGGCCGACACCGACGGCGAGACGCAGGGTTTCCTCAAGATCGACGCGGCGGTCAACTACGCGCTCGGGGAGTCGCCGATCGCGCGGCTCACGAACGCCGAGATCGCCTCGGTGGCCGACTCGCCCTACAACACCTACACCCAGCAGGGACTCCCGCCCGGCCCGATCGAGGCACCTGGCGAGAGCGCGATCGAGGCGGCCCTGAACCCGGCCGACGGCGACTGGCTGTACTACGTCACGGTCAACCTCGAGACCGGCGAGACCAAGTTCGCCGAGACCGGCGAGGAGTTCAACCGCTACCGCGCCGAGCTCGACCAGTACTGCGCGACGCAGTCGGACCGGTGCTGACGAGAGGCCTCGCGCCGGTGGGGCCCCGGGGCCCGCGGTGAGGTGTGCGGTGCTGGGCGACCCGGTCGCCCACTCCCTTTCGCCGGTGCTGCACCGGGCGGGGTACGCCGCGCTCGGCCTCGACGGCTGGACCTACGAGCCGGTCCGGGTGCCCGAGGCCGGGCTCGCGGACTTCCTCGACGGGCTCGACCCGGCCTCCGGGTGGCGGGGTCTGTCGCTGACGATGCCGCTCAAGCGGGAGGTCGTCCGGCTGCTGGGGCTGGGCCGGGCCAGCGACCGGGTGGGCCTGACCGGCGTGGCCAACACGGTGGTCCTGGGTCCCGGGGGGACCGCGGACGCCCGGCTCGACAACACCGACCTGCCGGGTGCCGCGGCGGCGGTCCGGGAGCGGTACGCC
>Ga0325400_1004673_pt1 | contig 12719 bp, 11 predicted proteins | sample PopdelMetagenome_2_FD_205662 | JGI IMG/M metagenome (GOLD analysis project Ga0325400, IMG submission 205662) | Populus deltoides microbial communities from Bellville, Georgia, United States - Xylem-PdKOR-R1 | ecosystem: Host-associated > Plants > Phyllosphere > Stem > Wood/Secondary xylem...
AACATAAGGATAACACAAATTAATTGAGGACCAAGCAGAAGCACAACACAAACTGATTGAGGGGCAGAAGCTGAAGGACTTAAAGGTAAAGAATTATCTTTTCCAAGCTATAGATTGAAATATCATGGAGACCATACTCAATAGAGATACATCAAAGAGTATTTGGGATTCCATGAAACAGAAATACCAAGGCTCTACCAAGGTGAAAAGTGCATAGTTATAATAACTTCAAAGGGACTTTGAGACTATTCACATGAAAAAGGGCGAAATTATTAACAATTTCTTTGCTCATACTCTCATTATAGCCAATAAAATGAAGACTCATTGTGAGATAATAAGCCAAACCATCATCAATGAAAAAGTTTTAAGGTCCACGACTTCAAATTTTGATTATGTGGTTTACTCTATTAAAGAATCCAATGTAAACACACTGACCATTGATGAGCTGCAGAACAGTTTGCTGTTTCATGAACAAAGAATGAATGGCCATCGAGGAGAAGAGCAGGCTCTCAAGATCACTTACGAAGATAACACTAGTAGAAGAAAAGGTTGAGGGGTGTTCAGAGGAAGAGGAAAAGGTCATAACAGACAACATTTCAACAAGGCTACTATTGAATGTTTTAAGTGTCACAGATTAGGACACTTTCAATATGAGTGCTCCAATTAGGAAAAAAGAGTCAACTATACAGAAGTAGATGAAGGAGAAGAACTATTATTAATGTCCTATGAAGAGCTTAACCATAAGGAGAGAAAAGAGATCTGGTTCCTCGATTCAGGATGTAGTAATTATATGAGTGGGAATAAAGAATGGTTCTTGAATTTGGATGTTCAATTTAGGCAAACTATAAAGCTAGGCAACAACTCAATGATGGTAGTTATAGGGAAAGGAAACATTCGAATGCAAGTGAATGGAATTACTCAATTAATTTCTGAGGTCTATTACATTCCTGAGTTGAAAAATAACCTGTTAAATATAGGGTAACTTCAAGATAAGGGTGTGACAATTCTAATTCAACATGGGGAGTGTAAAGTTTTTCATCCAACTAATGGCCTACTTATTTAGTCCGAGATGAGTGCGAACAAGATGTTTACTGTGCTCACAACAATGATGCCTAAAGCTGCTACTTGTCTTCAAGCTATGATAGATGATGAAAGCTATTTTTTGTACTACAAATTCGGACATTTAAGCTTCAAAGGGTTGAGAACCCTACAATACAAAAATATGGTCAGCAGTTTGCCTTTTAGTCTACCTTCATTTATAGCTCCTGCAAAGTTGTGCACAACATGTTTAGTTGAAAAACAGCACAGGGAATCCATTCTAAAAAGGGTCTATGGAGGGCATCACAGAAACTGGAGTTGGTGCATGTCGATATATGTTGTTTTATAAAGTCGGCATCAAACAACAACAAGAGGTATTTTTTAGTTTTATTAATGATTTTAGTCAAAAGACATGGATTTACTTCTTACATGAAAAATCAAAGGCTTTTACCATGTTCAGAAGATATAAGGCTTGCGTTGAAAAGGAAACAGGTGCTTATCGTAAATGCTTAAGGACTGACAGAGGTGGTGAGTTCTCCTCAAATGAGTTTGGGGAGTTTTGTAAGGCAAATGGCATAACCAGGCAATTAACCACGACCTATACTCCTCAACAAAATGAAGTTGCTGAGAGGAAGAACAGGACTGTGATGAATTTAGTGCGATGCATGCTCACGAATAAACAGGTTCCAAAGGCTTTCTGGCTAGAAGCTGTGAGATCGTATGTGCATGTCCTCAACAGGAGCCCTACTTTAGCTATCTAAAATACAACTCCAGAAAAAGTATGGAGTGGTATGAAGCCTACAGTAGAGTATTTCAAAGTTTTTGGGTGCCTGACTCATGTACATGTACCAGACTAGAAAAGAATCAAGTTGGATGATAAAAGCATACAATGTGTTTTATTGAGAGTGAGTGATGAGTCGAATGCTTATAGATTGTTTAATCTGATCTCTAAAAAGATAATTGTTAGTAGGGATGTTATTTTTTAGGAGAATAAGGGCTAGAATTGGAATATGAGCAGGGAAGAAATAATTTTATATGTGTTAGAATGGAGTGATACTGAATAAGAAATTGATGAAGCTAAGAATGAAAGAGAACTTGGAACAAAAGTTAACGAGAATGAAGAAGTTAACTCAAATTGCATAAATGAAGCTGGTTCAAGTAGTACTTGCACACATTCCAGTGTGTCACATGATGAAAATTCCTCAGGCTTAGGGGGCAAGACGAGTTCCACTTTGGATGCAAGATTATGAAACAAGAGAGACTTTGTCAAAAGAGGAAGACTGATCCCTTTACTTTCGAGAAAGTTGTGAAGAGCAAAAAAAAAGAGATGCCATGAATGTAGAGATTGAGACTTTTGAACGCAATAAAACATGGGTTCTGACTATCTTACCTGAAGGAGTGAAGAGCATTGGAGTTAAATGGATCTTTAAAACAAAACTCAATAAAAGTGGTAAGATAAACAGATACAAGGCTAGACTTGTGGCAAATAGATATGCACAGTAGTATGGGATTGATTACATAGAGGTGTATGCTCTAATGGCAAGATTAGATACCATATATCTAATAATTGCCCTAGTAGCTCAAGGAGGATGGGGTATTTTTCAACTTGATGTGATAAGTGCATTTCTACATGGTGAATTTAGTGATGAAGTTTTTGTCCAATAGCCTCAGGGATATAAGAAGAAGGGTGAGGAACACAATGTTTATAAGCTGAATAAGGCATTGTATAGCCTCAAACAAGCTTTACGAGCTTGGTACAATAAAATTGAGGCTTATTTTGCTAAAGAAAGCTTTGAAAAATGTTACTGTGAACACACCCTATTCATAAAATTAAAGAAAGGAGGTAAGCTTTTAATTGTCAGTTTTTATGTTGATGATTTAATTATTACTGGAAATTATAATAACATGTGTGAAGAGTTTAAAAAGTTAATGATGTTAGAATTTAACATGTTTGACTTGGGAAAAACGAGATACTTTTTGGGGATTGAAGTGCTATAAAATTCTAAGGGGATTTATGTATGTCAAAGAAAATATGCTCATGAAGTCTTAGAAAGATTTGGCATGGACAGAAGCAACTTGGTAAAGAACCCTATAGTTCCAGGTTGTAAATTGTCAAAGGACGAGAAGGGAACCAAGGTTGGTGCAAACATGTTTATGCAGGTGATTGGCAGTATTATGTGTTTGATTGCAACCAGACCTGATTTAATATATGGTGTGAGTTTTATCAGCATGTTCATGTTGTGTCGTACAGAGCAACACTAGTGAGCAGCGAAAAGATTACTTAGATATTTGAATGGAACAATGAATATGAGGATTTTCTACAAGAAATGAGGCTGTAAACAACTCATGGCTATTCAGATAGTGATTTTGCTAAAGATGTAGATGATCGCAGGAGTACTACAGGGTGTGTATTCATACTTAGTTCTAGAGCAGTATCATGGTCTTTTAAAAAACAGCATGTGGTTAGCTTATCCACCATCGAAGCTGAGTACATCGATGTTGCCTCATGTGCTTGTCAGTGTGTTTGGTTAAGAAAAGTTTTAGAGAAGCTTGGTTGTGTGCATGAAAAATACACTACAATTTTGTGTGATAACAATTCAAGCAAAAAACTCTCCAAGAATCTTATTCTTCATGACAGAAGCAAGCACATTGATATCATGTTTCATTTTCTTCATGAATTGGTAAAAGATAGTGTGGTTAACTTGAGTCAAAGTAATACTCAAGATTAGGTAGCTAACATTATGACAAAGCCGAGGTTAGAGGTGTTTTTAAAGCTTCGTGGTCTGCTGGGTATATGTGAAGTTCCTAATATAAATTGAATGCACTCTGCATATAGTTTAATGAAGGGAATGATAGACTGTTAGAGGTTAACAGTTTATTGTTACAATTTGTTTAACAATTCCTACTTTCTTAGGTTTAGGTGTTTTATGTTCTACCATTTTGTTGCTATGTTCTATTCTTATAGACTAGTAATTTTCTGTTATTTTCTATTTCTCTTAGTCTGTTACCACATTTAGAGCATGTATAGCGTGAGTTGTTATTTTAAATCTCTCTGTAAAAGGTTATATAAGCTTGCTATTTGTGATGAATAAAGGTGAGAAACTTCTTATTCAAAATTGTGTGTTGTAGTTTCTTCTGAATGTTTTCCAACAATTGCATCGTTTTCAACAAGATAACCTATAGACTTTTAAAAAAAATACAACCTCAAAAATAAAAAATAAAAACAAAAAATTATGAAGGTGTGTTAGGAACAGGGTAACTAGGGCATTCAAATGTCTAAAATTTGGACATTCATCTCGTCAAGGTTAAATTATTTTCAACAACATAACTTTCACAATTAAAAATAAATAAACAATGTTGAAAATAAACCTAATAACTAAGATGATTTGGACTGAAATTAAAAATACTAAAAAGTTGAACCAATTATTTGGGTGTTTGGAAATATGGTTGCGAGTGATTTTAAAAATATTTTTCACTCGAAAATGCATTAAAATAATTTTTTTTATTTTTTAAAAATTATTTTTGACATCAGCACATCAAAATAATTTGAAAACACCAAAAAATATTAATTTGAAGCGAAGAAAAAAATAATTTTTTTTTCAAAAACACTTTTAAAATATAAAAACACATAGGATCTTGATAAAATATCGGTTCACTCAATTTAACTCAATTTAACTTCATCCAAACTTTATGGTCAATTAATTATATATTATAATTAAGGTTAATAGATGGTTTAGAAAGATTTTTATAGTGTTTATTAAATGTTTTTTTTTATAAAATTAGGTTGATAAACAAATTTTTAACCTAAAAAAACCAAATTGCAACTTTTCAACTTTGTTTCTTTTTCTTTCTAAATACATTAATTTTTTTTAGTTTCACCATAGCATAGTACAACTAGTTAAATCACTAAAAAGGGTTGAGGTTGCTACTAAAGGATAACTTTGAGTAAGATTTTGTACAAAATAGATCCTTCTTTTTCTTAAATCAACCAAATGAAGTCCATTTATTTATCAAATTCATGTTTAATAGAAGGATGTTATTTATCTTCTCATAACTATAGTTATTAAATTTGATATATAGTTTGAGTTTCAAGTCATGCAAGTTACCGTAGTTTAATTAATCAATTTTTAAAAAAAAAAATCAATAAATTTTACTCCAAGTGACCGAATCAGAGGACCGACCAGGTAAAAACTAGGAGTTAATTTTTATTTACCATAGCTTACGCGGGACAATAACTTGAAAAATAAAAATAATTTAAAGTAAAGGAAGATCCAAGCAGAAGGAATCTTCATAGAACACGCAAAAAATTCAGGCTGTGGAACCCAAGAGAACCAAGTTGCAAGCTTTTGCTTTTCAGAGAGCTTGGGTTTTAGTGACGTGGGTTAATGCCACGTATCAAAAGTGCACGTGTCAGTCTCATTCGTCTTAAAGCTCAAAGGCAATCAAAAACATTAGTGATGTGATGGTGACTTGTCTACTGGATTTTATGGAAAAAAGGTCCTCCCGTTTCATCATGATGTCTCCACGCGTCTTGTCAGAAGATCGTGACCTGTCTACTGGTTTACTCTTACCGAGTTCTTTTTTTTTTTTTTTTTTTTTAATAATATTTAAATAGCATAGGCATGGAAAGAAATTTCAAAAATATTATCTTGAGAGGGCCAAATAAATTAAGAGGTTAAAATTTAAATTTTTTTTATTTTAAAGCTAAAAATCTTATTTATTAAAAAAAATGGGATATATATATATATATAATCAAAGTAAAATTGTCAATTTATTATGTTTCAGTTATATATCTTATATCATTTTAAAAAATATAACAAACTAAAATAAATTTTATCTCATTTATTTATTACTTAGAGGTATTGTTGTTATTAATATGTATTAAATATTATTAAAAAAAATTTGTTGGTGCATGTGTGTGAATAATTTCATGCGGTGTAAGAGATGTTTGCAAGGTTGTCTAACCACCAAATATTACCTTCACGATAACATTCGAGAGGTCTTAATACCCCAAATACAATGGGATGGTGCAAGCCCCAAACATGTATTGAGTTTGGCGTCAACAACCCTTTTTTTTTCTCCCACCTTGAATTCAGTGCTAGCCTCCTTAAAAAATTATATCAGCTCCTGCAATTAATTTCTCCTTTACATTTAGTTTTTGTTTTTTTATTTTTTATTTTTAAAATTTTAAATTTTAAATAATCTATAAAATTACAAATATTTTTCAGTTTTACCCCTTATAATTTTTTTAATTTTTCAAATTTGATCCTTGTTCTTTTGATTGTTATTTCTTTTTATTTTAGAATAGTTTTTAAAATGAATTTTTTTACAATCTCATCCTCCTTGGATTTTTTGTTCTTATCAGATTTTATATGTATTCTTTTTGTTGCTATATTTTTTGCCTTAGCAAGCTTTTTTATTAATTTTTTTCACGATATCATTATTCAAAATTAAATTAGCTGGGAATTAAACTTTTTGATTGAATCTGAGTCTAGAATTTTACAAGTTATGAATTTTAGATATTAGACCAGGTTTAGAAGGTTCGTTTAAGTTTGCTTTGTTTTTTTTTTCATTTTTAAGTTGATGTTTTTTTTTTTATATATCTTATTTTTTTTTTAGTTTTGCTCTATTATTTTGTACGGTTTGTCTTTTATAGGATTAGCCCAGTATTCATGATCAGAATCACTGATTTTAAAAATTAACACAGATTAATATTTTTTTTAAATCGATTTATTTCAATTTTATCTTTCAAACTTTTTTTTTATGAGATTATCTTTTATATCTATGTTTGCAATTTACGAGTTCTCCAAGTTTAACAAGATTTTTTAAAATTTTTTTTTATAGTTTTACTTTTCAATATTTATTTGTTTAATAATTGAGATGCTCAGATATGATTTTTGTTTTATTTTTACTTTTGTATTATTTTTATATTATTTAAATTACTAATTAAATCAATAAATCAAGTCTCATATATTTTTTTTACTCTAACAATCTCTTTTTACATTAAAAAAATAAAAAAAAAAAAGCCCGGCCAGGAGAGATCACGGGCAACAAATCTAGTCATGTTCAATTTGATAACTCTCTTATCATCTTTTTAAATTCCTGTGGAATGCATTTATTGGGCCATAAATAAGACCCTCACCAAAGTCCTTAGAGCCATGCACTCTATTTTCTAGCTGGAAGTTCTAGAACAGCCATTAAAACCTTCTTAAATTCACACTTTACTTCTAATTTATGCGCTCCTGTCAATGCAAGCACCATAAATTCCTTTTTTTTTTCTCAATAGTTTGTTATTTTGATTTAAATTCACATTTCACTTCCAATTTATATGCTTTTGTCGGTGTATACTTTACAAATTCCGTTTTAGTTTCTTAATATTTTAGTGTTTTGATTGTGTTAAACTGGTTTAAGTTAAAAAAAAAATAGTTTTGATTTTAAACTATTTATAAATATTTTAATGCAGCAAAAAATGTGAACCTTCTTCCAACCTTTGAATGAGATCCCCACACACTTTAGGGATTAATGTTGTTGAATTCGTCTCGGTGGTGGTTATCTTATGGGATGCTGCGTGTCAATATGAGAGCTCCAATACAGCTTTATTTTTTCTTACTTTTCCTCTCTCCTTTCATCGGTTTTTACGCCTTACACGCTCCAAATTATTAAAACATGTTGTTAATTTATTTTAGTGTCAAATTTGGTTCTCATTCTTTTGATTTATATTTTTATTAACTTGTTTTTCAATTTCATCCTTCAATATTGGGTTGGTTGAGAATTGAGCTTCATAATTGTTTTCATTTACTTTTTATGAGGCTATCTCAGTTTCATGATGTGGGTCATGGGAATGCAGGTTTACTTCGGTTTTTTTCTTTTTTATTAAATGATTTGTTTTTTTAATTTCATTCTTATACATTGAATTGTTTATGAATTGAGCTTTATAATTTATTTTTTTATTTTCTTTTGATTAGGTTATACCTGTCTCATAGACTAACTTGGGTTGACCTAGAATGATTTTTTTTATCCTTTTTTAATTGAGTTTCATAACTCATTTTGATTTGATTTCTAAATGGTTATCTTATTCTCATGAATCATATTGCAAGTTTAGTTGGTTTACTCGGGTGACTTAAACCTTTTTTTTCATCTTTTTTTAGATTGATTTTTTTTTAATTTTGTCTTTAAACATTGAGTTATTTAAGAATTGAGTTTCAAATGTTTTTATGATTTGCCTTTTGTATGATTATCATGGTTATGACCAAGTTGTGAATTTTGCAAGTTAACCAGGGCTCGTTTAGGTCAATTCGGTTTCAAAACTATAAAGATATAACACACATGTATATTTAACATTGATATTTAAACTTGGGGTTAGATTTCAGATCAAATTAATAATTTCTATATCCTATTAATTATAATTTTATAAGGGTTTTGGATGTCTATATCTAATCCATATACACACACACACTTGTATCAATGCAAATAGATATCAACTCAATTCGGATCAAATTGGCCTTTTGAGCATTAGAATTCTAATAGGAAACATTGCAATGTGAATTATATTTTTGTTTTTAATACACAAGATAAAATGGTTTAATTGAAATAAAAAGGAATATTTTGGATGTAATTGAAATTTACAAAATTGTTGGTGCATGAAAGACAAACTAAAAATTATAAAAATATGCCGCGTAGCCATTATCCAATCACCAAACCACATCTCAGTCACAGGCTACAGCAGATAAAGCAACAGAGAGCTTGCTTCCTCATCCGACAAGTGACAAAAGAATCTCTTCTTATAATTGCAGGTTTGCCAATATTTCATTTTAAAATACTTCTTTTTTTCATAAAGATATTAAAATATATATTTTTTCAATTTTTTAAAATTAACGGGAAAAAAATAAAAAATAAATAAATTCTAAAGAAAAAACAACATTTTAACCCCACCGCCGCCAAACCCTTCTGATCCAGACATGAAAGAGATCTTAGTAATAAATAATAGTGTAATTAACAAAGGAAAGAAAAACGGAACACACCATTTCGTGCACTTAAAACCAACCAAATTCTTTCAAAACCTTGTACGCAACACCAGAGAGTCATCAGCAATCATGTCCATGTGAAAAAGATCACAAAGGTATTCTCCTAACTTAGCCAATCCACTGGAAATGTTTTGGTCATTACAAACCACCAATTACTACTACTGTGCTGTGCATCTTCCACTAGAGCTAACATCAAAAGTTTCTAAAACATTTGAGATTGATTTTCTCATCCTTAAACTTGCATGCTACCTGGGGGGAATTCTTGTCCCTGCGCCTCGTAATCATCGGAGAGACTCTAAACAATGACAAATGCCTACTTGTACTCCTACCAGAATCCACCGTTTATTTCCTTGCAAGCTCCTAAGATAAAAGCAGACTTCGAGATTTCTTTAACTACCAGGCACTGACCATGTAACTCAACTACTCTGGGACTTTGAGGCTTGATCGTTGTTGCTAGGCACCGACCATACCAAAATTTTGCCTCCAATATCAATAGAATGCGTGTTATGAGGAAATAACATCATGCTTTACTCCACTTGAACGCCCACCCCTCCCTCTAACTTGCTGATAACCTTCAACTTGACCACTTGAACTCCTTCCCCTACCAGAAAACTCACCCCGGCTTCTATCATTTCTACCAAAACCCCTGCCACCACCGTAGTTCCCACGGCCCCTGAAGCTGTCATTTCGAAACCCTGCCCTACCATAAGAGAAATTACCTCTTCCGCTACCAACTGCAAGATCAATAGCATCCAAACATTAGTAAAATATATATTTGAGTCCATGATAATTGATAAATGAGAACTCAGGGAGATAGCAAAATTCCTGGCAGGTAGACATAGTAACATCATTTTTCTTTCATTTATCTTTCAATTATTGCATTGGATCTAGGTAGAAAATTGAAAAGTTCAACTAAGCAAATGAAAGAGCAGAATAAAACTTCCCACTTACCTCGAGTATTAGTTCTCTTCATCTCAACAACTATTTGACGCCCCCCAATAGTCATAGGTGAAGCCTGAATAATAATTTCCATTAAGGAAACACTATCTAATTATCAATTTTGAAACAAAACATAGTTGAATATTTTTCTCACTGAAGTTCCAAACAATTAACAGATTAACTGAAGTTCTCACAGTACAAACAATCTTAGCATGAACTTTTTACAAACAGGATGATCTTAGTATAAATAAAAGTTCATCTGAAAGTCTTAATATGTTTAAGAAATCATATCAAACTTAAAAGGTCAATGCAACCTAAATGACCACCTTGACATTCAAGAATCAAGAACTGATATTGATCCATACATATGTACTTGAGATTTAAGCTATGCTAACAGGAGAAATAATGGCCATTTTTGCAAATGCCGAGTGGACAAATAGAGAAGTTGGGTGAGTCAAGCATACTATCTAAGGAATGCAGTGCTATAGTCACACAACCAATCTCTCTCTCTCTCTTTTAGGAAATTGACCTCACAATTGCACATAAAAGTTACTGATTATATGAATTATACTTTACAACTATATCAGGTCCCTATCCTCTGATTGCAAATAAGAAAATAGAAACATGCAGTAATCTTTGATAGCTTGGTAATTTGAAAGAGATTTGAACTTGGGACCTGTCTATCGGTTATGCCCAGGCCACAAGAAATCCACCAGTTACTTGCGCAGCAAAAAATGTTTTATTTCCTCAACAATAAACATCAACTTGTTACTTAGAGTGTGTTTAGGAATGCGATGCAAACTACGTTCCCTCAAATTTTGAAATTTTTTTATGCTTAAAATGAACTTTTTTTTTTATGTTTTCAGATCGTTTTGATGTGCTGATGTCAAAAATGATTTTTTAAAAATAAAAAAACTTTATTTTGACATTTCTAAACGAAAAGCACTTTGAACCGCCACCGCTACTACAATCCCAAACACACCCTAAATTTCACCCTTGCTCTTCAGTAACATTGTTTGCCCTTCAGTAACTTACCTTGATTAGGAAATACACCAATTATTCCTCAATCCTTTCCAACAAAATGCTGCAACTTAGAATCCCCAAAACCATTCTAGTTCCAACTTAGTAATTATTGAAAACCTCTTTTGTCCATGTTCTTTTTTCACCAAGTAATATAAAAGCCTACCTCAGGAATCATTTTATAAGACTTGCTGCTGTTTTTCCATCACCATAACAGTTCAAGTCCAGACACTTTTCTTAATTGTATTTGAACCTCAACCAGTTCAAAGTCTGAACTGTATTCAAAGGAACACAGCCGAGATGTTTAATTATACAATCACCAATGCTAGTATCTTTAAGTGTCTCACACCTTAGCTAACCAAGCAATCCCAGTAGGCAGGCTTACTGAATCTTTCCTGCATCAAAAAATAAAAGGAATGCTCGTATCCTAGTCAATACTCAGTTTTTCCCTCTAGCAGCTATTCAAGTGCAAAACAATGAGCAGCAGCTTAACCTCCATCTGAATATTCCTTGCATTGCTTCAAAAAAGTGAAGACAGAGACAGCACATTGACAAAGCTTAAATGTTTCTGGCTCTCCAGCTCAAATGTATGAAGGACTGCGTGATGCTTAGAGCCTGTTGGTAGCACTATTAATAGTATTTTATGAGAAGGAACAAAATCTCATGCCAAATGTTCTCTAACCAGTAAGCACCTTCTCTGCAGATGAACTCCACCTTAAATTTAGTGACTGATTCCCCATCCCATTGCACTATACCTCGTAGGTTTTGAGTTCAGTCAAATTAATTGATATTTATTTGAACATGTTTACTCCAATTCAAGATTCCCAACCAAGCTACAAGTTTAATATAATGTGAAAGATCATACAGCTCCAAACTCTTAGGCTTGAAGGTAACTGACTACCACAATATCCATTAATAATTCCCATTTCTATACCCCAAAATATTTGCATATTTTCTTGTTTTCACCTAAGTATGTAACATAGAATATTGTGTTCTGTTAATCATGACCAGAGCTATATCCTTTTCCAGGCTAAAGCAACCTTAAATTCCTTTGACCTTTTTTTCTGTGTTTAACTACTGCTGCACAAGTCAAGTGAGAAAGGGCTAGGTAATGCAAGCAACCAAGACAGGAAATACAAAACAACACCAGAAGACACTGTACACAACAATAAAAAAGGGCGAAAGAAATCAGATTTTTTTAACATAAGACCCTTTATAAAGTGAATGAGTTGAAGAAAAATATGTTGGCATGAGATTGACAGAAAATAAATACCACAAGAATGAAAACAATTACCATGCAACATCTAATAATAACAGAAATACTCCAAAAACTAAAAATAACTTTGACTAAGAATGGACAAACCTCAATTGCACTATTCATGGAGTTTGGGGAATGAAATTCAACAAAACCAAAACAGTATCCCTGTTGCTGTATTGACAGAACAAATATATTAACAAAGAGCCAACAAATCATTTTTAGGTAAGTAGAACAAAGCAAAAGACAATGGGTCTGCAATGTGATTGGAACCAACCCTATTATATCTGACTTGGACACCTCCTTCCTTGATTGGTCCAAACTTCTCAAACTCTGCCTCAAGTTGAGAAACCGTCAAGTTAAAGGGCAAGTTTCGAATATAAATGGAGTGCCCTTCAACTGTGAGTGGAAAGTGGTTACTAGAGAATACACTTAAAAAAAAA
>Ga0325400_1004675_pt1 | contig 12717 bp, 3 predicted proteins | sample PopdelMetagenome_2_FD_205662 | JGI IMG/M metagenome (GOLD analysis project Ga0325400, IMG submission 205662) | Populus deltoides microbial communities from Bellville, Georgia, United States - Xylem-PdKOR-R1 | ecosystem: Host-associated > Plants > Phyllosphere > Stem > Wood/Secondary xylem...
TGGAAATGTCATGTTTGATCAAACTCTACTAAAGAAAGTAGGCACAAGTTTGCCTTTCAATATTCATGACCGATGAAAATTTATGTTAATAAAACTATTAAATTTGGTAATTTTAGATGCACAAACTATCAATGATTTTATGTATTATATTTAGTTAGATGATAATTTATTTATTCTTATTAATATGAATATTTGGATTAAATTATATACAGCTTAATTAATTTTATAAATATTAAATTTAACAACCATATAAGTCTAAAATAACGGATGTAACTTATAATCATTAAAAAAAAATTCAAAACCTAACTGCCAACATCCTCTTATCAGCCTGGCACTATCATGCTCCATGGGTTCCAAACTCTGTTGAGCCCGTAGACATGGAGGTTAGGGCATAGAAAAATAGTGCAATGAAATTATTATTAATTTTTTTTAATCTGGAAGAGAAATAATGCACCTGAAAGGAACGCGCCAACAAATGTGGCAGTAGCAGAACAGGTCTGAAAGCTCAGCTGCACCTAATTCTTTACAGCACTTGTTACTTTCGAAATTGGATTTTCCCAGAGAAAGGACATGCAATGGGGTTGAATTTGGTGGCCCAAACCTTTTATCTATAACATGTGCTCCGAACATGTAAGAGACTGGTTCTTGATTTTATTGACATCTTGAAAGGGATTCTGATGCGAATGACGTGAGCAAAGATTTGCTATTTTTCAAGGTGTAATGTTTTTACCATTTTGTGAATACCTTATATATATATATATATTGCTTTTAATTTTCCACTCTCAAAACCAATAAATGTGGTGTGTGTATTATACAAAACAATATAATACGTTACCGAAACATCATGGAGATTGCTTTTAATTTTCCACTCTCAATTTTTTCAATCTCTCTTTTTGTTGTTATTGTTAACTATTTTTTTTTTAATTTACATTAATGTTTAACAATTTATTTAATTAGATGTCTATGAGCTTTTCAATTTATTCTTTGAATTATTGTATGTAAAAAATCATATTAAAATAGTACGTTTATCAAGATTTTATTTTGATAAATAATTTATGACTCGCAACAACAAACATGTCAAATTTCTAGTATATATATGTAAGACTCGTGTATAACCTAAACAAATGCAGAATATTCTAAAATCAAAAGGGACGAATCATAGCTTAATGAGGTTGCATCTAAAAAAAAAAATTTAAAACAGGCTTCTAAGGGTATTAAGGTCGCATCGTCCATTTATCATTACCAGATAGAACAAGGATAAATATATATTTTCTCATCTTGATTGAACAATAAAAAAACTCAAATACCCTTGAAAAAAAAAGAAAATAGCATTGAAGGCTATTTTTGTATTTTCACAATGCTATTGTTTTGGCTAATATAATTAAAGCTGAGAGGCAGTTTGGTATCTGCATAAATATTAAAAAAACAATTAAAATGCATAGTAAAACTATAAAAATACCCTTAAGACAATTCTATATTTTCTTTTTATTGCTGGGATCCAATTAAGAAGATTTGATGGTTGGCATCTCGATCCCTGAGCAAAAGAACAGAAAGATCAAAGATAAGGCATTGTGAATGCTAATTAGGCTAGCATTCAGGATTACGACAAGTCCCTCATCGAACACTGATCTAGCATGTGAAATTACTACTCCAAAGTTCACGTCTCTAGGAACTTTTTCATTCAGCAACTTGCAGGTACCATGCCAATTTGTAACTCTAAACACTACTTTTTCTACACGCTGCTGCATCACAGGTCGGCTTATTTTTTCCACCCCAACAAAATAAATTAAGATGTTATGAAGTTAAAAATTTGATGCATAATAGTTACTAAAAGAGCATTAAAAAATTAAGAAATAAAAAGAATCAGGATTAAATTTGAAAAAAAAAAACAAGAAGAAGAAGAAAAAGATTGCTAATAGAATATTGGCGTAATTAGACCATACAAGATTAGTGCTTTTTTTTGGCTAAATATGGTGGTTCCTTTCTTGTATTTGTTTATTGATGGGATTGATTAGCATAAGCAGCAGGAAAGCGTGGAAGAAGAGAATTTTTCCAATTATAATTCCTTTCTTCACGTCATAATGCTGGCTGATTTTGTAACCCTAATTGCATTATTGTCAATGAATGTCTCCTCCCCTGTGTCGATGAGTACTGAAACAATTAACTATATTATATTATAGAGTCATTTCAATCATTTCATTTTGTTTCATCGAACGGTAGGTGGGTTTTCTTACATTTTTTATCTTCGTCAACAGTCCAGATTTTATATTCAATAATCATGATTTCGACTTTGAGTTTTTTTTTTTTTTGAAATAATTTAAAGTTTATATTATTATTAATTTTAAAATTTATAAAATTAATCAAGATTTATATAAGTTATATTATTGATTTTGAAGAGTTGGAGGAGTTTCATCAAACCTCTCCACCAGGATCTTGGTGGGTGCATTAATGTTTATATAATGACTTAATTTAATGATCTTCCGAGCAATTAATTATGAATTATTGGATGACTCACAATTTCTCTTGCAATCTATTATTGTTCTTTATATATTTATTTAAGAAAAAAACATTGTAAAACACATGATATTATAAAGGTGGCGATTGTGCTCATTTAAGTTCCATTTGACCCTATTGTATTTATAAATTAAATAGCTTTCAGTTTAGTTTTTAAAATTAGAAGCGTCTGGTTAAATCATATAAAAATTAATTATGAGAAAAAAACACCTTTTTTTCACTTCTCTTATAATCAGTTGAATGAATTGCTTTAGCGCAATAAGGCCAAACATAAACATAGAATAAAAGTGCTACTGAGGCCATGAATAGTGAAAAGTTAGAGGACTCTTTTTCACTTTACTCCTGAAAATGTTAGAGGACTCTTTTTTAATTTTTAAATATATTTTATTTAATTTTATCCTTCGATATTAGATCTATTAGTAATAGGATTTTATAAATTTTTTTATTTATTTTTAATAAAGTTATCTCATTCTTATAACCTGATTCATGAGTTTTGCGAGGTAACCTTATTGACTCGAGTTATTTTTTTATCCTTTTTTAATTAATACTTTATCAACTTCATTCTTTAACATTAGATTAATTGAGAATTTAGAATCATTATTGTTTTTTTATTTGTTTTTTATAGGGGCTATCATGGTCTTATAACCTAGGTTGTATTTTTACAAATTAGCTAGAATGACTCGAGTTTTTTTTTTTTTTGTTCTTTTTTTAATTGAATATTTTTTTTAATTTTTTCCTTCAATATTGGGTTGATTGGGAATTAGACTTTATAATTTATTTTGATTTACTTTCTATGGAGTTATCCCGGTCTCTTGACCCGAGCTTGGCAAGTTAACCCGGGTTTACTCGGATTATATTTTGTCCTTTTTTATTTTTTTTTCAATTTAATTCTTTAACATTTATTTGATTAAGAATTGGGTTTCATTATTATTATTTTATTTATTTTCTAAGGGGTTATCACAGTACTATGACCTAGGTCATGTGTTAGGCGAGTTAATTATAAATCTCACAATAACTCATTAATTTGGCAACAAAATGATTTGATGGGGGAAAATTAACAAAATTGAATTTGATTTTAACAAATCGAGCATCAAACGAGCATTGGACTTGTTTTTTGACACCTCGAGGATCTCATACCAATCCAACCGAAACAAATAATCAAATCTAACCTTAAATCAATCTAAAGTAAAATGATTAGATTGAAAAACAAAAGTTCAAGTGACAAAAAAAATCAAATGACAAAAAATAAAACCTTGAAGGATTTAATTAGGGAAAAAATCAGTAAATTTGACTTTGATTTTTTCCAAATTGAGCATCAACCAACCATCATATTTTTTTTTTACACCGGAAAGACCTTATACCAATGTAACCAAAACAAATCACCAAGCCCAAACCCAAATCAACCTAAGATAAAAGGATCAAATTGAAAAACAAGAGAGTCGAGTGACAAAAAAAGACAAACGAAAAAAAAATTTAGGTGGATCATTGTTGATTTTTTTCCATTTTCATCATTTTTTAATAATTTTTATCCTCAAACTTTTTTTCTTTCGATTAAATCTTTTTAATTCTTAATTAGATGAGATTATTTCTGAAATTGTGGTAGAAAGATCAAATTAAAAGACAAAGGATTGTAATGTAAAATACAAAGGAAATACATGACTAATCCCAATTTCATGCCAATTTTTATTTTTATCAAAAAATAATTTTTTTTTATTTTTTAGCCTATAAATTTGAGAGAGGAGAGATAAAGCCATCAGAAAATGATAAAAGAGAAATAAAGTTATCAATTGTCACAATGTCGGCAACCAAAATGGTCAAACTTGGTATCAAAAGGTTTTATTCAATGCAAGGTGTTTGATGGTGGTGGGGTTTTTTTTTTTTTTTTGCTTTCATCTCACTGGAAAAAAGTAGATTGTGGCTTAGGAAGTTTTGTGGTTTCAGGTTGTTTTGTGATTTTTAATTGATTGTTTGTTATTTTAAAGTCATAAGTCAGTTTATTGAGGGTTCTATAATGTTTCTCAGGTTTTTCTTGCAAAATATTTGTTGATATGGGTTTTTTATCCAAAAAAAAATTCAACTTTCTAGCAGGTTTCCACCCACATGAGGTGGCCAAAACCTGGGTAGCAGGAGATGTATCATTTGCTTTTAACTTTGCTTAATTATAAAAGGGATGACAACATGTTATTCACCTCTAATTGTAAAAAAAAAAAAAGCCTAGGTTTCCAAGCCCAAAGGCGCCCGAGCCCGGGTAATTGGCTAGGTATTTAGATCGAGGAGTTGGCTAAGCATAACCTGGCCTTTATCTTTTTTATATTATTATTATTTTGTAAATTTTTTAATTAATACCCTCCTTCTTTTAATATGTGTTTTAACATCATCTCTCTTTGTTTTTTAATTGTTTTATTTTTAAATAGTAGTTATTTTAAAGTTAATATGTATTTTTAAAATGTCTCAAGATATTATTATAATTTATATTTTCTTTTATATATAATATAATAAATTGTATTTATATGATGTATTTTTTTTTAAGAAAACAATTGTTTGTTTAAAGGTAGAATGTGTGAAGGATTGATCTCTTCACATGATGGAATATGTTTTCGTGTCATGTGTATCATCTCTACAGATTCACTAATGGCATCAAAAGATTAGCTACACATTGTCGAACTACATGCTCTGAAACTTTGTCTTTTTTGTCGCATCCAAATCATAATTCAGAGGCTGAAGAGACTGCAATAATGCTCATAGACTCAGTCTCTGCCATTTTACATACTGCTAGCTTTCTCTTGGATGTCTCTGTCTCTTGGGGTCCATGATATGACCGTAGACATGTGTCCTGCCTACAACATTTTCTCAGAGTTTCTGTCGCCTTGTTTACATTTTCAGAGATGCGTGCAAACATTATTGAGAGAAATTTAAGACCTCAGCTCTTATGAAAACACTCTTTGATATAGTATATGATCACTCTGATAAATTATAATATTGGTTTTTGGCGCACGATTTGGAAGCTAACTACTTCTCTGTTGCTTTTTTTTTTTTTTTTAATCTCTGGCTTCTAGCACGTTAGTGGTGACCGTCTACTGTCTACTGCAGAGGGAGTTCTTTGGGATTCTAACATGGTAAAATAATAAAAATTTAATAAAATAATACAGTATAAAAACATTTAAAAAATTAGCACAAGAGTTCAAGATAATACTTGTGATTCCCTTGGACACAAAATTCAATAGAAATATAAGTGGAGAAAAATTAAACAAAGAAAAAAATTATAAGATACACACCAAACTCTGATGACGTCTTAATAATATCGTTAAAAAAGATCTTGACGAGATAAATCTAATAATATCAAAAAATATTACTTGTTTTTAAATCATATTACTTGTTTTTAAATCACTTATGAAGTCCATTCTAATCCTTGTTGGTGATATTTCTTGATATTATTGGATTTGTTTTATTGAGATCTTTCTAATAATACTATTGGTATCGTCATTGAAGTTTTGGTATATTTACAGGATCTTTTTCTTTCCTTTCTTTTTATTTTTTTTATTATTATTAAATCTTGTATTCAATAATTTTATAATTTAAAAAAGTTGTATATAATATTGCAACTCGCAATTATTTTCATCTATATTTTTAACATTATTGTTATTATTATTATTATTTTGAATGATAGAATCCAAAGAACTCTTGGAAAGGGAGCACTGTCTATGCAATTATATTTATCCTCTATTAAAAAATTATATCCCGAGAGAATCTGGGGATCCCATCATGCTACATAAATAATGTTTTTTTTTTCTCACCATTTATTGTTTTTGAGAAAACACCGGCTGTGCTTCATTAACTACAATGTCAACAAATACAATTATTGCATTATGACATTATTTGTTCTTATAAAAAAATATTATTGTTTTAAAAAAATTAATTTTTTTATTGTTTTTAAATTATTTTAATGTACTAATATAAAAATTAAATTTTTAAAAAATATAAATGTTAATATATTTTTGAGTAAAAAACACTTTAAAAAAAAATTGTTATCTTAATATCAAACAAGTTGTATATAATAAATTCTAACTTTCTTCTTCCATTGGGGATTCTAACAAAAAAAAAAATTCATGAAAATTGAAGTAACAATCTTTAATTATTGATTATGTTGTGTCTTGCTAGTTAATTTTTTCAAACTAATCATCCCAATTTTTTTATTTTTTCATGATCTATTTAATCTCAATGTATATATAAATGAAGCAGCTTTAATTTGATTTTTAAAACTACAAAGTGTATGATTAATCTAAAACAACAAGTGAAACTGATTAAGAGAAATTTAAAAGCAAAAAACACTTTTTAGTATGTATTTAGCATTAATATGTATTGTAATTTTCAAAATATCTTTTCATTTTAAAATATATTAAAATAATTTTTTTTTTATTTTTGACATCAACATATCACAACCATTAAAAAAAAACATATTAATTTGATATTTTTTAAAATCAATAACACTTTTAAAAATATTTTAAAAACATAAACATAAACTATCTTGAACACCAATGTATAAATTGACAAGGGATGCACTTGCCACATGCATGCTAGGTGTAGTGCTCTCAAGAATTTAAGACAAAAATAAGAAAACAAAAAACAATTAATTAAACGCCAATGGTTTGTCGCATGATAAATGAAACCTGTGGACTGTCTGTCTTCATCAGATTTTGTTGTCATCTCAATCAATTTCATAGTCTGCTTCCCTAAAGATTCTCTTGCGAGCTTGCCAGAAATTAAGAGTGAAGATACATGAATCTGTCTTCCAATACTGGAAATTAAGACTGGAACCAATATATAATTCTGTGGTCATTTTCAAATACCTTAACAATTGATTGAAAAATTATTACAGAAAACCTGAAATATTTTGAAGAATCTTATTTTATTTTACTTCATTTTTCCTTCTGTATTTGCAATGAATTTTTTTTTCTAAACAGTGTTATTTCCAGTTTATTTATCTTAATATATTTATTGATGTGCATGACTTTACCTTATTTTATTTATTTTGTATCATTAATGTATGTTTACATGCATACGTGTAAGAATATATACTTAGTAACTATCTAATAAGTATTCCAGTGATAAGAGCTTGAGATTAAGGGGCTTGCTCTTTCTATGGTCTCAGATTCGAGTTATGTGGTTGCTAATATGATAGTCACTGGAGATTTACATGGTCGTTAACTTCAGGGTCAATAAGATTAGTCAATGTGCACGCAAACTGACCCGGAGACCTATGTTAATAAAATATATATATACACACACGCACACTTAGGTAGATCATGTATTTTTTATCATATTAATAGTTTGTATGTAAATGTTAATTGGATATTTGTTATTGCATTCTTTGAAAAAAAATTAAAAAAAAAAGATAGAAGTTATCGAAACTCTGCTGAACTTAAAGTTCTCTAACAGGTAGTTCGTATGTATACTTCATTTTCGATTTGACCTCTCTGATTCTCAAATAATTTAAGTTTAGAAAGGATTTCAGTAAATTAGAAGAAGAAGAAGAAACCTCTCAGGTCGAATATTATTTACCTAAGCCTCAATCCCAATTACTGGGTCCAATGTAAACCGAAGAAAATAAACTAAGTGAGAAAGGGCTGCTGATAACTCAAATCTGACAATGACTAGTTTCTGTAGTAGATGGAATTTCTGTCAATTTGTTATCAGGACTATTTTCCATAGTCCCGGGTGTAAAGAGAATAGAATAGAAATTTTTTATTTATTTATTTTGAGTTGTATTGAAGAAGGAGACATTTCAGAGTTGCTAAAATTATGTTATTTTATTCTAAATTGTTTAAGTATAAAAGTAAACTAAATACTATTATATTAAATAAGATATATTCTTTATAAATGATCTTATATTTCTTAACACTATCCCTCAAGTTGAAGAGCGGATGTAATGAACGGCAAACTTGCATATCATAGTCCAGAATGTTTCATTTTCCAATAGCTTTATAAATATATTTGTAATTTGATTTACTAAAAAAAGTATTTTGTTTTAACTAGGTCATTTGGTATCTTGTTACGAATAAAATGTCAGCCCATTGCTACGTGTCTAGTTCTTTCATGTAAAACCGAATTGGCTGCTATGTGTAAAATTGTTAAATTATCACAAGACAACAATGTTGGCTTCAAACGCAATATTTTTAAATCCAATAGCAACAATCATAGCCAAGACAATTCATAACATGTCTCTGTCATGGTTCTATAATCGGCTTCTGCTAAAGAGAGGGACATAGCCTCTTTGTCCGTCGAGAAATAAGGGCAGATCCCAAGAAAATACAATAGCTTGTAGTTGATCTATGCGATGCCGGACATCCACCCCAATTTGAATCGGAAAAGGCTCATAAAGACAAATTATTCTGAGTAGGAAAAAATAAACCTTATCCTAAACTGCTTTTCAAGTAACGCATCACACGTAAAGCAGGTTCAATATGTGGTTTGCGTGGTGCATGCATGAATATGCTTCATACATAAACCTAATAGGTAATGTTTGGTTGGGTAATAGTCCAGTAAATTAGGCGACCAACTAGTCGTCTATATTGAAAAGGATCTTTAAGCAAATCACCTGATTCTGAGAGCTTCAAGTTTTGCTCCATTGGAAAATTTATCGGCTTAACACCTAAAAACCCACATTCCTTTAGAACTTCTAAAGTATACTTTCGTTGTGAAATGGAAATAATCATTTTGGACAAAGAAACTTTGATACACGAAAAGTACTTCAAATTGCCCAAAACTTTAATATGAAAATAAGTATTCAAAAACTGATTAAGAGCTAGTATGAAAGCAACATTGTTCTCGGTAATAAAGATATCATCAATGTATATCAATAATGCTATAAATTTTTTGACCTTGCGACATGTGAATAAAGAGTAGTATGTCTTGGATTGAACCAAAACAGTTGCTTAAATAGCTGTAAAGAATTTGGGAAACCATTGTCGTAAGGCTTGTTTTAAACCACACAACAAATTGTGAAGGTGACACACTAAGTTGTCCCCCTGTCACCGAAGACCAAGAGGTGGGGACATATAAAATTTTTCATGAAGATCACTATGAAAAAAAAAAAACATTGTAAACATCAAGCTAATAAAGAGACCAATCTTATGCAGCTGCTAAAGGTAATAAACAATAAATAGTAGTCATTTTAGCTGTGGGAAAAAATGTATCATGGTAATCAATATCTTCCAATTGAGAATGTTAAACCTTAATAGCACAAACATCTATAAAAACAAGTCTATTGTAAAAGACCTTTGGATGCTGAAATTATTACTAGTAAATAAAGAATGAAGTCGTAAAGGTTGTGTTGTGTGTGTTTAAAAGTTTAAAGAAGATGATTACAGAGGAAATGATAGCTTAGAAGAAAATGAAGAACCAAAATAAGATAGCGTACCTTAGGGCTCAAGACAATTTATATAGCACTGAATCCACATGGATATGTCTATATAAGGGATATAGTGGTTAATGTATCAATCACTTATAAATTTGGATTACTTTAGGATTCAGGTATGGAGTGAAAATAGGCTTCTACAAAAGCTGCATGAGTTCTAGGTTTTATAGGTTATGTATTGTTGATGATGATCGTAAGACCAATTTATAAGGTTCACGTGACCAAAAAGCATGGCTTCTATAAGTTCTTTTGTGTGGTTGGTGGTGAGTGGATAAAATTTAACCTAAGAGTGATGCATCAAAGGTTAAATGATTGGTATTCAGGTATGTCTGGCCTATTTGGGATCATAGTGAGTTTTTTTATCTAGAGGTGTTGCCTTGGTGGACTTTAACGACACCTTAGGTCCAATTTAAAGACACATGTTGTGTGCTTGTTAGGTCAACAAGACTTATAGAATGTTGAATTAACTATCTTGGTTTTAGTTGAGCATTAGGTTATATGATATGCTTGAGTTTGATATTATGCAATCTATATTTGGTTATTAGATTCACATATGATTTTCATGGTCCATTAATTCTTTAAACTTGAGTCTTTTAATGGCCTTACCTCATAATATTTGACATAGGTTGTATGGTCAGGGGTGTATATCATAGGCCAATCATTTGCCTCCAAGCTTATTTGGTGTGATTAACACACAAACTTTACTTAACACGAAGCATGAAAATGCCTCATTTCAAATTCAATAGTGATGTGCGCTTAATTCGTGTATTCTTATTTCTTATTCAGGTGCAACCAGGATGTTGCCATTTGCATTTAGGTACCCAACAATGATCTATTATTTTTCAATTCTCATATCAAGTGTTATCTAATCATGTGTTTCTATCTTTATAATGTTCTTGCCATTTCATTTCTCTAATATAAACATTATGAGAGAGCACATACGGAATTATAAAGGTTATCACATGGACAGGTGTGAGGAAGTCATAAATTGTTACCTTTTAAAATTCAAACCAATCATCCTAGCATTGCTATGAGCTCCACTAATGGTACATGTATCGAGATAAATTAGGCTCGTTTAATGAGGTCGTTGGCCTATATAAAGTTAGGAGTTGGCTTTCCCTTATCATTTTCACTAAAGCTCTATAAGTTTTTTCCTTTGTCTTTATTAGTAATTTTTAGGGAGTCCATGCCATTATATAAAACCTCAACATAGACCTAGATTCATCAGAACTCTATTTTTTTTCTTCAACCATTACAAGGGATTTTTGTGGTCTATTATGCCTCAAACCAGCATTTCAAGGAGTTTTTGTGTGTCTAATAGGTATTCATTTTTGTACAGCCAAAACAAAGTCTAGCGAATAGGCCCTTACATGATAAAGGCAATACACTTATGCATCTGGACCCTATATCACCATGAACTTGACTTTTATATAGGTTTTCTTCTTGCCGAAGACACTTAAAGATTTCCCTTGAAGGAGAGTGGTGATGGTGATGATGGCCATGGTGATGGCGATGGCATATTCTATGACCCTACCAACCTGTAACCTAGATCCTGTGACATGTCTGATAACTATGGTTTATATAGCATTTAAACCACTTGGATGTATATCTATGCAAGGGGTAGAGTGGTCTTTGTGCTTGTCACATATAGTTTTGGATTACTCGGTGATAGAGGCTTAGAGTGACAATAGAATTCTATAAAAGTTACTAAAGTTCTAGGTTATGTGGATTGTATATTGTTGAAGATAATTATAAGACCAATCTCTAAAGAACACATGGTCGTGCCTTTATTTAATGCATGCATGTTATGTCCTCGAGCAATTTGGACTAGATTCCGTAGTGTAATTATTTTCTTATAAGCTCTTTAAATAAATCTTATGGTTAAAACTAGTATAGATATACAATTTTGTCAATATTAATTGTTTCTTAATTATACATCGTGATCAACTTCAGAGTGCTCCAAATTAAATCTCCACATACCTTCATTCTTCTCGTTAATTCTATATGTCATTGCCGCCTTGGTTCAGTGCATGAGGAACAAAAACAGCTTGAAATTTATATAGAGAATAGGTTAATTCAATGTCTTAACTCTCAAGCTACCATGCATGCACGTATCCTCTCTTTCACGTAAACAAATTTCTTTCCTCAATGTAATAAAATAAGCATGGTAAGAATAAGAAGGAAATAAAAAAATTGTTCTTAATTATTTTATGGCTTGCTAACATAAACACGAAAAAGAATGAGTTTTTTATTTATTTATTTAATTAAAAAACAGAGAGAAAGAAGAGCAATATATTGCAGATGCCCATCAAAAACAAAAACAACAGTAGAATATTATACAATATCTTTATTATTATTAAAATAAAAGTACAATAATTCAATTTTAATAAGTGCGTCCAGTCAATTTGACATCATTTTAAGTCCACCAACCTAACCTCAGCTATTTTTCTTGTTTGATAATATTTGATATTATGATAATGATTGGTTTTTTTTCAGAAATTTCTACTTTTTTAAAAAAAATTATTACAATCTTTTATACAAAAGAATTAAGTAAACTCTAATAATACTAAATTAAAAAATAAAATAGAAAATTATTCTATTTAAATAGAAAAAACATAATAATAAAGAATAGAAAAAATTGGAAAAAACAATTAACAAATGGTGTTAAAACATATAATAATGATGTTTTGTGGGTTATAGCAATACTTAAAATATTAGTGCGCTTAATTGCTCCCAGTGATGACAGATTAGTGAAAAGAGATTTATATTCTAACTATTAGAGCATCTTC
>Ga0325400_1004678_pt1 | contig 12713 bp, 9 predicted proteins | sample PopdelMetagenome_2_FD_205662 | JGI IMG/M metagenome (GOLD analysis project Ga0325400, IMG submission 205662) | Populus deltoides microbial communities from Bellville, Georgia, United States - Xylem-PdKOR-R1 | ecosystem: Host-associated > Plants > Phyllosphere > Stem > Wood/Secondary xylem...
CGTACTGTCTTTCCGTATATACAACCATTTGCTAGCTTTGTTGCGGCTTTCCTTTACAAGTGATCTGGAATATACTGGTTTAATACATGATTTCTCAACATCTGGCGAGACTACCAGTTTTTAGATTCGTCAAGATTGGTCTTAATCAGTTTCCACTCTACACCTCAAATTGTCCACATGGTCGGGTGTCCAGAGTGCCCCAATTTTGCCTTCCCTCAAGGCAGTTAAATTTCTCCCCACTTAGCAGTTCAGCACATGCAATTGGGTAAACATGTGCACCTTCTTCTTCTTCATCTCCATCGACCACCGCCATTTTGGTCTCAAATCTCAACGATCGGACCGTACCATTGCATCCGGAATGATCAAATTAGCTGGAAACAAGTCTGAAATCGTCCAAATCGCACTTCAGACGGTTAAGATTTGATCAAAACAATTCTGGCCTGATCAACGGCCCAGATTCAATCTCAGATCCGGTTGCACGTAGACTCTGCTGCACATAATCTTATCCCTCGGCTCAAGGCTCGGCTCGGCTCCACCGCGGCTCGGCTCAACTCGGCTCGACGCCGCTCGGCTCGCGGCTGGTGACGTGGCAGGTGGGACCCACAGTGATTACGTGGCAGCTGACTGGACGCTGACATGGCATGCCAACTATGCATGCTGGCATCATGCTTACGCAATGATGACGTCATCATTATCCGGGTCGGGTCGTCTGGTATTCGGGTCGGGTCAGCCCATCCGGGCAAAGAAGACGCGGGTGACGCGTGGCGCGCGTCTGTGCGCGTGGGCAGTAACCTCGCCGGCGCGTGACGGCACGTGAGGACGTTTCCGACGTCCGATTTCGACGCGGTTTTCAACAGTGGCTTCGTCTCTTCCCCCTCTACACAGTGGTATAGTCAAAACACAATTTTGACAACTTTCATTTTTGAGCAAAATCAAACACCCCTTTAAACCATCAGCTCTGATACCAGTTGTTGGGGAATTCCGGCTCCCCCATGCGCGGACCGGGGGTGTACTGATAGTTGCTCAACGGAGGGTAAAGCACACTGACACAATATTTTACGTGGTTCGGCAAAACCGCCTACATCCATGGGAGAGAGTCCATATTATTTAGAGATAGAGAAAGGATACAATAAATACATGAAGGAGGATCACTCAACTCCCAGCTCACACACTCTGCTGCATATGGCAGCAGGGCTGCTGCCCATGGCAGCAGCTCCTCTTTCTCTCTTCTTCTCGTCACTTCACTCTCACAATTCTCTCAACTTTGCTCTCAAATAATTGCCTCTTTTATAGGCAAATATGGTCAACATGGAGGGGCCAGTAATGCCTTAAAGTGTGCCACTAATTGTGGCATGAATGGAGCTACCACTAACTTGGTGGTGGGGTATTGCCACTAAATGACAATATCCTAACAAGTTTAAGCAGCGGTAGCCCACCTAGTCCACCAAGAAAGATGAAGAGTTTTGATGACTTGCATGAGATAACTAGTTCAATTGATGATGATCTAACATTATATTATTATCTTGTCACATGTAAACATATAGTGTTTGAAAAGGCAATAAAAATAAAAAATAAAAAATTGTTATAGATGAGAAGATTACATCAATTGAGAAAAATGACACATGGAAATTGATTCCTAAACTAAAAGAAAAGAAGCCAATAAGTGTTAGTGGATCGAAAAAAAAAACACCCCATTCTTTTCTGCTGAAGAACATGATGTGCTGGAATCTTCAGACATCTAAAATGGCTAGTTAGGGTGTCGATGGTAACATGTTTCGTGTGCACACAAATAACCAATCGAATACGTGCTTAATTTCTGAAAAATTCTAGTACTGACGTTTTTGAGATGCGAAGAAAGATGGTGAATGTGATTCTGCTTGTTGAGTGACGTGATCTATAGTAGGTTATATCATTTCTTGATCTTTGACATTTTCTGTTCTTGACTTTGTACCCTTTTAGAGTGTAAGAAGCACGATCCTGAAGTGAGCCGTGAGATGGAACAAAGTCTAACAAACATGTTGAAAGATGAACTGAGGTTAAGTGAAGAAGAAGCTCAGGAAAAACAGCAACGTGCAGACTTGGCGCTGTTGGAGGCTAAGAGAATGACATCCCAGTATCAGAAAGAGGCAGAGAAATGCGATTCTGGAATGGGTAGCTGCGAGGCGGCAAGGGAAAAGGCTGAAAAAGTATTGGAAGAACAGAGGAAACTTACTGCAATATGGGAGCTTAGGGCTCGCGAGAGAGGATGTAGAGAAGGTATCATGAGGTCTCAGGTTAATCAAAACTTCGAATAGATTAGGTAATTCTGAGGAAATAAAAGATGAGTTTTGATCCTAGTTAAGTTTACTCAATAAATATGTCCAGTTTTGTTTGCTGCGAATTGTTCAAGTGCTATGCTTTGTAGCAAATTTGTCAACATTTTAGCGAAACCGCCATCTGCATTATATCATTGCATTTAAAGCAATTGTGTTGACTTTGGTTATGGAAAAATCACAGTGCATCAAACAGATGTGAGAACAGCATTCTTGGATATAACTATATAAGAAACCTGGATTTTCTATTGATCTTCCACCAAACAACTAATCTGTAGACCTTTCATTAAGTGAGCAGGCAAATAAGCTAATAAGCTTTCGATTCGACTGATGAGGCTTGGTTCTAGGCCCAGTCTGACGATCCTTCTTTTCTCTTTCTCTCTCTCTTTTCAATTCTAGAATTTAAAAAAAAAAAAAAAACTTGAAAAGTGTTGAAGAAATTGCCAGCACACTATCCTACCAAATTCAAAATCGAAGACTTGGTTGTCTTTTCCGCGTAAGAAGTCATCTACGAAAATTATTTTTTTATGTTTTGGTTTCTTTTTCCCACTTTGTGCCTTCACCATTAAAACACTTGAAAGTGTTCAAGAAGTTAAAGACATTGCGAACAATCTATAAATTGAATACTTGGACTTGGTTGTGTTGTCCGCGTAAGAAGTCATCCACGAAAATTATTTTTATGTTCTTGCACTTTCTGCCGGCATCCTCACGCAGTAGCGTACCATAGACATAGCTTAGAGCAGAATACTATTGATCAACTGATACAGAACTGAAGCCACAACTTAGAGATAAGGGAAAGAGAAACTTTCAGGTACTCTCTCCCACTCTCTTTCTTATCTCCTGTGTGTTATTTTATGGAATATAACTCTGATGTAAATGATGTTTACTTTAGCTCCAACTCTTGCCCTGTTTTCTTATGTTGGTTCACATCTTCGAAGATTTTCTATCTCTGTATTTGGAATGGCTGCTGCGAAATATCAAGCATCCTCATCTTCACGGTTATCTCATTGTAAATATCAAGTGTTCTTGAGTTTCAGAGGCGAAGACACTCGCAAGAATTTTACTGATCACCTCTACACAGCCCTTGTTCAAGCAGGGATTCACACATTTAGAGATGATGATGAAATTGGCAGAGGAGAGAACATCGAATCGGAGCTCCAGAAGGCAATACAACAATCAAAAATTGCGATAATCGTATTCTCCAAAGACTATGCTTCTTCGAGGTGGTGCCTTGATGAACTTGTAATGATCATGGAACGCAGGAGGACCGCTGACTGCATAGTTTTTCCGGTATTCTATCATGTGGATCCATCCCAAGTCAGAAAGCAAACAGGGAGCTTCGCCGCAGCATTTGTGGAGCATGAAAAGCGCTTCAAGAAGGAGATGGAGAGGGTGAACGGGTGGAGGATTGCTTTGAAGGAAGTGGCCGATTTAGCTGGAATGGTTTTAGGAGATGGGTAAGTTGTATCTCTTTATGAAACTACACCTAGCATAAGACTAGAATGCTGATTGTGAACTCTTAATTTGTTTTGTTTTGCAAGTATTTAGAGGATGACTGATAATACCACTCCTAATTTAGAAAAACCATACCACTCCAAACTCAGATAGCATAGAAGAAAAATAAAAATAGAAGATACTTTTTCCTTGTCTTCTGTTCTCTTCCTTCTTGTCTAGTTTAAAATGTAATGATTCTACATTATTAATTTTCTTGAAAAATACTGAGATTTTTATACTTTCTAGAGAGACTACTACATATCATACTATATTTTTTTTTTTTTTATGTAGATACGAGGCACTGCTTGTCCAATGTATTGTGGAGAAGGTCTCAAAGAACTTGGATCGAAAAATATTTCATGTACCCCTTCATTTCATTGGAAGAGATCCTCTAGTAAATTATATCAACTCATGGTTGCAAGATGAGTCCCATGATGCTGCCACTGCTATGCTCTACGGAATTGGTGGAGTTGGGAAGACAGCTATAGCAAAGAGTGTTTTTAATCAGAACTTTCGTAAATTTGAATGCAGGAGCTATCTATCAAATGTTAGAGAAATCTCAAAAGAATCCAAAGGTGTAGTTTGCCTACAGAGGCAACTTCTTTCTGATATCCTAAACCAAACTGTTGATGAGATACATGATGTTGATGAAGGAATTATAAAGATTAAGGATGCCTTGTGTTGCAGAAGAACTCTTATTGTTCTTGATGACGTGGACAATAGGGACCAATTCAATGCAATCATAGGCATGCAAGAATGGCTTTGTCAAGGATGTAAAATCATTGTAACTACTAGAAATAAGGGTCTAATTGCAGCTAATGATGAGTTTGTCAAGTGCAAAGTTGAACCTCTAGACAACAAAAAATCACTCGAGCTTTTCAGTTGGCATGCCTTTGGAGAAGCTTACCCTGTTGAAGGTTTTGTGGAGGACTCTTGGAGAATAGTGCATCATTGTAATGGACTTCCATTAGCCCTTCGTGTTATTGGTTCTTCATTGTCAGGGAAAGGAAGAAAATTATGGGGAAGCGCATTACAGGAATTGGCAGTGATTCCTAATTGTGATGTTCAAAATGTTCTTGAAATAAGTTACCACTCTCTAGATGATGATTATCAAAAAAACATATTCCTTGATATTGCTTGTTTCTTCAATGGAATGGATGTGGATTATGCAGTTACGATACTAGATGGGCTCGGTATAGGTGCAAGATTTAGGATTGACAAACTTATCGATAGATGCCTTGTTGAAATCAACAATGATAAAAGGTTGTGGATGCATCAACTCATAAGAGATATGGGAAGGGAAATTGCTCGACAAGAATCACCCAAATGTCAAAGAACATGGCATCACGAGGATGCTTTTAGAGTATTGAATGGAACTACCGTAAGTAGCTCAATTTTTTTTTTTGTCTACTTAAATGGTTTGTGGTGCCTTAAAATATTCATTCCTTTACTTTCCTTTCTCATGTACTTTTAATATTTTTCAAGCAGGATGCTGAAAAACTGCGTGGCCTTACCCTGGATATGCATGCATTAATGGAAGATGATTATGCAGAAGTTGCTTGTACCAGTTCAATGGTTCGCAGCAAGAGCCGCGGGCTTAATTTCTTTCAACAATGGCTTTCTGACTTTTTTAATGGGGGAAAATTACAAACTGACCAAACAAGTTTGTTTCCCATCCTCAGCACGGATGCTTTTAGAAAGATGTCAGATGTAAAATTTCTCCAACTAAACTACACTAATTTTCATGGAAGTTTTGAGAACTTTCCCAAGAATTTGATATGGTTATGTTGGCATGGATTCCCTTGGAGATCCATACCAAATCACGTATGCTTGGAGAAGCTGGTGGTTCTTGATCTATCCAGAAGCTGTCTAGTTGATGCTTGGAGAGGCAAACCGGTATGCATCTAATCTTTCTCTGTAGCTATCTCTCTTGTTTTCAATTGATAACAATTAAATTCATGTATTTTCGCAGTTTCTTCCAAAATTGAAAATTCTTGATCTCCGTCACTCTCTTGATCTCATTAGAACCCCAGACTTCTCGGGTCTCCCAGCCCTTGAAAAGCTAATACTTGAAGACTGCATCTGTTTGGTTCAAATTCACGAATCTATTGGTGATTTACAAAGATTGTTGATCTTAAATCTAAGAAATTGTACAAGTCTTATGGAGCTTCCAGAAGAAATGAGTAGATTGAATTCACTTCAAGAGCTGGTTTTAGATGGTTGCTCAAATCTTGACAGCCTGATGAATATGGAGTTAGAGCATCATCAGGGGCGCAGCTTGCTTCAAAGCGATGGAATTGTTGCAAGTACATCATACATTACATCTCTTCCATTGAAGCTATTCTTTCCCTCTAGGTTTTCAGCGAGGGAAATGTTGAGATTTACCTCGTTTTCACTGCCACGCTCCTTGGAGAGAATAGATTTAAGTGGAACTTCAATTCGTGCTCTTCCAGAAAGCATCAAGGATCTTGGTCTACTCAGAGAACTATATTTAAGAAATTGCAAAATGCTTCTGGCACTCCCAGAGCTTCCATCCCATCTGGATTTGTTAGATGTGTCCTTTTGCAATTCACTGCAAAGACTTGCAAATCTAAACAGATGGACTCTGGCAGATGGTTGTGATAACTTAGTCGAGTTTCAAGATTGGATAAAGCAAGAATTAATCCAAAGGTTTGACTCACACATGGTCAGAATAATGAAAACGGTTTGTGCTCAAATACAGCCATCAAGATTTGAGGTCCTCCCTCACCCATTTTATTGTTTTTGAAATCTACATTTTAATATTTGTCTTTGGCTCATTTTATAGACATTGTTTTGGTGGGACAGATAAAGTTTTGTTACGGCAAATTCAACGTTGTCGTATATGCATTTGATGAAGATGAGATGTTAAGGAGGTTTGATGAGGAGGAAGAAGAGGATAAATGGCTATTTCAGAATGAGTTTGTGGATAACTTTTCATTCAAAATATCCTCACCTCCTGCGCGCCGGATAGGTGGCTTTAATCTGTTCGCAAGGTTTTGTGTGACGTCAGCATACAGTGGCTCTAGTTATGTTTGTCTTGAAATCAGAAACATTACCAGTGGTCGATGCTTGGTTTGTCAAGCCTATGTCTTCTCTATGAGTTACGCGCGTGGGGTTCGTGAAATCCAATCACTAATGCACAGGAAATTAGGGGGCGATGATCCTACATTTGATAATGGTGATGACGTGAGTATTTCAGTGCTTCCACGTGGTCCAGCTATACAAACAAGGACGATAGGTATACGATGGTTGTATGAAGAGGAAGGAAAGGATGATGATATCCAATCAAAGGATGAAGTTATCAATGCACACGTAGCCAAAGTAGAAATAGCTTCTCATCTTCTTGGAAAGTATTATTGTGCTTTCCGTTGTTTTTTATGTGATGGCAAGTGCACTTGGTGGTATTTTGCAAAGAAAGGTCTGGAAATTGATTTATTTTAGGCTTCATTAAGTAGAGGTTTGTTTTTTTAGACTAAATGAACAAGTATTGTAGATAGTTTTGTATATTCAGGAATCTTTCTCTTTTATGTGTGTAGGGTGAGACTTTTTATTTTTAAAAGTTTGTAAGGGTTTTTATATTTTTTTAATGTTATATGATATTATTTTATTATTAATTTTTATTTATAAGATCTTGTATTTATAATAAAAATATATTAAATATCCCATCTTACATATCAACCTTTTATTGGTATTTATTTTTCATGTTATTTTTTAATTTTATCTCATCTTTTTATGTAAATATAAAATTAAAATAACACATGACAAAATTTGATTAGTAAGAAAATTTTATTTCTACAAATACCCCCATTGAGATAAGTTTCCTTACATTTAAAAATAAGTTGGTATGTCTTCAAAATAGGATTTTATACTTTAAATATATTTCTTTTTAATTAAAATTTGATTTGATCATATTAAATTTTTACAATATTTTTTTATTGTGAAAATAAACCATAATTAGTAAAAATAGAAATTTAAAGATCAATTTAGATTGAAATTTATCAAATTAAATGATAAAATCAAAGTTCAATATATAATTTCTTCATATGAGATATAATTTGACTTGATTTAATTAGTGGATACCGCCGGAATTCAGAATAATCATATATTGGAGCTTGGAATTCAGTTCTTTTTTACTAATAAATTGAATTTGACAGTTCAGTTCTTTCAGAATCTCCCGCATCAGTCATCTTTTATACTGTTAGAATATTAATATAACTCATTGCAAAATATATATAAACGATACAGAAGTCATCAATAAGATTGGAAAAAATAAATAAATGTGATTTTAAGTCATTGCTAAATAATCTCTTATAAAGTAGAAGCTTTCATCGTCTTTGAGATCGATTTACAAATCAGATCTCAACCGTACAAGTATGACTTCTTTTAAAAGTTTTCATTAACCCTGAAGTTCATATTGAAATCACTTTCATGTATTTCACAAACAGGTTGGTCACCTGGAAAATAAGACCAATGCTAGAATCACTTTCATGTATTTCACAAGACCAATGTTGAAATCATTTTCATGTATTTCACAAACGGGTTGGTCACCTGAAAAATAAGACCAATACTGAAATCACTTTCATGTATTTTACAAAAATCAATGCTGAAATCACTTTCGTGTATTTCACAGACGGGTTGGTCATCTGGAAAATAAGACCAATGCTGAAATCACTTTCATGTATTTCACAAGACCGATGTTGAAATCACTTTCATGTATTTCACAAACCAATGCTGAATCACTTTCATGTATTTCACAACACCATTGCTGAAATCACTTTCATGTATTTTACAAAACCATTGTTGAAATCACTTTCATGTATTTCACAAAAACCAATGTTGAGATCACTTTCATGTATTTCACAGAAGGGTCAATTCACAAAATCATCGCTGAAATCACCTTCATATATTTCACAAGACCAATGTTGAAATCACTTTCAAGTATTTCACAAGACCGATGTTGAAATCACTTTCATGTATTTCACAAACCAATGCTAAATCACTTTCATTTTCTTCACAAAACCAGATCTGAAATCACTTTTATGTATTTCACAAAAACCAATGTTGAAATCACTTTCATGTATTTCACAGACAAGTCAGTTCACAACACCATTGCTGAAATCACTTTCATGTATTTCACAAGATCAATGTTGAAATCACTTTCATGTATTTCACAAGATCAATGTTGAAATCACTTTCAAGTATTTCACAAGACCAAGGTTGAAATCACTTTCATGTATTTCACAAATGAGTAGTTCACAAAAAAAGATCAATATTGAAAACACTTTCATGTTTTTCACTTGGACAGGTCGCCCATAAGAATTAAACCAATTGAAAAATCTGTGTATTTTTCAACACCTCCATTGTTTTTCCTTACAAAACTTACTATGCAAAGTCAAAAGAAAATGAATTTTCCAATCCCTTTGCACCGTAAGCATTGTAAAGAGGGGGCAACTGTTGTAACCCAATTTTGAATTCACCAATATTTTCCTGAATGTTATTTTATTTCTATTATTATTCATAAAAATCCAAAAAATTAAGAAAAAGTTTAAAATTCAAAAATATATTTTTCTCGAGTCAACCACATCTTTCCATCAAAACCGAGTCCACCGGGTCAATACGGGTCAAACCATGTCGACCAGGGTAAAAAATGAGTTTCATGCCGTTTCGAGTCAAAACCGTCATTTTCGACCAAAACCAAGTCCACCGGATCAATACGGGTCAAACCATGTCGACCAGGGTAAAAAATAAGTTTCATGCCGTTTCGGGTCAAAACCTCATTTTTTGGTCAAAACCGAGTGCACCCGGTCAATACGGGTCAAACCATGTTGACCGGGATAAAAAATGAGTTTCAGGCAATTTCGGGTTAAAACCGTCATTTTTGGTCAAAACCGAGTCCACCCGGTTAATACTGGTCAAACCATGTCAACCGAGATAAAAAATGAGTTTCAGTCCATTTTTGGTCAAAACTGTTATTCTTGGTCACAACCTGGTCCACCGGGTTGATACCCATCGGAAGTTTTTATTTAGTGTTTCAATATAATTTTCGGTAATTAAAATTGATTTTTAGCGGTTGAAACAAGTTTTCCTAATACTGATTTGAGTTTTTAGTTTTATTCATATAAATATTTATTATTATATATAATAAAATAAAATCAATAATGCAATATTTTTTTTTGTCATAGCAGGCGGGGCAGTTGTACCGACGATTTTTTTTTCTTGCAAGTAGATAATGTTGAGATTTTGATGTCCCCTGCTGATTGACTATAAATAACCAGTGAAAACACGAAAAAAGAAGAGAAAAGAAAAGGGAGAGAAGAGAATTATTACTATTTGAGTTTTTTTCAGTTTTTCTTCACGGAGTAAGATATTATTTTTTTATTAAAAAAAATTTGAAAAATACCAAAAATATCCTAACCGTTAGATCTAATAGTGTTTAGTTCTGGACCTTTGATTTAATAGGATACAATAGGGCTTACCACACAGATTAAAACCCAAATCCATCTCAGCCCTTAAAACAATCTGCCCTTCGCTCCTATTGTGCCATGTCACCCGGTGTACCAAGCTCTCGGTACACCACGCCATACCAGATCAAAACGCAGCCCATCTGGACCGTCCGATCAACTTGCAATCAAGCCAATCACAGCCGAAGGATCAGTTCATCCGCAATCCAACGGTTAACAACCTTCAGCTGCACCGGTGTACCATGCTCGCGTTCACACCGTAGCCAAATCTAGGAGTCTCTCTCTCCTCTCGCCGGCGATTCTCTCTCTCTCATCTGATCTCCCATTTCCGGCCGTGTGAAGCCTACGAAACACCACAGAAAGGTTTCTAGCCTCCTATAAAGCAAACCCCCGGCCGTTTTCAGCGTTTTCTCCTCCCCATATGGCCGGAAAAAGGCCGCGATTTCATCGGCCACCCGAAGCTTCAAACCGACGATTCTCCCTCGTCAGCCATCAACGACCGTCGAAATCATCTTCATCAGAATCCTCTCCCTCATATCTACCAGAATCAACCATTTTTGGGCCGGAAAATTTCACCGCCTCCAACAGTAACCGCCACTAGGGGCATTTTCATAATTTTTTGAGAAATTCAAGGGTATTGCAGTCTTTTACCTATACAGTGGCACTTAGGTAATGTTTTGAGGTTCCTAATGGTATTTTTGATATTTATATACATATAAATACTTGTAAATTTTCTTGCATGTGAAAAAAAAAAACAAAAAATAAATATAAAAGGAATAACGATGCGGGTCCAGCACCCATCTTATCATGTCATCGTTTGTGGGTCCAAAGCTCAATTTTCAAGTATGGTTATACCCATTTCTCAATGATATCAAAGTAATTTTTGTTTTATAAATGAATATTGTTTGTCGACACGTCTCTTTTTTTACATAAAAAGGACCAATGTCAAAAGTTTAAATACCAAATATGAATTTTTTTTCTTCAATTTAATCCCCCGTCATTTTATTTCATTTTATTTTTAAGTCTGATTTCATCCTTATATTTTTATTTTTTCTTTGGATTTTTTTTATAATAACTCTGGATCTTTTTTTTAAATTGATTTTTTTATTTTATCCTTTAACATTGAATTGATTGATAATATTTTGGTTTTGTGTGATTTTTCTCATTGCATTGATCTTGATCTTATGACCTAGGTCACGAATATTAAATGTTAGCATGGGTTGACATTAGTCTTTTTTTTTTTACAACAATCTTTGTTTTTAATTTTATTTTTTAATATTAGATTTATTAAGGATTGAATTAAGGATTGAACTTCTTTATTTTTTCAAAGTGCTTTCTATGAAGATAATCCAACATCACAACCTAGGGCAAATTTATCATGCTAACTTAGAATGGCTCAGGTCTTTTACATTATTTTATTTGTGACATATTTGGTCCTTATTCATTTCAATGATTTTTTTTTTGCTTTTTTCCTTTTTTAAAATTAATTTTTTAATTTTATTCTTCAACAATTTGATTGTTGAGAATTGGGTTTCATAATTTTTTTTTCAATACGGTCATTTTGTTATCTTTTTTACACTGATTTTATTTTTCAATTTTATTTTTCAACATTGATTTTTTAAAAATTAAACCTTTTTATTTCTTTTTATTTATTTTCTATAAGGATGGCCCAACATCATGACTCGAGATGGGAGTTTTTCTTATTAACTCGAATTGACTCAATTATATTTTTTTTGTTATTTTGTTATTTTTTTTATTTTTTCTTTTGATATTGAGTTTTTTTTATTCAAATTTTTAATTTTTTTTCTTTTTGGTAATTTTTTTCCTGCAAGTATCACCTTTTCTCTTTGGATTTAATAAATTTGTTATAGTTGTTTTTTTCATCAGATATTAAATTAAACCATTTTATTGGATAAAAAATGATTTATGACTTGTGTAGCAAAAAACTTTTCATGCTTTAAAATATGCACATCGTGTTTTTTTTTAATATACACACAATAACAATGTGGGTCCATGATAGGCTTTTAGCCCCAGCGGGTTTGAATGAAAAAAAGTTCATGAGCCGTACGTGAAGAAAATTTTATGAACCTTTATATAAATATATATATATATACACTTAGATTTGATGCCCGCACTTTGCAGGGGTAATCTTTGGAGACGTTGATATCTTCAGTTAAGTTCCTTCCTGAGCCAACTGAGTCCATGTTCAAACGCAGGATTGAGTTCAATGACAGCGAACTTCTTTCAAACTTTTCGTGCAGTTGATGATGAAATGGAACTCCTTTCGTTTTTGCAGAGAGTGCTTCTTTGCAAGCTGTACATTTCCATGGTCTGCTTCAGCTTAAGCCTTCATCTTCTCATCTCAACTTCTAAGCAGACCTACACTTAATGCACAATCCAGAACTGATATCTATTCTTTCACAAT
>Ga0325400_1004681_pt1 | contig 12710 bp, 5 predicted proteins | sample PopdelMetagenome_2_FD_205662 | JGI IMG/M metagenome (GOLD analysis project Ga0325400, IMG submission 205662) | Populus deltoides microbial communities from Bellville, Georgia, United States - Xylem-PdKOR-R1 | ecosystem: Host-associated > Plants > Phyllosphere > Stem > Wood/Secondary xylem...
AGGAGATTGCATTATAAATCCTAATATAAATTGAACTATATTATTATCTCTATGTTAATAATCACATGAATCCATACTAATTTACAAATGATGATTAATTTACTGTATTAAGAGTTTTCACACAGAAATCTACAAAGAACTCCCATACTAAATAGGACTAAACCGCCCTAAATAAAACTAAACCGTCTTATCAATAATAAGAATCTTTGTTTCTATGGTAGATCACTTTTCTTTATCATAGTTCCAAGCAAAACAATATTTATAAATCACATTAAAAGGCTCATTGGGATGATATTTCTAAAATCTTAAAAAAACCCATCTTGGTTTTTTAAGAACCCATTTCAAATTATTTTTTTTTCTATTGACTTTTGATAATTTTAGATAAATGAACTCAATACAAGTCATTGCACTAAATATTAAGAGGACTAACATATCCTTTTGATTTTTCAAAGAATAAAAATTTCAAGCTAATATTCACTAATAATAAAATTAGGAGTATTAAATTTTCAGTTTAATATTCACCAATAACAAAATTAAAAATATTAAAATTTTAGTCTAATATTTATCGATAAAAAAAGCAGAAGTAATAAATTTTTAGTCTAATATTTATTGATAAAAAATCAGGAATATTAAGAAGGATTTTAGTCTAATATTCACTAATTACATCCAAGTATGAATCAGAAGTATTAAGTCTTCATTCAACAAATATTACAAGTGAAACCCCTCATCGAGGCACCTTCTAAAGAGCTTTTCTAGGATTTGAGTTGGGTTTAATGAGATATCATAGACTCATGGATCATTCACTAATATGACTTGATCAATAATTAGTCATAGGTTATGATCAAAAGTGACCAACTTTAGAATTGTTAATTTAGTAAGTGTTATCCAAAAGTAAAACTAAGAGTGATAAGAATAAACATGACTTTAGAATGAATAGGTTTAAACTAACAATCAGGGTTTAACTCATTACAATAAATTCACTATCATCTTATAGATAGACCACTAATAGATTAGGCACAACAAACTGTTAGGAATAAAAGACAAGATTAGTACTGAAGCTTACATCAAGTAATATGTTTTAAGATGATAATGTCTTCCTTCAGTATAATTAGTCCCTTACCATATATCTTTATTGACCAATTAAGATTTCTAATAATCATAATACTAAGTAGAGACTCATTTTCAAGAAATTAAGACTTTCCCCCCACTCACACACAAATAGGTTGTTTCTTTAAGAAAGAGGTCGGGTTGCTGTGATATCAGGTGCAAAATATTATTGAGTCACAATAACTTATTTAATCCCGAATTTTAAAATCTTGGCTATTTCCTTCTAATTACAGGTTATTTGGCCTAGTAAAATATGTTGTGAATTGCCTCATGCATATTATGTTTTTACTTAGAAGTCAATAAGACAACCCATATTATCTACTTTTATTAATAAGACTAAACCTAAGTTATGGTTATATAACCATCTGTTTGGCATTCTTAAATTAACCACAAATAGTTTATCATCCTCTTTAACTGTCTTGGTTGATCCATCTAGTAACCAAAACATCAAATATTGATATAAGGATGATGACACATGTAAGTTAATGTGTGTCTATTCTTGTCAAAGCAAGTTGTTATAACTTATCTGTGCTTCTACCATAAAGAAAGCTGCATTAAAGGTTTTGGACCATATAGTTAGATCCACATGTAATACCTTATAGTGTCTTTTATGTCTCTTATAAAATCTCATATAACCATTTTTGATAGGATCACGACTGCCTTGTTATGACTAACTTTAGTGATAAAAAACCAAGTCATAATGTTAAGTGAGGCTCCATTATCAATAAAAACTCTTTATACCGGTACACTATTGAGATTTATCGTGATGTATAGAGGATTTAAATGGCGACTCATAGCCAATACTAGCTTAAGAAATGTATGCCCAAGCTATCGATCAACCACTAGCTTTGACTAATCAATTTTAATAATCTTTACCTTTTCTACTATATTGTCTTCATATTCATTATCTAAACAAGATATTGGCTAATATGGTGAGGTGACTACCATGTTTATGGATGTAAACCTTTATGGTCACTCAGTTATACTTAAGAAAGTATTTCCAAGTCTTCATCCTTTAGAGCATTCTGTTGATCTAGCTATTGCATTAATACTGAGAAATTTGGTTGTTTTTCTTCTTGTTATTGTTTATTGATGCGATCCAAACTACTCCAAAAAATCCATTACATGTGCCAGTTAGGCCTATTATATGGTCAAGAGCTTAAAAGATTAAAAAGACACTCAATGAGTTAATTCAAGATATTTGAGTCTTATTTCCTACAAGACTTATGGATTCAAGTTATTTTTTTTATAATGTACAGCTTCACATTAACAAGTATAATTCTCAATTTGACTATTGGATTGAGTTATAATTTTACCATAATTTTCAATATGACCATTGGATCGGGTCTTGTGACAAGGTACAAAAGCTACTATACAAGAATTATATTAGTTTTCTAGTTGATTTATGATTTTATTTATTTTATTTAGAACTCTTTTATTATTTCTTTAAAATTGCTTAAGATGTTTTTACCTATTATAAACAGGGATATGTAGCTTGTATTTAGGTTTTATTTTTAGGAAAAACTTTGATTTCTAAATGATTTATTGTGTGATTGTGAGATGATTCTTTAAATTTGGTTCTTTATGGAACTAACTTATCAAAGAATTAATCAAACTTTGTGGCATTTTTTATACCTCGTTCGTGTCTCTTTATAGGCGTTGGGTGGGAGTTTGGTTACTTAAAGTCTTGGTTTCTTGTTACAAGTTATCATTATATTAAGCTCAATCACAAGCCTAAATTTAGCTTTCTTGAGAATGGTCGATTTGATAATGGGTTTCTAGATCCTTATATCCATGGGGTTTGTATAAGTTGATATCAGAGCAAGGATCTAAAATTAGATTTTATCTATCTATCTATCTATCTAATTTAGTTTATATCGTGAGTCTAGTTTTTTTTGTTGTTAGGTCTTTGATTTCATTTTTACTATAGTTCTTGTGTTTTAAGTTTCAACTTGTTTTCTAGTTTAGCTTAATGTTATTTGTACTTTTAATTATATATATATAAAGAAGATCAAAATCACAAAATCAAATAAATATGTCTTTCAAATACGAGTTAACATCCAAACATAATGATGATTGAAGTTCCCAAAAGATTCATTACATGTGCCAATTAGGCATATTACAAGTTTAAGAGTTAAGAAGGTTAAATAGGCATTTAATGAATTGATTCAAGATATTTAATCCTTATTTCTTATAAGACTTATAAATTCAACTTATTTTCTTACTTATACACAAAGTGGGCTTATTTTTTCTAATGTATAGTTTTATGCTAACATGTATATTGATCTTTACCTCTTTGAAAATTACAAAAGTTTTAGAATTGTGATTCACTTTCCTTTGATTAGTTATGGTATGAGAAAACAAAAGTATTGATAGGGAATCAGTCTTTTCTTTGCAATGTTTAGGTTCGACCTCTTCCTTACCTTTAAAGATTGATTCATTATTTTTCTTACAAGGTTTAAGAATAGGTTTTTCAATAGCATTACCACTATAAAGAGTCATTACTGATTTGACTTGATCATGTGTTGGTTTTTTGAGCTGCCCATACTTTAGTGTATTTTCCTTTTGTATTTTACTATGGTTGATAAGGAAATTTACTTTTCTCCTGACAACTAAAAGCAAATATGATTTTTTCAAGATTTTTTTTTCAAATTTACAATAGTTTGAGCATTTTGAGCATTGATTGACTCTTTCTTTTCAATGAATAAATGCAATGTTTCCTTAAGATTTCTTTTAGGAGGGAAAACATAAGGAGGTATATATCCTTGAGAACTTTTAAAATTATGATGTGTTTGAAAGGGTGGTTGTGAAGTTTATAAATTATTGTTATTACTCTTCCAACTAAAATTTGGATGATTTCTCCAACTATGATTGTATGTTTATGAGTATGGATTAGGATTTTACCTTTGGAAACTATTTAAAGCATTGACTTGTTTATGAAGACATTCCATGAAAGATGGAAAAATTAGACAATTATTGGTTGAGTGTTCATTAGTTTCACATATTTGATACACAACTTCATGAACAAATTTTAATTAACCACTCTTTTGCAATTTTAGTACCTCAACTTTTCTAGCTAAAGATGCAAATTTAGCTTGAAGGTCATGATCTTTCCTAAGGTTGTAGATTCCTTCATTTGATGTATAGGGCTGTGTTTTACTCGCTTCCTCACAAGTGCCTTCATAACAGAGGTGCTGGTTTTCCATACGGTAGGCTATGAGAAAATTAAGTATTTATAGTGCCAAAAATTGTACACTACGAATCAAGACTCACCTTTTAACAAGAAAGGTATTAAGATTGATTAAGATAACAATTATAACACATGTTAATAACAAACTTTCTTGAATTTAAACATTAAAGTCCATGTTAAGTTTGTACTATATTTATTCTTACACCATTAGTGTAACCTTTTTATCTTGAAAAAAATGAACTTAACTAAATATAGTTACGAAGAAAAACATAAATAAACAAGATAAGAACATAGTTATAATATAATTACTAAGTATAATAAAATAAATTATAAGCATAAACAAGAGATTAATGAGAATATAACATGAATAAAATTCAAAGAAAAATGCAAATAAAAAAAAGCAAGAGCATGGATCTTGATTTGAAAACCAAGTTGTCTTAATGTATGAAAAATGCCTCCTTTTATAAGCTAAAATTTATAACTATTGATATGGTGGCTAACAATTGATTTGATGGATGTACAAAACGCCAGTTGTAACATCATAATTTGAACAAATGGTCTGCTTGAAAACTATAGATATTTGTCTCAGTTTTCCACAAAAAAAAAAAAGAATAGGTTTATTTGGGCTTCTAAGACTCTAGATATGAGCTGAACACCGAATAATGTCTAAGAAGCAAGATAAAAACTTATCTTTTATTGTTAAAATTTGAACTTAAAAACGACAATATTGAGTCTTAGGCTCTTCATGAATGTTTTAGGCCTACATCTTAACTTTTCATAAAGCTAAACTACATCTAAATCTGAGGTTGATAACTTTTAAAAAGTTAGTGGTGCTCCAATTTGAATAAAACTAGCCCAACTATGATTTGTTCTTAAAGTCTAGCCCTTTCTTTATCTCTTCACTTAAATTATAATTTCAATAATTAAACACATCAATTAGTTTTCTAAATTGTGAGGTATTCCTATTTTACAAACTTGCATTTAAAATAGAACATTTATTATAAATTAAAGATATATTAAATTATCAAACTAGTTATTATAAAATGTATTTAAGTTAGGGAATTTAATGATATTTTAAGTGTAATATGATTATATAAAACCTTAATAGAGATTCACTTTTAAGTACTTATCATTAAGCATGAAATACCTTATAGAGTTGAATGATTAAATGAATGTGGGGAAGTAAGAGTTACTTTAATTTCTTTTTTTGGTTGAAAGTCTAAGGATTAGGTATTATATGTTGTGGTTTTTATACATATATACTACTCATTTACTGTTAGGGTGTCCTTGAGAATTTGATAGGAAGGCCAAACATTATGGGTTTAAGAAAATATTCTCTTAAAAAGAATGAAATTTTTTTTACACTTATACCATTGTCACCTAGACAGGTTTATATAGATCAAATAAGACTGAAAAAGGAAGTTGAAAGTTTAGAATAAACATGTGAGGATGTGAGGAAAAATGAAAATCATGGGAACCTTGAGAGAATTGTTTTGTCCAAGATGAAAAAAAAGGGTTTCAACCGAGAGATGAGAGAAGAAAAGAGGATAGAAAAACAAAAAGGTAAAAAAAGAAGAGTGTGAAAAAAAAAGAAACATGTTAGTTTTTATACAAAAGAAAGTGAGATTAAGACTGCTTATTTTTTTTGACATGCCTATAATTTATTTGCATATAAGAAGACATATTTTAACACTAATAAACTTGATCCTTGTATTCCTATGTTTTTTTTATTGCATGCTTTTGAGGGTATTTGTTTTTATGAGGTTTTTAGTGGATTGCCATCCATTACGAGAATTAAGCATCAAATTGATCTCGTGCCAAGAGTAACAATACCTAATCAGCCAGCCTATATAAGTGATCTCGATGAAACGAAGGAACTTTAAAGGCAAATGAAGAAGCTAATGTCAAAGGGTTACATAAGAGAAAACATGAATCCATGTATAGTTCCCGTGTTCTTAGTACCAAAAAAGGATAGGACTTAGAGACCGTGTGTTGATTATCGTGCAATCAATAATATTATAGTAAAGTATAGACATCCAATTCCTAAACTTCATAATATGTTAGATGAATTGCATTGATCCTATGCGTTTTCTAAAATTGATTTGAAAAATGGATATCATCAAATTAGAATGAAAGAGGGAAATGAATAAAAAATTACGTTTAAAACTAAGTATGTTTTGAATTGGTAGTGAGCTATTCCTTTTGAACCCATTAATGCACCTAATACTTTCATGAGATTAATAAAATATATTTTATGCAATTTTATAGGTAGATTTATTATGGTTTATATTGATGACATATTGAATTATAGCAAGAATATGGATGAACATGTTAACATTTAAGGAATATATTGGATTTTTTTGTAGAAAAATGTCTATATGCTAATATGAAAAGTATAACTTTTGCATAGAGAAAATTATCTTTCTTGGATATATTGTTAGTACAAAGGAATTGAAATGGATGAGAAAAAGGTAATATCCATCCAAGAATGTCCTACACCTAAGTCAATCATAGAAGTAAGAAGTTTTCATAGTTTGACTGGTTTTTATAAGAGATTTGTTAAAAGATTCAGCACTTTAGCCACACCTTTAACTGAGATTGTTAAAAACTTAATAGGATTTAAATGGGGTCAAGAGTAAGAGCATGAATTTAACTTGTTCAAAGAGAAATTGATTTCAACTTTATTATTATAATTACCTGATTTTATGAAAAAATTTGAGATTAAATGTAATGCCTTGGGAATAGGTATTGGATCTGTTTTAATACAGGAAAACAACCCATAACTTATTTTAGCAAAAAACTCAATGGTGAAACATTGAATTATCCTACTTCTAATAAAGAGCTTTACATTTTGGTGAGGCATTAAAGATTTAACACTATTACTTGTGGCCTAAAGAATTCATGATCCATTCAGATCATGAATCATTAAAACAAATGAAAGGCTAAAGGAAGTTGAATCATCAGTATGCTAAATGAGTTGAGTTCATATAAACATTCTCATATGTGATAAAATACAAGAAATATAAGGAAAATATAGTAGTTGATATACTATCGTGAAGATATAAACTTCTTTCAAGTTTAAATGCTAAATTAGTATGATTTGAGTATATGAAAGATTTATATATTAATGATGATTTTTTTGGCCAAGTATATGAAGCTTGTGAGAATTCGCACTCGACATTGCGGCGGCCTTAAAAAATAATTTCTGATTAGGGAAAAAGAACAGATTTCTGGCATCTAGTTCTTTTAGGAAAAATGTCTTGTTTAAGGAGTCGCCACCTAGTATTATGGTCACTAGGAACCCTAACTGGTCAATAGAGATTCTATGGTACGGGACTGGTTACGTAAAAGGGAAGATATTATCATCCCTTAAACGTTCTGCCTAAGGTAGACTGCATTGCTGGTTTTGTCTTAAATTGCTAAACATTTATTCGCTTATGCTATGATGATTTGTTTATAATATTCCTGACTCTGACGCTAGTGAATATTCGATCGCGAATAATTCCAACTCTGGCGTTGGTAAAAATTCCACCCGAATAATTCCAACTCTGGCGTTGGTAAAAATTCTACTACAAATAATTTCAACTATGGCGTTGGTAAAAATTCATAGCCACCAAAAATAAATTCAGATTAATATTTTTTTATTCCCGACTCTAACGCTAGTGAATAAACAAATAAACTAAATTTACGCATTCACATATTTTTTATTTTTTTATGTAGTTAAATAAAAAAAACAAAGAGAATAATTAAATAAGTATTTTTATTCTTGACTCTGACGTCAGTAAATAAATAAATAAAAATAAATTTATTTTTCATACATGCACATATATTTTTTTGCTAAATAAAAAAAAATATACGAATAAAAATAATATAAACTTAAACTAGTATTTCATTCCCGACTCTGGCGTGGGTGAATAAACTAGTAAATTTATATTATTTTTATTCATGCACACACATATTTTTCTATTTTTTCTATTTTTTTATTTTTTTTATTTTTTATTATTTTTGGGGCTAGGCCCAGCTCAATCCATCTAGCCCAGCCAGCCCAGCCCAGTCACTGGCCCGGCTGGGCAACATGAAGCAAGCGTGAACTAAATCACGCGTGCATTAGCAGATAAAGGAATTAATTGAGAGTGTACAGTAGGGAGTGAATTAAAATGAAAAACGGTGAAAGGTGAAAGAGAAACTTACTTACCTGGCTCTGGATACAACGAAGGCAGCAGCAACAATGGTTCTGGTCACGGTGGCTTTCCTCTGCTTATGTTCGTCCCTTGTTTATTGGCTTGTTCGTCCCCTGTTCTTGTTTCCAGTCGCTCTCCTTTTGTTTTCTTGCTCTCGTTCTCTGTCTTCTGCGTTTGTTTTTCCTCTGCGTTTCCTTGGTTCTCTTTTTGTTCACGTTATCTCTTCTGCTTTTCCTTTTTCATCTGTGTCTGTCCCTTCTCTCTCAGTCTGTTTTTTCTTTTTTCTCTTGCTCTCACATGCTCTGTCTTTCTCTGTTTTTTTCTGTTCTTGGCTCTGTTTTGGGTTGATTTTTCTTGTGCAGGGATGAAGATGATGGCGGGGTTGATCTCTGATTCCTTTCTGCCTTTCTCCCCTTCTCCCTGGGTATTTTTTTTCTGTGTTTATGCTCTGTTTTGCTCTGCTTGTTTCCTCACTGATTTTCGGTTCTTGCTTTTTCCAATCTCCCTTTCCTCTTTGTGATTCCTCTGTTTTATAGAGTCTGATCGGTGGTAACGGACGGCATGTAGAGGGACGACAACATTAAAACGTCCTTAACTGAGGTGAGCGGATGATTACTCCCCATAACTGTTGGAAACGGTCTCTGGTTAAAGAAGAAGAAGATGAACAATGCTCTTTCAAATGACGCCGTTTTGGTATATGAGGTGGCTATTTGCATTTTGGCCCGTGAAGTTCCGAACATTTTGTAATCAAGCCCTTGGATAAACTTGAATTGGACCCCGGGATTTCAGCGAATTATACACAACAGTCCCTGGACTTTAATTTTGCAATTTTAACCCCCAATTAACCCCAACTTTGCTATTTATTCAATTAAGTCCTTGATTTCATTAATTTAACTAAATCCAAGTCCATTTAAGTCTCAAAACTTATCAATTCTCCAATTAAACCCTTAATTGGATTAATTAAATTAATTCCAAACTTAATTAAGTCTCAAAACTTTATTAATTCTCCAATTAAACCCTTGATTGGATTAATTAGATTAATTCCAAAGTTTAATTAAACCCTAAAACTTCCAATCATGTTGCCTTTAACCCAAATTTTAATTCATTCTTCATTTATTTCATTTTACTTATTTTTCTATCATTATTATTTTTTTTTTCATCATCAATTTTTTTCAGTAAATAAAACAACAATAATAATTAAAATAGGTTAAAAATTGGGTTATGACACAACATATGATAAATTTTTTGGGTTGATGGGTATTTATTTAAGGAAAAAACATTATGTGTACCTACTATTTTTATACATGAATTGATTGTTCATGATGCTTATGGGGGCAGATTAATGAGATATTGTGGGGTTCGTAGAAATGTTGTTGATCATGATGTTAAAATTTTTAGCTATTTTTGGAAGGTTTTGTAAGGTAAGTTAGAAACAAAATTTTTATTTTCTAAAACTTGTCACCCATAAATTAATGGTCAAACTAAAATTGTTAATAGAACTTTGACTACATTGTTAAGAACTACCATTCAAAAGAATTTGAAGAATTAGAAAGATTGTGTTCTGTTTTTTGAATTCATATATAATAAGAGTGTGCATTTTACGACTGATTATTCATATTTTGAAATTATTTATAGCTTTCGTTTAACTCCTTTTGATTTGATTCATTTATTTATTGATGAAAGGAATAGTCTTGATAGAAATGCAAAAACACATGTAGTAAAGACTCTTCATGAGAGTGTACAGTGGCAAATACAGAAAAAGAATGAGCAACATGCATTCAAAACTAATAAGGGCCGAAAAAGAGTTGCCATTGAACCAGATGATTGGATTTGGGTGCATATACATAATGAGAGGTTTCCTGAATATAAAAGATCTAAGTTGATGTCATGAGTAGATGGTCCATTCCAAATCCTTGAAAGAATTAATGATGATGACTATAAAGTAGGTCTACCAGGTAAGTATGGTGTTACTGCTACTTTTCATATTTTTAATCTTTCTTTGTTTGATGTAGGTGATAACTTAAGGTTGGATCCTTTTGAGGAAAGAGGGGATGATGCAATTTAAACTACACTAAAAGATCCATTAAAAGTTCCACACGGGTTAATTACAAAGTCAAAGGCAAAAAAAGCTTGAAGAAGTATTCAACGGACTTATTTAAAGTATTTGGGCCAAGGTGAAATTGAAGGAAGCTACATCTTTAACAAGTAATTATTAGACTTTAGTCAATTTAATCTATATAAATGAGAGGCACGATCCATCTACTAAATGAGCTAGTTAATTTCAGTAGTTAGAGGCTTATTTTTCTTAATGCATAATTTTATTCTAACAAACATAATTCTCTATTCGACTATTGGATCGAGCTGAAAATGCATCTAAAGATTTCAGAGGCCTTGTTTTATATTGGGTTAAATTTTAGGCCATTTAGACATCGTGGAAGCCTTTGGATTAGGTCTAGAAGCTACTAAGCAGGAATTGTATCAGTTTCCTAATTGATTTAGGATTTTTTTTCTATTTTATTTAGAACTCTTTTATTATTTTTTCTAGAATTATTTTGGATAATTTTACCTATTATAAATAGGGTTGTTTAGTTTATATTTAGGTTTTTTTAAACAAGCTTTGATTTCAAAATAATCTATTATGTGTGTGAGAGGAAATTCTCTTATTTTGGTTATGCATTGAAACTACCCTGATTATCAAAGAATTAACCAAGCTTCATTGTGTCTTTCATACTTCTCGTTCGCGTCTCTTTATAGGTGTTTGGTAGGGGTTTGATTTCTATAGTCTTGGTGTCTTAGTACAAATTATCAAGCTCAATCATAAGCCTGCATTTAACTTTCCTGAAATGGTTAATTTGACTGTGGGTTTCTGGATCTTTATATCCACAGAGTTTACATCATTTAGAATACCTAATTTACCCCCTCTTAAGTTCTTTGGGTTGACATTTTATTTTATACACTATGTTAAAGGTTGCCCACACCCATATTTGTGTTAGTGTACATGCTTTGTAGTCAATTCGTTGGTTAAATGTATGATTGACTTTGTTCATGTAAATATATTTAATTTATTAATAAAGACTTATTTATCTTTAATATTTATCGAATATTTTATTTATGAATCAGGTATTTGATTAATGAATCTAGAGTAAATATAAAGTTCATAGGATAAAAATACTTTGTAAATAAAATTATAAAATTATTATAATTAAGATATTCCTATTGCATCAAAGCATTTGTACTAAATGTTCCTGGTCAATGCTCTATTAAGACTAAATATTAATTAGAGTTATAAGACTGATACATATTATGTTCTTTTCTTTATAAAAGAAAAAAAAATGTTTTCATAAGCTGAGTTATGAGGGATACCTAGAATTAATATATAGGTGCTTATTAGATGACATGTACAATGAATTGACCAGCATGATAATTCTATATAAAGATATCACTTGTGTCTATGGAAAGGCTCACGTGACGGTTTTGTAACTGATCATTAGACTTAAGATCATTAAGTTATCTTATATAAGTAATTTTATATTTTGATTATGCTGCATATTATCCTAATCAAAGGTAACAAACAAACAAATATAGATAAAAAATGAACTATATAAAGGTATTTGTGTAATCAAAAGAGAATTTATCACGTAAATAAATTAGAAAAAATATTTTGTCTGTTGTCAAATTGTATTTGATTATAAATCCTTGCGCAAGATAGAATGAGATTTGGAAAGAATTTCAAATTTTATTTAAAGAATCAATAACTATGGTGTTGAGAACAAACATGATTTGATAGAGTAGATACACTCCATGTTATAATGTCTAAATCAGAACATTGTTGATGAATGAATAATAACTACACTAAAAAATTAATCATTAAAAGGTTAAGTCAAACCATTTATGACTTTCCTAATATTTGGGGGTTTATGATAGGCTGTTAGACATTGTAGTTGATCTTCAAATATAAATCAATCAATTATTGAATTGATAATAAATAAATTTGTTTAATTTATTTAATCATATTTTATTTAAAGTTACTATTTATATTTGGGTCAACTTATTAGGGAACCTAATAATTCACACACATAAGAACTATTGGTTAGAGATTAAAATATGATGATTAATCAAGTGTGATTTCATTGTAAATAAATTTTAGAAATTAAAGACTAAAGTGTAATTTATACAGAGAATTACAATTCTAGACTTAGAAAAATCTAATAGGGACTTTATTGAATAAATTT
>Ga0325400_1004685_pt1 | contig 12707 bp, 3 predicted proteins | sample PopdelMetagenome_2_FD_205662 | JGI IMG/M metagenome (GOLD analysis project Ga0325400, IMG submission 205662) | Populus deltoides microbial communities from Bellville, Georgia, United States - Xylem-PdKOR-R1 | ecosystem: Host-associated > Plants > Phyllosphere > Stem > Wood/Secondary xylem...
AGAAAAGAGAGAGTTTTGAGCTATAAATGAAGGTGTTGTGAACCATAAGGTAGTAAAGAGGAAAGAAAAATAAGAGAGAAAGAAAAAGGAAAGGAAAAAAAGAGAAAAGGAAACAAAAAACTGAAGAGAAAGAAAGAAACCAAATAAGCCCAAGAAAAACAATATGAAAACCCGTTCATTATCATCTCCACTACTAGTAGCAACCACAACAACCCCTCCTCACCTGGAACTAGCTTTGAGGTAAGCCCATATCTCTTTTTCTTCTTTTTTTTTTCTTTCTTGTTTAGGCTAGCATGTTTACTATTTAAAATGCCAAAAAAAATGTTACTATTCACCATGTATTTTTATTTTTATTTGCTTTTTGGTGACATTATTTATATTTTGTAAAACTCTGTATTGTTTATAAATGTATGTGCGTGTAGATATTTATTAAAAAAACAAAAAACAATATCTATAAGTTTTTGTCAAGTTATCATCATATTGTTTTATTAAGTTTAGGTTGTAATAGCTAGGTGGAAATGTCTTCTAGTTTTAAGGACTGATATAGGTCTTGCACGACATTTTTAACCTTAAAACAAGTTTAATAATGAGCTGATGAGTTTTCATCAAGCTAGAGTAAAGTTTTGATTAAACTTAAATTTGTGTTTTAATGGTTAGTCAATGTGTCTTCTAATTTTATGGACCGATGTAGACCTAAAGCGATGTTCTAAAATAAAATAAAACGTCAATAATAAGTCTATAAGTCTCCTCTGAGTAAGGATAAATGTGGGATGAATGTAATATTCTTTTCAACCACTCAATAGATAATGATAATGATAATGATAATGATACTAAAAAGGGTAAATAAATAAAATTAAAAACAAAAAAATTGTCAAGTTGCGTGACTCCTGATTTAGAACCCGACATTAACTATTCAAATAATCCAATTGAAAATAAATAAATTGCAAATAAGCTAAAAAAATCTTGGACAATTAACGTCACGCATCAAATAAATTTAGGAGAAATACATAGCTAAAGAAACCTTTTCTCAGAACGGATGTGGTAAGGGTGATTTTTATCTTCCCTTAAGCATACCCAACCTCTTACTTAAATTTCTAGAATCAATGCATATTCTAGAATTATTAGTTTCCATAAGGAATTGCATTGTGACTTCGTCTTCCATATTCCCTTTAATTTTTAAAAGTATATGTTCATATCGAGGTAAAAATATTCACATTTAGTATTTGGATCTTACTATCTTAGACATGGTGGTTATATAAGATTTTTTGGGACTGGAATAATGCATCCAATACTTAGTAGGTAAAAATAGACAATGCTAAGCAGTAGAAATATATCAATCTTGGATAATGACACTCGAGAAGTTGGTGATGCTATAAAACTAAATGGTATTTGAGATGATTTGGCACGGTGGGCATGATCAAGATTCCTAATTTGAAGACCATTTTTTTTATTCATTATTTGACATGGCACCAAACCTCATTGTTGGATCTGTAATCCTTTATGATTTCAGGCCTTGCTCAACCCTTTCTATTACAGTTAACACATCTATAAAATAGGGTAATGAATTCCTAATCAAGTACTCTTAGTATAGAGCCTTTAAAGTGTCAATGAAAATAGAGGTAAGCTCCTTCTCTAGTAGAGAAGAAAATGTTTGCATTGTTGTTTTGTACATCCCTATAACATATTCATTGATTAACTTATTATTTATCCATCCATTCTTTAAAGGTTATACTTATTCGATATCACCTTTAAGTTAAATCCAAACTATTTTAAAAAGGTGTATGCCAAATTTTTTTCATTTTTTTATTTTAAAGAGATCTAATCCCACATATCAGTTATGAATAGGTCCAACCAGAATCTCATGAAAATAATGGATAAAAAATTTCACATCATGAAGAACCTTAGCTATTTTATTGTAGTACATCTTGAGATGGTTTTCAAAAATTGAGCTTATGTGTATTTAATAACTTCAAGGACTTTAGATTTTCTAGAAATGCCCACATCTTGCATATGATATATTTTATTAGTTGAAAGAGGTTCATATAAGCCTTCTTCTTTAATGGTGTTGTGTCCTTTTATAGTTATGCTATATACTCATTTTTTTCTTCAAACAATAACTGTCCATGTTTGATCAAGTTGTTAATATGCTTCTTACAGCCTCAATAGTGATTTATGGAATGTTCCACGACTCCTATATGGTACTCACACTTGGCATCCTTGTTGTATCATTTAAGAAAGAGTAGGTTAAATAGGTTTAAATGGTTGAGGTGTTATCTGGTGTGCATCCACAAGTCTGGCATGCATTTATAAGGTGTTGATAGATATTAATGAGAGAAACTAAAAACAAAGATGATGGATTTATTGTGTTGGACTTTGCATGTTTTAAGAATGATGTCCATGTTGAGATAATGATGTAGGTGCTTGGCCTCTAGAAGATGTTACTTTGATCAATATAAAAGAGTGAGAAGAAAGCATTGCCATAGTGAGCTTTACGGTGACAATTTCTAAGGATTTTTCATCAAGTTATTTAGAGTAAATAATTTACTTCAACAAGCTAATTAATCGAGCCATTTTATCCTTTAAGTATCATGTTGATGATTATGCTTGGTCGAAGCTTTCTCTTTATCTACCATAACATGGTCTAATGTAAGCTTTTGAGGAAAACTGAACTTTCAAAATATGATTTGTATTTGTTTCTCCTTTTTCTATGAAAATTCAAATATAGCTTGCGTAAAGATAAGTATTCATTTGGAACATCAAGTAGAACTATATGTAAAAGGAGTAAAATAGAAAAGGGAGTCACATTTTAGTCTTATGGTAATTAGAAACCTTAACAGGTCTTTCAAAGGTCTAGATAAGAGGCTGATTATGTGATAAAAAAGATAGTCATCACCCTATACATCCTACCTAAGATAAATTATATTGTTGTTTGTTTTTAAATATAAAGGTATTTAAAGTACTTACATGTTAAGAGTTTGCAAAAATTGATATATGTGTGTTTTTTTATATTAAAGGTAAAAACTATGATGACTTAAGACAACAATTTGAGACCTGAACATGGTTAGAAGGCCCAACTTTTATTTTTGAAACATGAGTGTTGGACTCAAGAGCATGGTTTATAAATTATAAGCCCAAGTTTTTTTTAAGATTATATTGATTAAAATGGGCTTGAAGACCACCACTCACACTTTATGGTTCAATATGAGATTATACTGATCCAGTCCAAATTCACTCGTGCCATGAAAGAAACTTGTCCCAAAAAACAAGAACACAAGCATAAATTCACACACATCAACATAAACATAGAAAATTGAATTCAAATAACAAATAAATATTTTCAAATAATATTTACAATTAAAACTTAATGTTAAGGTTTTCTTTATAGATATTTACATTTTTATAAATTTAAAAACAATTTTGTCACCAAGGATGACTTTGCTTTCTGAAAGCAACTAACTAGATGGCTAGAATAAATTCATAAATCAAGTATTATATTTATTAATATAATATTATATAAATATTGAAGATAAATTAATTATTTATTAATAATAAATATGTATTTACATGAATTTAATAATATCATGTGTAACTAATCGAATGGCTACAAGAAATATTAAACTAACATTCAATTTCATCTATGTTACGATGTCTAATATCTATTCATTACAATTGCAAAAAAATAAATCTTAATTGTTGTAATACTTTAACTTTATTAAAAAAATACTTTATGTGACAAATTATAGCAAAAAAAAAAGGTCAAATATCTTGACTTGATTTTTTTACCTTTTCTATTTTCCTTTTCCTTTTCCTTTTCCATTTTCTCCCCCACCTACTTCTTTCTCCTCTCCATTATCCTTTTTTTTAATCCTCGTCTCTTCTTTTCTTTAAAACTTCTCCTCTCCTCAAATTTAGGTTGAAGTGTTAAATCTCATGTATGCATTATCGATAGCTTGTAATGTTCACAGACTCACAAGGTAAAACAACCGAAAGTCTAAGATGAGTTTACCGATTGCAAAAGACTCTTAGTGTAACAGTCATCTCCATCATTCATGGCATCTTTCTCTTTACTTGGTGTTACAGATAAACAATTTTGGTCATAAGTAGGTGTGAACGAAACTTTGGCTAGTGATAGAGCAATAGTTTCCTCATTAAAGGAGATTTTGTTAGGGCATTGCTTCAGAGTATTTTCCAGTGCACTTGCTGATCTTTGTATTACTCTCAACTCCTTTATCTTGCAAGTTTTAATGGCCAATAACCCCGTCTATGTTTGTTGGTGCATTTAAAATTGAACCCATCTATAAGTGATGTGGGTAGTTTCATGGAAATCTAGTTTGTGCTTACTAATTAAAGCTTTTATTTTTTAGAAAGAAGATGCAAAAATGATACACGAACTTATTCAATAAATACATAGTAGAAATTATGTTTTATAAAAGATGATGGGTCTTATAGACAATAAATATTACTTCTCTCAAATATTAAGAGGATCGGGATAATTTTCTTCAAAATAAAAATTGTGAATTATAAGCAATTTCATGTGCTTAATTCATCATTTGTACACAAGCAATTTCATTTGCTTGGTACATCTACCTATAAGAGCTCGTTAGTAAATTGAGTCGTTATAACTTTGTATTTGGTTGTTCCTCAACTACTTTCAGACTAAAAAAACCTTCACAACAGTACTTATAACCCCTCCCTGGTCGAGGGCGTTAAATCTTGGGTCACTGTTGGTTCCCTTGTAAATTAAATAAAAAACTAAATCTTGTGTGTTTTTCACTCTAGCTCAGTTCATAGTGAAATGTGTCTTCGATTATAATAAAATTATAATTTTTTCTTTTATATCTGAAGCTTTGCTTGAGGGTAGACTAGCACTTTTCACATTGGTTATAACGCAATTACTATTTTACTCTTCATTCTTTTACTCATAAAGCTTTGCTTGAGGTATATGTGTCTTTTTTTTTTGTTATACAATGAAAATACTATTTTACCCTCAGAGTTAATAAAATTTTGAACTATTGGCCAAGGACTTTCTTGACTTTTTACAAACTTCTTAACAGTCAAAATACTTCTTTGCCTCTAGAATAAAAAAAATTAATGGTCTACTAGACATGAGCTTTTTCAGTCTTTTATTGTTCATGTCCAATGTAAATAGGAATTAACTTTGGATGAGATAAAAAAAAAAAAAGCTTTGTATTTTGAAGTATTTTTGTACTTTCATATGGGTATTTTGTGTAATTAACAAGGTCATGGGGGAGTTTTGGTATTTTTGACATTGACTTTTGAATATTTAAATTCAAAAATTGTGGATGCGTGAATGGTGTCCGCATTATTCATGCAGCGCGTGCGACACCCCTGGTTACCAAATCTGGCCTTCCACTGTCTCCCTAAATGCGAAACCATGTCCTTTTCCATTAGGATTGACATGTGGCGGAGGATTGTGGTCAAATTATCGTTGACGATCGTTTTTATTTTTCTCTCCTTCTTTTCTCTATCCTAACAGTTAAAGTACACAATTATCCTCTTTGTTTTTTGTTTGTCAATTTCAGTCCTTATTTTTTTCATTTCTTATTTCGTTTTTATTTTTTTTATAGAAGTTTTTTTGTTTTGCAATTTAGTCTTTCAATTACACTTACTCATATGTGTTATTTTTAGTTTAAATCCTCATTCTTTTAATTTCTGATTTCGTTCTTATTTCTTTATATAGTTTCAATCCTCTTTCTTTTAATTTCTTGTTTCATTTTTCTTCATTTTAAAGAATTTTCTTTCAAATTTAGTCCTTCAATTACAATTTATCATTTGTTTTGTTTTTAATTTCAATCTAAATTCTTTTAATTTCTTATTTTTTTCTTATTCCTTTTATAAAAGTTTTTATTTTTTCAATTTAGTCATTCAATTACAATTTTCTCAAATGTTTTGTTTTTCATTTTGGTCTTTATTTTTTTAATTTTTTTTTCCTTGACCCTTTTGTTGAAGCTTTTTTTGTTTTCAATTTCATCATTCAATCAAAGTTTTTTTTATAAATATAGTTTAATCCTCATCCTTTTCATTGTTTTTTCCTTTGTTAAAGCTATTTTTCAATTCAATTAAACCCTTCAACTGAAAAATTTTATTTGCCCTCTAATTAATTTTTTTGTTCACCCTTAATTTTTTTAGATCTTTTTGTGTAATTTATTTTTTTACCTGATTTCATTTTTTGACATTTGATTTGTTGGGGATTCGAATTAATAAGATCTTATTGTTCTGCATTATTTTTTTTAATAATAATTTTGTGATTATCTTCAATTTCTTTTCTTTGGACTTATTATGATCTCATGACCTAGATCATGGGTTTTGCATGCCATTTTTTAAATTATTTTTTTGAGAATTGTTTTGTTTATGTGTAATTTTTCAAGATAATATTTTAATTCATCTATAATTTTGTTTTGAGTTTTATATAAATGAACTTTATTTCCCAAAATAAAATAAAAAATCATTTTTAAATAATATTATTGATTTGTTGGGCCTTGCATAATATTTTTTAGGTCATAGGTTTATTCAATCAGTTTCATTTGTGTTTATCTTTTAGGTCATGTGTTTTTTAGGATGTGAATTTATCTTTAATTGAGTTAAATAAACAAGTTCAGTAAACACAATCAGTTGAATGTCTCATTTTGTTTGATTAAATATCTTGATCTACATTCATCTTTATTTTTTTTAATTTCTCTTTTGGTTATTGGTAATGATTCTTTTCTGTTTATTTACATAAATGGTTATCGATTTATTTAATTAGATGCTTGCATAGGCCTTTTGATTTGACTTTGAAAATTTTTATATAAAAAACCACATTGAAGTATCCTGCAAACTCACTACTTTTTTGAAAAAAATATATAACTCGTGGTGAAGCGTGTGTTAAATGGCTAGTAGCTCCTTATATCTTGTCCAAGTTATTAAAAGTATTTTTTTTTCCTTAGAAGATGCTTGCAAACATCATTTGTATTCGAGTATTTTTAATTTTTGCATTTGATACTTAGAAATTTAATTTTTACATTTAAATATAAAGTATTTTTAGATAATGCAAAATTAAACACAATAAATCTTTGAACATTATCAATAAATTATTTCAAATAATAACCATTTATAACTTATTGATAAATCTACTATCAGATCATTAATATTATATGATAAATCTTAAATCAATAAACATATTTAAATTAATTATTTATCAACTTCTTAATTAGCTTTTCAATGGTTAATTAATTTGTTGAGAAAATTTTGATAAAAATCAGGAACTAATAATTACACTTATTTTCTAAAATTAATATTTCATCATAATTAATTAACATCATATTCCATACAACAAATAATAATTATTTATTACTCTGAAACAAATCTCACTAAAATTTTTTATCACCCTAATTAATCATTAAAAATAACACATCCTCTTAAAAAAAATATGAACTTTAATACTATGCAATCACAAATCTAATCATTCGTGATTGAACATTTTGCAACATTAAATAGCGTTTCCAAAACATTGTGAAGATAATTATGCATACAGAAACAAAATTTTATTAATTGTGACAATTAAATTATGTTTTCGTCCTTGAAAAAAAAATGAGATGCCTTGGTTTGGAGGATAATTTGATCTTTTTCAATGATTCATTAGCCATTAAAGGATTGTTAGAGAATGTTTTATTTTTTTTATTTTTATTTTTTTAAAGCAGTAAAATAACTTATTTATCTTTAAATTCATAAAATTTAGATTTGTTTACATATGATATTTTTGTCATTTTCTCTTTTTTTTTCCATAAAATTCAAATAACTCTTTTGTTATTAGAATCGAAAAAATTAAAGGCTTGAGTTCATAGACGATTCTGTCTTTTTACATTGTTTTTTTTTATTCCATAATCATGAAGGATATTTGGACCTATTGAGCTTAATAATTATTTTCTTAATCAAAAAGCTGCAAGCGTGTTTTCTGCACGTGGGAGGCTCTCGTGCTTTTTAGATGGCGCGTGCGACACTTTCTGGTGGCCAAATCTACTATTCTGTTATGTCATTAGAAGCGTTGCCTTGCTCTTTTCCTCCTGGTGCGGCATGTGATATCAGTTGATGAACGATTTGTCAGCGGTGATTGGTTCTTTTGTTTTCTTTTTTCTTTTCTCTCTCTTTCAGAGAAAGTGCATGTCTATCCTCTTTTCTTTTTATTTCTCAATTTCAGTCTTTATATTTTTAATTGCTTATTTTTGCCACTGACCCTTTTAGAATAGTTTTTAATGTTTTAAATTTAGTCCTTAAATCACAATTTGTCATATATTATTATTTTTTTCAATTCATCGTCCTTATTCTACTTTTCTTTTTTTCTAATTTTATGCCTTGGTTCTTTTGTTAAAGTTTTTTTTGTTTAATTTCATTCTTCAATTAAAGTTTATGTTTTTTATTTTTTCCAATTTAGCCCTCATTCTTTTCATTTCCTTTTCTTTTGTTAAAGTTTTTTTCTTTTCAATTTAACCCTCCGATTTAAATATTTTTGATGCCATGTAATTTATTTTTTATTTTGATTTTCACCCTCATTCTTCTAATTATACTTTTTTATGCGATTGATTTTTTACCTTGTTTCATCCTTCGATATTTGAATTGTTGGGCATTAGGCTTTACGGTTTTGTTGTGCTTTCAATATAATAACATGAGTCGTAAATTTTAAGAGTTGATACGATACAGCTTGGGTGCAAGCCAACTCTGATAGAGTTATACATGAAAACTCATATATATAGGGATGATAGATAAAAAAAAAAAAAAAAGGTGTAACAGTCCATGGATAACAAAACTAAAGTGTTTATTGTAAGTTAACTTTTAAACCTTTTGTACATTGTCTAGACTAATGTTTTTTTACCCATATCTTTGATTGTTTATTTTTTTTTTCTAAGAACAAGATAACATCGGCATGTGTGCCAAAACACATAGAGAACCCTTAAACCCATCCAGAATACAATTTAGGATTGTAGTTGGAGGCTAGAGCAACTAATGGATCCGGTAGGAATCAGGTTTATGGTGTCTCTGTGGCTACAACTCAAGATATGAGGTCGAACTATAGTGTCTCGATCATAGGCACCCCACAATCTAGAGTGAGTTAGCCATCATGAGTCATTAAGGAGTTGGTTAAACAACGAATTGTTGTTATGAGGGCTGAAATGAAGGAAAAATATAAAAAACAAAAAAGACAACAAAGGGAGAAGATGATTACATACATGTCCAATCATTATCCTCCCCTTTACGAACCTCCATGAGATTTTTATCCCCCTTCCCCTCCATCTGCAACCTCTTCTTAATGTTCATAAGTATTTGTAATTGACTTTTACAATTAAATTAATGTTTAGAAATTTAAATTTTTACCCTTGATACATATTAAATGTATTATTCAAGTTATTTTTTTCATATAATGTTCTTTGATGTTGTTTAATATCAAATTATTTTGATATCATTAAAACATATTATCTACACTACCAATGGACATAAAAACTCTGTTGGTTGTTCCATCAGTAAAATGTGTCCATTTTCCTAGGAGAATTACAAAGAGTTGTTGAGTGTTTTGATATATACTGACGAAATCATCGATAAAATATGGTTGTTGGTGATTCTGTCAATTATCCATTGGAAAGATGAGACGTATTACCAACAGTTTATTTATCGACAATACGTTAACAATATTTACCAACTAATATACTGAAAAAAATTGATTGTCATGTATGATTTTTACTGATAATAGTATTTTGTCAAGCTAACCGTCAGTGATTAAGTCAATGATAAAAATACGGACAGATCTTAAAACACCAACACGACTCTAGCCGACGATACTATTCCATAGGTAAATTCATTAGATATATTCTTACTGACAGATGAAAAGCTTTTTCAACGACGGAATAGTCTACTTGTGTAATTTATTTTTCTAGTGGTGTATAAATATAAAAGTAAAACTATATGAAGTTCACAACTTCTTTTTCCATCTTTCATTACAAAACAAATATGATATGATATGATATGATATGATATATATATCTTTTCCTTTCTCCTCATTTTCCACATCCTTAGGGAACAATTACCTAAAAAACTAACTGACATGGGTGTTTTATTGTCGCTCAATCATAGAATCCGTTTTATATAATAATCATCATCATCATCATAGAATCCCTTGAGATTTATTAATATATTACAACTTTATTATTGTGTGTTCAATTTGGAAATTGAGTTTTCATCCTGTCCAAAAGATTCAAGGTCTTATTATGAATGGTTTGTTTTTAATTATATATATATATATATATATCATTTATTTATTTCTTGTGGCACTGTGTTTCTATCCTTTCAGTAAAATATGTTTTGAGCTACAGTAAAATTACTTTTGTGTCTTTTGGTCTAAGAAAATAGGCCCTATGGGTGGGGGTGTTGATGTCTTTTTTTTTTTTTTGCACAATAAAACTACTCTTTTTGCCGTTAAAGTCAACAAAATATAGAACTATTAACCAAGGGTTTTTTTTTTACTTTGCATAAGTTTTTTAGAAGTAAAAATACATATTTGACCCTAGAGTCAAAAAAATATTGTGCTGTTGGATAAGAGTATTTTGAGGTTTTTAAATTTTAATGTAAATTACAATTACATCTTTAACATTAAAAAAAACAAAACATAAGCATTGCATTTAAGGATATTTTTATACTTTTATAAGAGTATTTTGTATAATTGATGGAGTCGTGAGAGGTATTTTTATATTTTCATAATTTTTCAATTTTTTAATATTTAAAGCTACTAGAGCATGCTCGAGACACATTAGCACATAATAATAATATTAAATGTTTCAACAAAGTTCATGTAAATATATATAGTCGTTGAAGAGGAACTTAATAACGATTGATCCAGAATTAGATGTAAATTAAATTATGCAATATACATCTTAGTTAAAAACAGGAGATTTCAATTGGTTTAATTAAAACCAAGAAATGTTGATTCTCTCTTCAGAGACTAGTTAATATTTAATATTTTATATTTTTATCTATTCACAAGCTCATGAATCCGTTTTATATCATCATCATCATCATCATCATCATCATCATAGAATCCCTTGAGATTTGTTAATGTATTACAACTTTATTATTGTGTGTTCAATTTGGAAGTTGAGTTTTCATCAGTCCAAAAGATTCAAGCTCTTATTATGAATGGTTTGTTTTTAATTATATATATATATATATATATTATCATTTATTTATTTCTTGTGTTACTGTGTTTCTGATATATGTATGTTTTAAAAGTTAGATTTGAGTTTTAAATGAATAAAATTTAAGTTAAATATATTTTTTAATTCTTTTATTTGATAATTATAAACATACTTAAAAAAATAATGATATTTTATTGTTTCTTTTACTGTTGTTTGCGATTCAGTTGCCTTATGAACTACTCAGTAGAATATAATTTCATTCCTTCTTTTTATTTTTTATTTTTTTCAGGAGCAATTATCCATTTTATTTATTGAAGGTTTTTTTTATTTTATTCTTTCACATTATATTCACCCGATTTTAAGCCTAATAATTTGTTTTGGTTTATGTGCTACATCATATTCGTAATGTCAAAAAATATCTCAATATTAAATTGATACTTGATTTTATAAACTAAAATTTAATTTTATCAATTAAAAAATTAAAACAAATGAAACTTAATTTAACACATGAACAAAAGAGCTGCCCTTTTCCTTGTTTACTATTCATAGGGCATAAAAAATCTTACCTTGGTCCCTAAAATTTTACCTTTTTTCCTTTATGGTCCTTGTTTTTAGGGTTTAATGTTTCGTTCCTAAAATTTATTTAATTTGCATTTTAGTCCTTTGAATTTAAAAGGGAAAAGAGAGAGTTGTTGAAAAACATGAGGAGAGAAAGTGGTCAGTCACCATAAATAAAGACCCATTTTAGTGTTAAGTTTATGTTAAAAAGATATGTTTAAAAAATATGGTATTTTCCTTTGATAATGTCGTAAGAACTAGATAATGACATGCAATTTTTTCTAATTTGGTTGGATTTTGTTTTTCTATAGTGATTATAGATATTTTTTAGGGATTTAAAATGAGTTTATTGAGATTTTTATGATGTTTTTGGGGGAGTTTTTAGGTAAAAACAAGTTAAAAATTAGGTTTTAGGATTCTATAACTTGGACTCCAATTTTTTAGCCATTAAAGATAGTTAGAAAGTCAACCACAAGATGACATGTTGTCTCCTATTTAAAAAAAAATCAACCAGGCACATATAAACTAGAAGGCTAGACCTGTTACACCTAACTTTTTTAAATATCCCTTTATTTTTATCTTTATTTTGTAATTGTTGACAGAAAAAACTCTTTGAATCAATTTGTTAAAACAACATTAAATGATTATACAATTATTCCAGTGTTTTTAAGAAGATTATGATATTTTATGATGATAATATTGATTGTCTTATAAATAATTATGTGTTGGAGGCTAGATCAATTGTTATAATGCAAAAAAAATAAAAATAGGTAAAGGCTACTAACATGTTCTCTAGTAAAAAAAAAATTAAAGCATGTGAATAAGGTTATTTGATATGACCTAATTAACTTGATAAGTTCAGAAACAACTTAAATGACTGAAAAAACAACAACAAAAATAAATGTTAACAAATCAATCACTAACAAAATAGTGAAACATTTATTTGATAGAAAACAAAACAATTCATGA
>Ga0325400_1004687_pt1 | contig 12704 bp, 1 predicted proteins | sample PopdelMetagenome_2_FD_205662 | JGI IMG/M metagenome (GOLD analysis project Ga0325400, IMG submission 205662) | Populus deltoides microbial communities from Bellville, Georgia, United States - Xylem-PdKOR-R1 | ecosystem: Host-associated > Plants > Phyllosphere > Stem > Wood/Secondary xylem...
GGGGTCTCAGCGCTCTAGACCAGCGTACCGGTTCGAAAGGGCCGTAACATTTGATCCGATCGTTGGATCGCCCTCAAATTTTTACAGGAGTTTCCAGACGCCGTTTTCCTTGCAGTAGATGTTGAATCGATACTCGGTGAGGCAGAGGTCTCAGCGCTCTAGACCAGCGTACCGGTTCGAAAGGGCTGTGACTTTTGATCCGACCGTTGGATCGCCCTCAAATTTTTACAGGAGTTTCGGACAACGTTTTCATTGTAGTAGTTGTGGAATCGCTACTCGGTGATGCGGACGTCTTAGCGCTCTAGACCAGCGTACCGGTTTGAAACAGCCGTAACTTTTGATCCGATCGTTGGATCGCCCTCAAATTTTTATAGGAGTTTCGGACAACGTTTTCATTGTAGTAGTTGTGGAATCGCTACTCGGTGATGCGGACGTCTTAGCGCTCTAGACCAGCGTACCGGTTTGAAACGGCCGTAACTTTGGATTCGACCGTTGGATCGCCCTCAAATTTTTACAGGAGTTTCCGGACGCCGTTTTGCTCGCAGTAGATGTGGAATCGATACTCGGTGAGGCAGAGGTCTCAGCGCTCTAGACCAGCGTACCGGTTCGAAAGGGCCGTGACTTTTGATCCGGCCGTTGGATCGCCCTCAAATTTGTATAGGATTTTCGGACGCTGTTTTCCTTGCAGTAGATGTGGAAGCGCTGCTCGGTGAGGCGGAGGACTCTGTGCTCGAGACCAGCGTACCGGTTCGAAAGGGCCGTAACTTTTGATCCGACAGTTGGATTGCCCTCAAATTTTTACAGGAGTTTCTGGACGCTGTTTTCCTTCCAGTAGATGTGGAATCGCTGCTCAGTGAGGCGGAGGACTCTGCGCTTGAGACCAGCGTACCGGTTCGAAAGGGCCGTAACTTTAGATCCGCCGTTGGATCGCCCTCAAATTTTTACGGGAGTTTCCGGACACCGTTTTCCTTGCGGTAGATGTCGATTCCCTACTCGGTGAGGCGGAGGTCTCAGCGCTCTAGAATAACGTACCGGTTCGAAAGGGCCGTAACATTTGATCCGATCGTTGGATCGCCCTCAAATTTTTACAGGAGTTTCCGGACGCCATTTTCCTTGTAATACATGTAGAATCGCTACTCGGTGAGGCGGGGGTCTCAGCGCTCTAGACCAGCGTACCGGTTCGAAAGGGCCGTAACATTTGATCCGATCGTTGGATCGCCCTCAAATTTTTACAGGAGTTTCCAGACGCCGTTTTCCTTGCAGTAGATGTTGAATTGCTACTCTGTGATGCGGAGGACTCGGCGCTCGAGACCAGCGTACCGGTTCGAAAGGGCCGTAACTTTTGATCCGGCCGTTGGATCGCCCTTAAATTTTTACAGGAGTTTCCGGACGCCGTTTTCCTTGCAGTAGATGTGGAATCGCTACTCGGTGAGGCGGAGGACTGTGCGCTCGCGACCAGCGTACCGGTTCGAAAGTGCCGTAACTTTCGATCCGGCCGTTGGATCGCCCTCAAATTTGTACAGGAGTTTCCGACACTGTTTTCCTTGCAGTAGATGTGGAATCGCTGCTCGGTAAGGAGGAGGACTCTGCGCTCAAGACCAGCGTACCGGTTCGAAAGGGCCGTAACTTTTGATCCGACCGTTGGATCGACCTCAAATTTTTACAGGAGTTTCCGGACGCTGTTTTCCTTGTAATAGATGTGGAAGCGCTACTCGGTGAGGCGGAGGACTGTACGCTCGAGACCAGCGTACCGGTTCGAAAGGGCCGTAACTTTTGATCCGACCGTTGGATCGCCCTCAATTTTTTACAGGAGTTTTCGGACGCCGTTTTCCTTGCAATAGATGTGGAAACGCTACTCGGTGAGGAGGAGGTCTCTTCGCTAGAGGAGAGTACCGGTTCCAAAGCGCCGTAACTTTTGATCCGACCGTTGGATCGCCCTCAAATTTTTACGGGCATTTCTAAACCCTGTTTTCCGTAGAGTAGATGTGGAATCGTAACTCGGTGAGGCGAAGGGCTCAGCGCTCTAAAGCAGCGTACCGGTTTGAAAGGGCCGTAACTTTTGATCCGACCGTTGGATCGCCCTCAAATTCTTACAGGAGTTTCGGACACCCGTTTTCCTTGCAGTAGATGTGGAATCTCTACTCGGTGAGGCAGAGGTCTCTGCGCTCTAGACCACCGTACCGGTTCGAAAGGGCCGTAACTTTTGATCCGACCGTTGGATCGCCCTCAAATTTTTGCAGGTGTTTTTGGACGCCGTTTTCCTTGCAGTAGATATGAAATTGCTACTCGGTGATGCGGAGGTCTCTGCGCTCAAGACCACCGTACCGGTTCGAAAGGGCCGTAACTTTTGATCCGACCGTTGGATCGCCCTCAATTTTTTACAGGAGTTTTCGGACGCCGTTTTCCTTGCAGTAGATGTGGAATCGCTACTCGGTGAGGAGGAGGTCTCTTCGCTAGAGACGAGAGTACCGGTTCCAAAGGGCCGTAATTTTTGATCCGACCGTTGGATCGCCCTCAAATTTTTACGGGCATTTCTAAACCCTGTTTTCCGTAGAGTAGATGTGGAATCGTAACTCGGTGAGGCGAAGGGCTCAGCGCTCTAAAGCAGCGTACCGGTTTGAAAGGGCCGTAACTTTTGATCCGACCGTTGGATCGCCCTCAAATTCTTACAGGAGTTTCGGACACCCGTTTTCCTTGCAGTAGATGTGGAATCTCTACTCGGTGAGGCAGAGGTCTCTGCGCTCTAGACCACCGTACCGGTTCGAAAGGGCCGTAACTTTTGATCCGACCGTTGGATCGCCCTCAAATTTTTGCAGGTGTTTTTGGACGCCGTTTTCCTTGCAGTAGATATGAAATTGCTACTCGGTGATGCGGAGGTCTCTGCGCTCAAGACCACCGTACCGGTTCGAAAGGGCCGTAACTTTTGATCCGACCGTTGGATCGCCCTCAATTTTTTACAGGAGTTTTCGGACGCCGTTTTCCTTGCAGTAGATGTGGAATCGCTACTCGGTGAGGAGGAGGTCTCTTCGCTAGAGGAGAGTACCGGTTCCAAAGAGCCGTAACTTTTGATCCGACCGTTCGATCGCCCTCAAATTTTTACTGGCGTTTCTGAACCCTGTTTTCCGTAGAGTAGATGTGGAATCGTAACTCGGTGAGGCGAAGGGCTCAGCGCTCTAGACCAGCGTACCGGTTTGAAAGGGCCGTAACTTTTGATCCGACCGTTGGATCGCCCTCAAATTTTTACAGGAGTTTCAGACACCCGTTTTCCTTGCAGTAGATGTTGAATCTCTACTCGGTGAGGCGGAAGTCTCTGCGCTCAAGACCACCGTACCGGTTCGAAAGGGCCGTAACTTTTGATCCGACCGTTGGATCGCCCTCAAATTTTAACAGGAGTTCCAGAAACTTTTTTTCCGTAGAGTAGATGTGGAATCGCAACTCGGTGAGGCGGACGTCTCAGCGCTCTAGACCAGCGTACCGGTTGAAAGGGACGTAACTTTTGATCCGACCGTTGGATCGCCCTCAAATTTTTACAGGAGTTTCGGACACCCGTTTTCCTTGCAGTAGATGTGGAATCTCTACTCGGTGAGGCGGATGTCTCTGCGCTCGAGACCACCGTACCGGTTCGAAATGGCCGTAACTTTTGATCCGACCGTTGGATCGCCCTCAAATTTTAACAGGAGTTCCAGAAACCTGTTTTCCGTAGAGTAGATGTGGAATCGCAACTCAGGGAGGCGGACGTCTCACCGCTCTAGACCGGCGTACCGGTTGAAAGGGACGTAACTTTTGATCCGACCGTTGGATCGCCCTCAAATTTTTACACGAGTTTCGGACACCCGTTTTCCTTCAGTAGATGTGGAATCGCAACTCGGTGAGGCGGAGGTCTCAGCGCTCTAGACCACCGTACCGGTTCGAAAGGGCCGTAACTTTTGATCCGACCGTTGGATCGCCCTCAAATTTTAACAGGAGTTCCAGAAACCTGTTTTCCGTAAAGTAGATGTGGAATCGCTACTCGGTGGGGCGGAGGTCTCAGCGCTCGAGACCACCGTACTGGTTTGAAAGTGCTCTAACTTTTGATCCGACCGTTGGATCGTCCTTAAATTTTTACAGGAGTTTCCGGACGCCGTTTTCCTTGCAGTAGATGTGGAATCGCTACTCGGTGAGGCGGAGGTCTCTTCGCTAGAGACGAGAGTACCGGTTCAAAAGGGCCGTAACTTTTGATCCGACTGTTGGATCGCCCTCAAATTTTTACAGGAGTTTGCGGACGCCATTTTCCATGCAGTAGATGTGGAATCGCTACTCTGTGAGGCGGAGGTCTCTGCTCTCGAGATCCGGTTACCGGTTCGAAAGGGCCATAACTTTTGATCCGACCGTTGGATCGCCCTCAAATTTTTACAAGAGTTTCCAGACGCCGTTTTCCTCGCAGTAGATGTGGAATCGCTACTCGGTGAGGCGGAGGTCTCTTCGCTAGAGACAAGAGTACCGGTTCCAAAGGGCCGTAACTTTTGATCCGACCGTTGGATCGCCCTCAAATTTTTACAGGAGTTTCCAGACGCTGTTTTCCTTCCAGTAGATGTGGAATCGCTACTCAGTGAGGCGGAGGTCTCTTCGCTAGAGACGAGAGTACCGGTTCAAAAGGGCCGTAACTTTTGATCCGACTGTTGGATCGCCCTCAAACTTTTACAGGAGTTTGCGGACGCCATTTTCCATGCAGTAGATGTGGAATCGCTACTCTGTGAGGCGGAGGTCTCTGCTCTCGAGATCCGGTTACCGGTTCGAAAGGGCCATAACTTTTGATCCGACCGTTGGATCGCCCTCAAATTTTTACAAGAGTTTCCAGACGCCGTTTTCCTCGCAGTAGATGTGGAATCGCTACTCGGTGAGGCGGAGGTCTCTTCGCTAGAGACAAGAGTACCGGTTCCAAAGGGCCGTAACTTTTGATCCGACCGTTGGATCGCCCTCAAATTTTTACAGGAGTTTCCAGACGCTGTTTTCCTTCCAGTAGATGTGGAATCGCTACTCAGTGAGGCGGAGGACTGTGCGCTAGAGACGAGAGTACCGGTTCAAAAGGGCCGTAACTTTTGATCCGACTGTTGGATCGCCCTCAAATTTTTACAGGAGTTTGCGGACGCCATTTTCCATGCAGTAGATGTGGAATGGCTACTCGGTGATGCGGAGGTCTCAGCGCTCTAGACCAGCGTACCGGTTCGAAAGGGTCGTAACTTTTGATCCGACCGTTGGATCGCCCTCAAATTTTTACAGGAGTTTCCGGACGCCGTTTTCCTTGCAGTAGATGTGGAATCGCTACTCGGTGAGGCGGAGGTCTCTTCGCTAAAGACGAGAGTACCGGTTCAAAAGGGCCGTAACTTTTGATCCGACCGTTGGATCGCCCTCAAATTTTTACAGGAGTTTCTGAAACCTGTTTTCCGTAGAGTAGATGTGGAATCGCAACTCGGTGAGGCGGAGGTCTCTGCTCTCGAGAACAGGTTACCGGTTCGAAAGGGCCGTAACTTTTGATCCCACCGTTGGATCGCTCTCAAATTTTTACAGGAGTTTCCGGACGCCGTTTTCCATGCAGTAGATATGTAATCGCTACTCTTTGACGCGGAGGTCTCTGTTCTCGAGACCAGGTTATCGGTTCAAAAGGGCCGTAACTTTTGATCCGACCGTTGGATCTCCCTCAAATTTTTACAAGAGTTACTGAAACCTGTTTTCCGTAGAGTAGATGTGGAATTGCTACTCGGTGAGCCAGAGGTCTCAGCGCTTTAGACCAGTATACCTGTTCGAAAGGGCCGCAACTTTTGATCCGACCGTTGGATCGCCCTCAAATTTTTACAGGAGTTGCGGACACCGTTTTCCTTGCAGTAGATGTGGAATCGCTAGTCGGTGAGGCGGAGGACTGTGCGCTCGAGACCAGCGTACCGGTTCGAAAGGGCCATAACTTTTGATCCGACCGTTGGATCGCCCTCAAATTTTTACAGGAGTTTCGGACACCGTTTTCCTTGCAGTAGATGTGGAATCGCTACTCGGTGAGGCGGATGTCTCTGCGCTCGAGACCACCGTACCTGTTCGAAAGGGCCGTCACTTTTGATCCGACCGTTGGATCGCCCTCAAATTTTTACACGAGTTTCCGGACGCCATTTTCCATGCAGTAGATGTGGAATCGCTACTCTTTGACGCGGAGGTCTCTGCTCTCGAGACCAGGTTATCGGTTCAAAAGGGCCATAACTTTTGATCCGACCGTTGGATCGCCCTCAAATTTTTACAGGAGTTTCTGAAACCTGTTTTCCGTAGAGTAGATGTGGAATCGCTACTCGGTGAGCCAGAGGTGTCAGCGTTCTAGACCAGCGTACCTGTTCGAAAGGGCTGTAACTTTTGATCCGACCGTTGGATCGCCCTCAAATTTTTACAGGAGTTTCCAGACGCCGTTTTCCTTGCAGCAGATGTGGAATCGCTACTCAGTGGGGCGGAGGTCTCTGCGCTCGAGATCAGCGTACCGGTTCGAAGGGGCCGTAACTTTTGATCCGACCGTCGGATCGCCCTCAAATATTTACAGGAGCTTCCGGACGCCGTTTTCCTTGCAGTAGATGTGGAATCACTTGTCGGTGAGGCGGAGGTCTCTTCGCTAGAGACGAGAGTACCGGTTCAAAAGGGTCGTAACTTTTGATTCGACCGTTGGATCGCCCTCAAATTTCTACAGGAGTTCCAGAAACCTGTTTACCGTAGAGTAGATGTGGAATCGCTACTCGGTGAGACGGAGGTCTCAGCGTTCTAGACCAGCGTACCGGTTTGAAAGGGCCGTAACTTTAGATCCGACCGTTGGATCGCCCTCAAATTTTTACAGGAGATTCTGGAGGCCGTTATCTTGGAGTAGATGCGGAATCACTACTCGGTGGGGTGGAGGTCTCTGCGCTCGAGACGAGCGTACCGGTTCGAAGGGGCCGTAACATTTGATCCGACTGTTGGATCGCCCTCAAATTTTTACAGGAGTTTCGGACAACGTTTTCATTGTAGTAGATGTGGAATCGCTACTCGGTGATGCGGACGTCTTAACGCTCTAGACCAGCGTACCGGTTTGAAACGGCCGTAACTTTTGATCCGACCGTTGGATCGCCCTTAAATTTTTACAGGAGTTTCCGAACGCCGTTTTCCTTGTAGTAGATATGGAATCGCTACTCGGTGAGGCGGAGGTCTCTTCGCTAGAGGAGAGTACCGGTTCCAAAGAGCCGTAACTTTTGATCCGACCGTTAGATCGCCCTTAAATTTTTACTGGCGTTTCTGAACCCTGTTTTCCGTAGAGTAGATGTGGAATCGCAACTCGGTGAGGCGAAGGGCTCAGCGCTCTAGACCAGCGTACTGGTTTGAAAGGGCCGTAACTTTTGATCCGACCGTTGGATCGCCCTCAAATTTTTACAGGAGTTTCAGACACCCGTTTTCCTTGCAGTAGATGTTGAATCTCCACTCGGTGAGGCGGAAGTCTCTGCGCTCAAGACCACCGTACCGGTTCGAAAGGGCCGTAACTTTTGATCCGACCGTTGGATCGCCCTCAAATTTTAACAGGAGTTCCAGAAACTTGTTTTCCGTAGAGTAGATGTGGAATCGCAACTCGGTGAGGCGGACGTCTCAGCGCTCTAGACCAGCGTACCGGTTGAAAGGGACGTAACTTTTGATCCGACCGTTGGATCGCCCTCAAATTTTTACAGGAGTTTCGGACACCCGTTTTCCTTGCAGTAGATGTGGAATCTCTACTCGGTGAGGCGGATGTCTCTGCGCTCGAGACCACCGTACCGGTTCGAAATGGCCGTAACTTTTGATCCGACCGTTGGATCGCCCTCAAATTTTAACAGGAGTTCCAGAAACCTGTTTTCCGTAGAGTAGATGTGGAATCGCAACTCAGGGAGGCGGACGTCTCACCGCTCTAGACCGGCGTACCGGTTGAAAGGGACGTAACTTTTGATCCGACCGTTGGATCGCCCTCAAATTTTTACACGAGTTTCGGACACCCGTTTTCCTTCAGTAGATGTGGAATCGCAACTCGGTGAGGCGGAGGTCTCAGCGCTCTAGACCACCGTACCGGTTCGAAAGGGCCGTAACTTTTGATCCGACCGTTGGATCGCCCTCAAATTTTAACAGGAGTTCCAGAAACCTGTTTTCCGTAAAGTAGATGTGGAATCGCTACTCGGTGGGGCGGAGGTCTCAGCGCTCGAGACCACCGTACTGGTTTGAAAGTGCTCTAACTTTTGATCCGACCGTTGGATCGTCCTTAAATTTTTACAGGAGTTTCCGGACGCCGTTTTCCTTGCAGTAGATGTGGAATCGCTACTCGGTGAGGCGGAGGTCTCTTCGCTAGAGACGAGAGTACCGGTTCAAAAGGGCCGTAACTTTTGATCCGACTGTTGGATCGCCCTCAAATTTTTACAGGAGTTTGCGGACGCCATTTTCCATGCAGTAGATGTGGAATCGCTACTCTGTGAGGCGGAGGTCTCTGCTCTCGAGATCCGGTTACCGGTTCGAAAGGGCCATAACTTTTGATCCGACCGTTGGATCGCCCTCAAATTTTTACAAGAGTTTCCAGACGCCGTTTTCCTCGCAGTAGATGTGGAATCGCTACTCGGTGAGGCGGAGGTCTCTTCGCTAGAGACAAGAGTACCGGTTCCAAAGGGCCGTAACTTTTGATCCGACCGTTGGATCGCCCTCAAATTTTTACAGGAGTTTCCAGACGCTGTTTTCCTTCCAGTAGATGTGGAATCGCTACTCAGTGAGGCGGAGGTCTCTTCGCTAGAGACGAGAGTACCGGTTCAAAAGGGCCGTAACTTTTGATCCGACTGTTGGATCGCCCTCAAACTTTTACAGGAGTTTGCGGACGCCATTTTCCATGCAGTAGATGTGGAATCGCTACTCTGTGAGGCGGAGGTCTCTGCTCTCGAGATCCGGTTACCGGTTCGAAAGGGCCATAACTTTTGATCCGACCGTTGGATCGCCCTCAAATTTTTACAAGAGTTTCCAGACGCCGTTTTCCTCGCAGTAGATGTGGAATCGCTACTCGGTGAGGCGGAGGTCTCTTCGCTAGAGACAAGAGTACCGGTTCCAAAGGGCCGTAACTTTTGATCCGACCGTTGGATCGCCCTCAAATTTTTACAGGAGTTTCCAGACGCTGTTTTCCTTCCAGTAGATGTGGAATCGCTACTCAGTGAGGCGGAGGACTGTGCGCTAGAGACGAGAGTACCGGTTCAAAAGGGCCGTAACTTTTGATCCGACTGTTGGATCGCCCTCAAATTTTTACAGGAGTTTGCGGACGCCATTTTCCATGCAGTAGATGTGGAATGGCTACTCGGTGATGCGGAGGTCTCAGCGCTCTAGACCAGCGTACCGGTTCGAAAGGGTCGTAACTTTTGATCCGACCGTTGGATCGCCCTCAAATTTTTACAGGAGTTTCCGGACGCCGTTTTCCTTGCAGTAGATGTGGAATCGCTACTCGGTGAGGCGGAGGTCTCTTCGCTAAAGACGAGAGTACCGGTTCAAAAGGGCCGTAACTTTTGATCCGACCGTTGGATCGCCCTCAAATTTTTACAGGAGTTTCTGAAACCTGTTTTCCGTAGAGTAGATGTGGAATCGCAACTCGGTGAGGCGGAGGTCTCTGCTCTCGAGAACAGGTTACCGGTTCGAAAGGGCCGTAACTTTTGATCCCACCGTTGGATCGCTCTCAAATTTTTACAGGAGTTTCCGGACGCCGTTTTCCATGCAGTAGATATGTAATCGCTACTCTTTGACGCGGAGGTCTCTGTTCTCGAGACCAGGTTATCGGTTCAAAAGGGCCGTAACTTTTGATCCGACCGTTGGATCTCCCTCAAATTTTTACAAGAGTTACTGAAACCTGTTTTCCGTAGAGTAGATGTGGAATTGCTACTCGGTGAGCCAGAGGTCTCAGCGCTTTAGACCAGTATACCTGTTCGAAAGGGCCGCAACTTTTGATCCGACCGTTGGATCGCCCTCAAATTTTTACAGGAGTTGCGGACACCGTTTTCCTTGCAGTAGATGTGGAATCGCTAGTCGGTGAGGCGGAGGACTGTGCGCTCGAGACCAGCGTACCGGTTCGAAAGGGCCATAACTTTTGATCCGACCGTTGGATCGCCCTCAAATTTTTACAGGAGTTTCGGACACCGTTTTCCTTGCAGTAGATGTGGAATCGCTACTCGGTGAGGCGGATGTCTCTGCGCTCGAGACCACCGTACCTGTTCGAAAGGGCCGTCACTTTTGATCCGACCGTTGGATCGCCCTCAAATTTTTACACGAGTTTCCGGACGCCATTTTCCATGCAGTAGATGTGGAATCGCTACTCTTTGACGCGGAGGTCTCTGCTCTCGAGACCAGGTTATCGGTTCAAAAGGGCCATAACTTTTGATCCGACCGTTGGATCGCCCTCAAATTTTTACAGGAGTTTCTGAAACCTGTTTTCCGTAGAGTAGATGTGGAATCGCTACTCGGTGAGCCAGAGGTGTCAGCGTTCTAGACCAGCGTACCTGTTCGAAAGGGCTGTAACTTTTGATCCGACCGTTGGATCGCCCTCAAATTTTTACAGGAGTTTCCAGACGCCGTTTTCCTTGCAGCAGATGTGGAATCGCTACTCAGTGGGGCGGAGGTCTCTGCGCTCGAGATCAGCGTACCGGTTCGAAGGGGCCGTAACTTTTGATCCGACCGTCGGATCGCCCTCAAATATTTACAGGAGCTTCCGGACGCCGTTTTCCTTGCAGTAGATGTGGAATCACTTGTCGGTGAGGCGGAGGTCTCTTCGCTAGAGACGAGAGTACCGGTTCAAAAGGGTCGTAACTTTTGATTCGACCGTTGGATCGCCCTCAAATTTCTACAGGAGTTCCAGAAACCTGTTTACCGTAGAGTAGATGTGGAATCGCTACTCGGTGAGACGGAGGTCTCAGCGTTCTAGACCAGCGTACCGGTTTGAAAGGGCCGTAACTTTAGATCCGACCGTTGGATCGCCCTCAAATTTTTACAGGAGATTCTGGAGGCCGTTATCTTGGAGTAGATGCGGAATCACTACTCGGTGGGGTGGAGGTCTCTGCGCTCGAGACGAGCGTACCGGTTCGAAGGGGCCGTAACATTTGATCCGACTGTTGGATCGCCCTCAAATTTTTACAGGAGTTTCGGACAACGTTTTCATTGTAGTAGATGTGGAATCGCTACTCGGTGATGCGGACGTCTTAACGCTCTAGACCAGCGTACCGGTTTGAAACGGCCGTAACTTTTGATCCGACCGTTGGATCGCCCTTAAATTTTTACAGGAGTTTCCGAACGCCGTTTTCCTTGTAGTAGATATGGAATCGCTACTCGGTGAGGCGGAGGTCTCTTCGCTAGAGGAGAGTACCGGTTCCAAAGAGCCGTAACTTTTGATCCGACCGTTAGATCGCCCTTAAATTTTTACTGGCGTTTCTGAACCCTGTTTTCCGTAGAGTAGATGTGGAATCGCAACTCGGTGAGGCGAAGGGCTCAGCGCTCTAGACCAGCGTACTGGTTTGAAAGGGCCGTAACTTTTGATCCGACCGTTGGATCGCCCTCAAATTTTTACAGGAGTTTCAGACACCCGTTTTCCTTGCAGTAGATGTTGAATCTCCACTCGGTGAGGCGGAAGTCTCTGCGCTCAAGACCACCGTACCGGTTCGAAAGGGCCGTAACTTTTGATCCGACCGTTGGATCGCCCTCAAATTTTAACAGGAGTTCCAGAAACTTGTTTTCCGTAGAGTAGATGTGGAATCGCAACTCGGTGAGGCGGACGTCTCAGCGCTCTAGACCAGCGTACCGGTTGAAAGGGACGTAACTTTTGATCCGACCGTTGGATCGCCCTCAAATTTTTACAGGAGTTTCGGACACCCGTTTTCCTTGCAGTAGATGTGGAATCTCTACTCGGTGAGGCGGATGTCTCTGCGCTCGAGACCACCGTACCGGTTCGAAATGGCCGTAACTTTTGATCCGACCGTTGGATCGCCCTCAAATTTTAACAGGAGTTCCAGAAACCTGTTTTCCGTAGAGTAGATGTGGAATCGCAACTCAGGGAGGCGGACGTCTCACCGCTCTAGACCGGCGTACCGGTTGAAAGGGACGTAACTTTTGATCCGACCGTTGGATCGCCCTCAAATTTTTACACGAGTTTCGGACACCCGTTTTCCTTCAGTAGATGTGGAATCGCAACTCGGTGAGGCGGAGGTCTCAGCGCTCTAGACCACCGTACCGGTTCGAAAGGGCCGTAACTTTTGATCCGACCGTTGGATCGCCCTCAAATTTTAACAGGAGTTCCAGAAACCTGTTTTCCGTAAAGTAGATGTGGAATCGCTACTCGGTGGGGCGGAGGTCTCAGCGCTCGAGACCACCGTACTGGTTTGAAAGTGCTCTAACTTTTGATCCGACCGTTGGATCGTCCTTAAATTTTTACAGGAGTTTCCGGACGCCGTTTTCCTTGCAGTAGATGTGGAATCGCTACTCGGTGAGGCGGAGGTCTCTTCGCTAGAGACGAGAGTACCGGTTCAAAAGGGCCGTAACTTTTGATCCGACTGTTGGATCGCCCTCAAATTTTTACAGGAGTTTGCGGACGCCATTTTCCATGCAGTAGATGTGGAATCGCTACTCTGTGAGGCGGAGGTCTCTGCTCTCGAGATCCGGTTACCGGTTCGAAAGGGCCATAACTTTTGATCCGACCG
>Ga0325400_1004692_pt1 | contig 12700 bp, 6 predicted proteins | sample PopdelMetagenome_2_FD_205662 | JGI IMG/M metagenome (GOLD analysis project Ga0325400, IMG submission 205662) | Populus deltoides microbial communities from Bellville, Georgia, United States - Xylem-PdKOR-R1 | ecosystem: Host-associated > Plants > Phyllosphere > Stem > Wood/Secondary xylem...
TTATTTCCATGTGAACTTGCTGGGTCATTTCTCTAAAGCCTGCTGCAGCCACAATTTGCTTTCAATCCCAGACCATGTTTTTCAGCTGCTTGGTCTTTTTATGCCTTCTTCTGTTATGGATGTTTCTATCCTGATACTGTTATGCTAAATGGCATTAGAAACTTCCTCGTCCCTGTTACTGGCATGGTTGAAAACTTAAGGCTCTGCTTGTAAGGCTGGAAAGTATGATTTTGCCATGAAAATAATGTTCTCGTTTTTGTTGTTGCTTGGCATAACTTTGCCATAGCGTTAGGAGTGCCGCTTCATCAAGTGATCTGTGATGAGGTTTTTATTACAAAATAATTCTTTATCCTCATAATTCTCTGTAGGGATGCAAACCTGCGGAGCACATGGACATCATTGGTGGTTCTGCTACAGCAAGCCCATGCTCCTCATACCTCCCTAGCCCCTGTGCTTCCTATAACCCAAGTCCTGGATCCTCTTCCTTTCCCAGTCCAGTTTCATCCTCCTATGCTGCTAATGCCAATGTGGATGACAATTCCCTCCTCCCGTGGCTCAAAAACCTCTCATCGGCTTCCTCTTCTAAGTTTCCCCATCTATACATCCATGGTGGCTCCATAAGTGCTCCTGTTACTCCTCCCTTGAGCTCTCCAACTGCTAGAACCCCCCGAATAAAAACTGGCTGGGAAGACCAACCAATCCACCCAGGCTGGTGTGGGCAGCACTACTTGCCATCTTCAACTCCACCAAGCCCTGGCCGTCAAATTGTTCCTGATCCAGGATGGTTTGCTGGGATTCGATTGCCACAAGGTGGTCCAACTTCTCCCACATTCAGCCTGGTTGCCTCCAACCCGTTTGGCTTCAAGGAAGAGGCTTTAGCTGGTGGTGGGTCCCGCATGTGGACTCCTGGTCAAAGTGGTACGTGTTCACCTGCCATTGCAGCTGGCTCTGACCATACAGCTGATATTCCCATGGCTGAGGTGATCTCGGACGAGTTTGCATTCCGATGCAATGCAACTGGGCTAGTGAAGCCATGGGAAGGGGAGAGGATCCATGAAGAGTGTGGATCAGATGATCTAGAGCTTACACTTGGGAACTCAAGAACCAGGTGAGCTGGGATGATATTTGATCAAATAGATTAACTCTACTGTCATTTTACTGGACCCATGTTGGGATTCAGATCATCAATGGCAGAAATGAAAACATCCAAGTGATCTCCATACATGAACTTTCATTTCATGGTTGTACTCCTGAAAATAGAGTTATAGATGGGATCTTGTTAAGTATTAGCACATGCTCCCTTCTTATTTATTTTCTTTTCCCTGTTTCCCTTGTACTTATTTCTAGACAACATGTAGGCAGATAGACAGGGCTTCAAGGTGAGAATTGGTTTCAGAACCCTTTCACTTGGTTAGTTCCATTGAAGAACTACTACGGGTTGCCAGCCTTCAGTTTCTGGTTTGCCATTGAAAAGTAACGCTCAAGTGAGTGGAATTGTAATTCAAGGGCCAAACCTTTTGTGCATTCTTGGCATTAATATGTATTGTTCATATTATCATTTGCATTCCTCTTTAGCTCTTTCTTGTTTTATTACCTTTTATGCTCTTTCTAAAAGAAAAAATAGAGAGAGATGAGTAAACTCAAGCCTTTTAGTGCAAGCAGATGGAAGGCATATCATTGAGGGGCCACTTTATAGAAGATTATGATTGTCGTGGACCAGATCACTACCACCTTATCACCTGAATTCAAGAAATTAGAATGGCATATATCATATATCTTTCGGCCGAAACCTCGAGTGACCTGATCGTTCGGGGGCCCATCTGAGATCTAACCAGGAGTTTTATTTTATAAATACTGTGCAGCATGCCTCCATTGTGAGCTAGGCCCCTTCGATTAACCATTTCTCTATGTTTGTTTTCAATCAAGTCTTTTTTGTATAAACCTGGTCCATTCTTTGCCAGCCAGGGTACATTCCTTGTCGCGTTTGTTGTTTGACTTGGGAATTTACAAAAGTTTTGATGTCCTCCACCTAAGCATGTTCGTGGTGGAAAATGCTTCTCGGCTTTTGTATTTGTAGGGGGAGAGAGCCGGGGAGGGAGAGAGAGGGAGACTCTTACATACAATCGTTAATGCTGTGTTCATCAGCAATGAATTATAGGGCAGGAATTGTAACAGCAATATAAATTATAGCAGCACAATGTATGTGTGCCAAGATTTTGTGAACTGTACAAGCAATCACAAACCATTGCTTGGAAACTTCAAATTATTCAGGCCACCTCCCAAGCACTAAATTTATATACTTTTTCAGACACTAAATTTATTTGATCACCTCTCAAGCTTACCAAAAAGATTCGAGAGAGCATGGTAAAGCATGGAAGCAGCAGGAGGCCCCGGCAGTGACCCCAGAAGAATATCTGATGCATTCATGGATGCACCATAAAATCTTGCATTTTCCTGTGTTCGAGTTGCAAGTATACTTCCTTCAAGTGAACATCCAACAAACGCACCTGCATTGTTGATTAGAGTCTAATTAGAACATTAAAATTGGTTTCCTTCTCAAGAAAGGAAAAAGAATAACAATTAAGGGTTAAGCAGATTCTACCACATTAGATAATTAAAATAAATCGAACAGTTAAAATCAGTAGGGTTTGTCATTTAAAAAATCAAAAACTATATGGTGGCCTTAAACATGAAAATCAAGACAAGCAGAACAAACAAAAGATAAGCGTTTATGGGATGGGAAGAACATGTGTTGGAGTTCTAGTCTTGCTTGAGTAAATTAAAAAATATTTATCCATCTGACATGGACCACAAATTCTTGACATGTTTAAGGAAACGTAAAGAAAGCTAGTATATCATTCATACTGGATTGAGTGTGTGTTTGATAAAGTGGGTTGGAAGTGATTTTCATCTGAAAAAGCACCAAATTGATGCTTTTTTAGATTATTGTTTTCAGATTTTTTACATCTTTCAAAACCATCGGAAAAACATCCCAAAAAGCAACAATTTGGTGCCTTTTCAACCCCAACACACTTCAAAAATCACTTGAACCACATTACCAAACCATCTCAAACAATGCAACAGCAATTTCAGTACCATACATGAAACAATCAAGAGGGTATGTATGCACGGCCATGAAAGAAGTCATATTTTTCAGTCAAGACAGCAGCTATAATATGAAAGTAGAAACACTGTTGATATAATAGTAGTATGAGGTTTATCCAAAAAAATAAAATAAAAATAGCCAAACCACCATCACCGTGAAATAAGTCACATTACCTTTACTGCAGCTATAAGTGTAACAGGTAGCCAAACCACCATCACCACCCCTTAAATCAGCTTCAGCAGCCCGTCCAACAATGCCAACAGCTGCACTCAAACCAGCTCCAACTGAGAAGTGCAGATTTCCACTGAATGTTTTAACAGCACTCAAAGTTTTCAGCACAATTATGAAATCAGTAAATTCCCCTCCAACCTGTTAAAAATTGCAAAAGAAAACAAAAGGTTATCTTGTGATGTGTGCCATTTAATCTGCGAAAGGATTCACATGAACTCTCAATAATCAATTATAAAAATGGAGCAAGGCAATGGTCTGGTTCACTGTATCCCAAAAAAACAAAACACAAAAAAAAGGAGAGGAAGAAGACAAACTTGAGAGACTGGATCAGCCAATGCTTCGAAAACAAAGCTCTATATTATAAGGAATTTCTACCATACTAGTTGGGGTTTGTTGCATAAATCCTTTTTCTCCATTTTGTTTTTGGACCAAAATTTATGTGGAAGTTCTATGGTAAAAACCATTCTAACCAATTCAACTCATACCACCTTCTATTTGCCACATTTAATTTATTTGATATAATTACTACTCTGCAATGGCACATTCATAGCCTCACATAGAACATGGCCACCTTTAACAATAATTCATTAACTTGTCCTCAATGGATGCTCCATTTCCTTGACATTAACATGGCCAAGCCATATAATTTTACCCTCATTACAAATGCACTCATTCTTTATCCAATCTTTTTTTTTTCTGCTGACATTCGCATCATCACAATCTCATCTCAGCTATTTCCCACTTTATGGACATGGACAAGGTACTTCTTTGGCACTTAAAACTATTAATCATAGAATATAGCTACAGTTTTTTTTTATCTGGTTGAAGGAAGGATGTTTACAAAATGCAAAGAAGTGATGGACAAGGTATTCGCCTTGTTTGGGTGGGCAGACATATACTCAGCGGGAAATAAGGATGCATCCCTTTTTTCTAGGCTCACAATTCCAATTGTAAGGGAAGGAAACAATTTCTTCTATTTCACCTTTCATTCATTGGTTTGATCTGCTCTCTCCTGCCCCGACCAAACAGCTAGAGAGAAGGATTGCTTAATCATTCTCCTCTTCGACATTCCCAATTACTCTTTCCATCTCTATTTTTCATCCTTCCACCAACATTCAACTTAGCAGGGACGACACCATAGCTTAGTGCTTAAGCAACACTGCTCCACTGGTGTATAGCCTCTCTATCTATACAAAGTAACATGTAACTGTCAGCTAGCTTACGTCACATGTGGTCAACAATTCAAGAAATTGAAGCCTGAGGAATAAGAATGGAACAATTCCAATTTCCATTGCTGCTGCTTCAATGGCTACATGCTCCAAAGTGCAATCAATCTCAAAATCCCTTGATTTAAGGCAAAGCAGTCGAGCAACATTGAATCTAAAATGCAGACACAACTCAGACTCATAATTCATAAAATAAGAGTCGAATTATCGCTGGATTTTAGATGCAATCAATCCCCAAACCCCTCAATCTGAAGCAAAGCAGTTGAGCAAAAATTGCATCTAAAAGTCAGCAACAGTTCAGACTCAGATTTCATAAATATACCTGTATCCTGTAATGTTGACAGGGATGCCAAAGGTCCAAAATGAAGTCTATGATGACATACATTCAACTACGAAATCTGTAATTTTCTTGAACAAAAACTAAATCAATGAATCCAGTTTTCATTATTGTTCTGAGATTAGCTTAACTATGGATCATGTTTTAGGTGCTTATGGAACTCTGAGGGAGAAATACAATTTTCATGCAATATTCAAGGAGATAGACAGTTATAGATGTAACAGATAATTGCTATCTTTACCTGAGCTCCCCAGCCCATGCCAAAGGAAGAAATGGCTGATGGTGGAGACCAGGATCCATCCTCCCTACGAGAAACAACTAGTCCCGTCCCAATGTTGTAGGTCACCATTACACCAACCTTTGCAATTGTAAGGATTGCAAGGCCTTTTGCTTGTTTCAAAATAGAATCCGGTATGGACTTCTCAGGCAGTAGAGAACCAACCTGAGCAATGTGAAAACTGAAGGTATGAAACTAATCATCAATATGAGTTATCACATTAATGCCACACTCTCATTAATTAATGATACTACAAAAACAACTTTATGACAGGAAAGGCTCAACAGGGAAGCCATCATCATTGAACTCAGTAAAAGTTTCAATAGGCCAAAATTTAATCATAACAATCAGTATAATTAAAGCACCTCTATACATTACATAAAAGGAATAAGATTTCTTTGCACACTACTCCAACAAGAGGTTTGCATTTGACGAAGCTTTAAGTGCTTTTTTTTCTAGACTCTTATTTCTATTTATTTATTCACCTTTTAAGCTCTCAACAATGATGCGATGACTCAAACAGCATCATGAATCATTTAAACTGAATTCAGATGATAGCTAAAGATGTCACTGTTACCTTAGCATAACCCTGAATGGTGTTCGTGGCCTTGTAAATCTCATACTCCATGGACTGGCCCCATGGGAAATTGAGCCATGATCTCAAAGTACTGAGGTCAGTTAGATCTTGTGTTGGCAACTGAGCAGCGCGACTTTCATGGTCCTTCAAGTATGATTGCACTGACTCAAGCCGCACACAGCACACATCACAAACACGTTGTGGGTTTCTGGTGTGGAAATTTTTGGGCAACAAGCTTCTCCCCTTTGAGCATTCATTACAAAATATTCCACCACAAAAACGGCAGTGATGCCTGGAGCACATGATAGGATGGAATCTTACATTACACAACATGCAAGCAGAAGCAGAACTATCAGCCAACCACTTTGGCGGTTTGGCTTCAAGAATCTCCCAGCTGTTGCCAAAATTAGCCTCTGTAAGAGTTTGGGCCATCTCACTCCAAGCTTGCTCAAGAAGATGATCTGATATCCAGGAAATTCCACATCTGTGGACATCTCCAGAAGCAATGGCACTCACTTTTCCTCGAGCTGCTAACAACATCTCAGCAACCACATCCCACATGGTCAGCTCCTTATTTTTCTCAAGGAGCTGATTCCAATCTAGATCTTCATCAGGGAAGCATCCCCCATTAAGAGGGAGACCTCTACTCCATTCTTGATGTTCACTTTCTGACATTGGTGGAACAGAGACAGGTATCCAAACTCCAGTTTCTTCAGAGTGTGGTGTATCATAAAAAAAAACTTTACCCTGCTTTGAATGGCAGGTCTTTGAAACATTTTCCACACCATTGTTAGCCGTGTCAGGTTGAGACGCTTCACTTTCACATTTTCTGAGCAGTGTCCTATCTTCTTGTGCAACAGCATTTTTTGGTATTATATTGCTTTTACATCTATGGTCCTCCATCTCTTCAGAAATCTACCGACAGAACAAAGACCTCAAACTAATTTTTTAATCATCTAGGTACACAAGAAATGAGAAGCAAGGGAAAACAATAAAGGAAAAAAAGTTTTCACATTGTTTTATTTTGCCCAAATCAACACTTATTATCAAAGGGTAAACAATTGCACAAAGTCAAATACAGTATACTAGAAACACATCTCACCTGATAATGAAAAACCATCTAGAAAATGATATTTTATAATATAAGGTAAAGAGCATTGGTAACCATTGATTTATCTTGCTCAAACTAACACATTACTAATGTAATCCAGATTAATGCACCCTAAAGGAATATTGGTAAACACTTCCTTCATAACCATACAAAGTATATTTTAAGCACATTATTTCCGCGCCAACACCAACAAGAAAATGATTTGAACGAAAAAAGTTAAATAAAAATCCGTCATCCTTAAAAGACCATGAGTAGAAATGTCTGGAGGACACGAATTAAACCCTTATAAAAAAACCAAAAACAAGAACAAAAACAAATTCCAGTTTAATGAATCACACTCTTCAAAATCTGTTTTGCTTCATCCTGCATATCACATAGCCCTTGAACCAATTGAAGCATCAAATTGCATGTAGAAACAGCAAAAAGGGATGGCTTCATCATCAAAACAAATCATCTTAGCATTCTAACACAGTTTCTTAAAGCATTAGAACCTCCCTAAGAAGGCCAAAGCGCACCCTTTCTTCTATTTGTTTTTCTAAGACAAAAATACACATATCCAGTCAATAGTGACGCAGAAAACTTCTCTATCTTCCCTGATTAACATTTACCAGATACAATTAGAACAATCCCTTTTGATTTAAAATGTTTTACCATCAATCACATCTTAGTTACCTTGATTAGATTGGTTTGCATCACTCCAAAAGCACAGCTCATCTGGCAGTTAATCCATTCAAACTATAGAAAGCATATTCACTAACAGTGACGGTAAAGCTTAATCCTTTGCTTAGTATACTAAAATTCAATTAAGAAAATTCAGTGAATTTTCATTTTCAGATTTGTCAACCAAACATGGAGGACCCCCAGTACAATATTTAACATACAGAATCTAGTATTCTATACAAAAATCTCAAAACTTTCTTGTGGTTTCTTAGCAAACAAACAGAGAAGAATTAAAACAAGTGACAGAGCGAGTTAGACTTACCAAGTGAGAGAGAGATTGAGGCTGGTAATCATCTAATTGGATTTTAGGGTATTGTATATGTCCCTCCATTTTATTTTTTTTATGTAAAATACCTTAATAAAAGAACAAAAGCTCCTTCTATAGATGATAAAGTTTCACAGAGAATAAAGTCACAGAACCGAACCGAACCGTTTTGAGCCCTTCCGAGTTAGGCCCGGTTTGTTCTTCCAACTCCTCCCGGTACGAGAGCCAGTAACCCGATCAACCTCTCAACAAACACCCATTACCCAATCAGAGAAGAAAAATTATTATTAAGGTTTGTTGCTTTCTAAGTTTTTTCCATTGGTCCAAGAGGCGCGATTATAAAATTTTGCTTGAGCACTAAACGCCTAGTAGAGTCTTTCATCTCGCGATCTTCCCTTATAATATTTATGAAATAACCTTTGTTAAGTTATAAGATCATGTTTGTTTCTTCAAATTATTTTTTGAGAAAATACTTTTTAAATTTTTTTGTATTTGTTTATTATTAGAAAAGTTGGTTAACGAAAAACACTTTCCAGTCAAAGAAAAATTTGGTTTGGTTTCTAAGAAAGTTTTTTTCTGAAAAATTTGGACGGAAAACACTTTCCGGAAGTTGTGAAAAATTTAGAAATGTCATATTATTTACTGATTATATCAAATTTGGTCCTCAAACTTTTGATTGCTATATATATTTTGTTTTGAATATTTATTTTTTAATTTCATCTCTTAAAATTTAATTTTTATATTAACTTTGGTTCTCATTTTTATAATTGTTATTTGCTTTTTCCTTATCATTTTTTTTGTTAAATTTTTTTATCTATCAAATTTGGTCCTCATTCTTTTGATTGTTACTTATTTTATTTAAAATAATTTATGAAATGTCCATTATTATTATTTTAATTTTTTCATCTTTTTATTTTTATTTTTTAGATTTGATCTCTATTATTTTGATTATTATTTATTTTATTTGAGATAATTTATGAAATTATATTTTTTTTCAATTTCATTCTCATTCAACTTTTTAATTTGTAAGATTTGTTCCTCATTATTTTAATAAACTTGAGAAAAATAAAACATTAATAAGTTATTTTCCAGCTCATTTTCCATGACATAACCAAACACTGAAAAGTGTTTTCCAACTTATTTTCCATTACACTACCAAACATCAGAAAATAATTCACTTTCCCGGAATTTACTTTCCAAAAGAAAACTACTTTCCATCAAAATATCTATTAATCATGTTCTTTAATTTATCAACACGTGTACCATCATCTTCCCCTTTACTTTTTTAAATCTAGCTCAACATCTAAACTATATTATTTTTATGAAGTGTCTTACTTAAATCAAGAATTATGTATCTCATTATTGACATTCTCCTTGTTAATCATTATAGAATATTTGAGAAAAATATCTCTATCATTCTCTAGAAAACATATTGAACAATAGTTAAACATAAACCCCCCAAAAAAAAAAAATTTGTATAAGCTTTAAAATTCAATAGATACTTAATCTCATCTTCATCCATGGTTTATCTCTTTCCTTTCCAGAAGAGTTTATCTCTGAATAGATCGCTCAAGGCTACACTTATGTCTATATTGAAACTATACATCTTTCTTTAACCTTTCATGGTAGAAAAAGACTCCTAACATTCACTCAGCTTGCAGCACTTGACTCTTGCTTTGTCAAATATTACCAAGCTTATCTAGCTACTCTCCAAATAACATTAAATGTAGGAATGTGTTTTAACACTTTTTTTTAAATTACTACATCCCTCTTTCATGTCCTAGTCTTATTAGAGCCATCAGGCACAAGTTTAGATCGTTGGTGCCCACATGATAACCAACACTTGGTTAGACACTCTTCTTACTTAATTTTCTTACCGGGTCCAAAATCATGCTCTTATCTTGTTGACTCCTTTTCCAATAAAAGACTACTTTTTGTTAAATGTTGAAGCAGGACAAACTCTAACATATACTTTAGTCCCTCAATGACTTACTAGAGATGAGCTTGTACAACTTCTACTAAACTCTTGGGTTATAATTATGAAGAGTTTCATAACACTGTTTAACACAAGCAAAATTCTAACTTAGTGTTTATGTCATCCAAATTTCTTTCTCAGAAGATTTAAAGGCTTCAACATAAAAAAAATATCTATTAATAAATATATAATTATTAAATAAGCTTCTCACTTTTTCTTTTATTTCTATTCGACATTTTATATCTGATGGTCATCTTGTTTATGAAGCATAATCAAATGATGGACATATAAATTGTTTTGATCCATTTGGTTGCTCTTGTTCTTCCTTCCTTTTAAGCCATTTTTCAAATGACCTAGATTTTAGCTCTCATAGTCGAAGGAAAAAAATCCACTTCCTAATAGTATCTTCAAAAAATATATAAAAAGTAATGCAAATCTCGTGTTCACGTGGTCATGCAATTAACAATCAAGATTGAGATTTGATCCTGGAAAGCTAAAAGAAATTTGATAGGAGTGTAACACAATGAAAACTTGTCCCAATGCATCAACACTATTGAAATAAAGTCGAATAACGCCACGAAGTCATTTAATCTTTGATAAGTCAGATTCAGTTCATTCAAGAACCAAAAAATACAAGAATCTCTCTCACACGTTAAACTGAAAAGTTTATAAGTGTTATTCATCAAAGGTTGTCAAAACTTAGACTTACAATAGTTTAAGGTTCTGTTGAAGTTTGAAATGTTTGAATCTGGTGGAACCTATTATCTCAAGTATTGTTATATAGTAAGACTAGGGTTTGGATAAATCTCTTGATTTGAAATACCAATTTGGAGGGAAGACTTTTGTATCTGCAATGAAAGGGTCAGAATGGAAAAATTCATTTTCAATAGTTAAAATATTTTGAAATTTTAGTTTTTCAATGCAATCATATTTTTCTTTTGAAAACTTTTAAGATAGTTCAAATGGGGAATTTAGATTAAAAGAAAATAGGGGTATTTGTGAAGAAGAACTTGCTTCTATTTTGGAAATTAGTTTGAGGAATTTACCTGTTTAAGAAGATTTTTCTTTCTTAGAGGACTTCTGGCTAATAGTTTGTAAGGCCATAAGCAATTCTGATGAATTAGATAGGAATTCTACCCAATTTTATACCTGTAAAGAGCGATCTACTTTCTCATCTTCAATTACTACTTCATACTAGGATTTAATTTGTTTTGCAGAAGAAATGGTTGAGGCAAAAAGTTTTGTAAGGATTTGTGATTTTTGAGATTTTAGAGATTCAAACTTTGTTTGTGTGGCTTTGCCTTTGTATTTGGATTTGGATTTGGGAGGCATCAGGACCTGTTTTGGAGGAATTCTCTGTTTAGGAAATCATGAATGAAATTTATATCTCCTTTTATACATTCTATATATATAAAAATACCTAATACAGCTTGCCATCAGGTAAAAATCTTTTTTGAAGCAATATTTTAAATATCTTTCTATAAACATCTTTAATAAATTTGCAATTAATATGTAAAAGGAATTTATGATTTAATAAATCACTTTGAAATTTTGTAATGCAAAATATAATAAAAATAATTTCTTTTTTATAGTAGAATAATTCTTTTAACAATCATTTCAATATGCAGATGTAAATTGAAAAATTTGTTCTTTGTTATTTTATACTTGTTTAAGAATACCCCCCATATCCCAACTCAAAAGCATTTGTCTTAACTACTTTAGGAGCTAAGGGATTGGCAATATGTAAGCAAGGTCCTCAAGGGGCGTAGTGTGATGGCAAAGGGTTTGAGATCTGCACAGCAGGTCTCGAGTTCGAGTCAAGGCGTGCACCTCTTGTAAGAGCCTGGGACAGCCGGGGTTTTACTCCCTCACCTGGGCCTGCGCTTTCCGGGGGGTGAGATTTCCTCGAATAAAAAAAAATATGTAAGCAAGAAATTTTTTGGACTTGTTTTTTTTAATTTGTCATACAATCCTATAATGTTTATCAAACCATGTAACATGGTTCTTTCTCAACCTATTACGTAAGGGTTTTACTATTCTACTCACATTGGGATAAAAATCTAGAACATAATTTAGACTTCCTGTAAACTTTTGTACCTAGTTTTTATCTAGAATCTATCAAGAAATTTATTAGCAATTGTAAGGGGTCTCTCAATAGGTGTAATGATTCATTGGGAGATATAATGACAAAGAAAACAAATACAAGTTTGGAAAAGAGAAATCTTTATTTTTGGAATAACTAAACCATTTTTCTTTGCGACATAAAAGAATATTTAAAATGTTTAAAATATTGTTCTATTGAATTTAACAAGATAAGAACATCATCAATGTATATTATGTATAATTTTGAATATGCATGGAAAATATCATTCATGATTCTTTGAAATTTAGAGTGAGCATTTTTTTTTATCCAAATGGAATGACATTCCACTCTTATTGATCAAATGAAACTGTAAATGCAATTTTGTAACGATTTTTGGATGAATTTGAATTTTCCAAAATCCTGACTTTATATGAAACTTTGAGAATATGAATGCAGAATGTAATTTTTGCAACAAATTGTTTTTGTTTGTAATTAGATATCTAATCCATTTCAAAGCTTTGTTCAAATATTTATAATTTATGACAAGCCTTGGTGTGCCTCGGTCAATCTCAAAATTTTTGTTAACATAAAAGACAACACATGACTAAGGTGAGCTAGATTTTTGTATAAGACCTTTAGATTCTAAATCTTTGATTTTGAGTCAACAATGTTATTCTAATTCAGTATTCATTTGAATATGTCTTGCTTTTATAGAAATGTATTTCTCATTAAAATTATCATCATAAGGAAGATCAATAATATGTTTTCTCTTCCAAAAGGCATTTGGTAGTT
>Ga0325400_1004693_pt1 | contig 12699 bp, 5 predicted proteins | sample PopdelMetagenome_2_FD_205662 | JGI IMG/M metagenome (GOLD analysis project Ga0325400, IMG submission 205662) | Populus deltoides microbial communities from Bellville, Georgia, United States - Xylem-PdKOR-R1 | ecosystem: Host-associated > Plants > Phyllosphere > Stem > Wood/Secondary xylem...
TAAATGCAAAAATATTTTTATTTTTTATTCCAAAACAAAACAATAGAGGTCAAACTTGAGGAAAGATCGAGCATGGAAGAGCATCATTAATCAATAAATACAGCAAAGCAAAAGGAATCCAAGAGAAGAGAGAGTGTTTGTTGGGTTGGAGCTAGGGCTTTTTGTCTATAACACCACACTGCCACTGCTTGCTCTCCTCCACTACCACTCCAAAGCCAAGACCCAACAACTACTATCAATATAAAAAGCCAAGAAAAAGACTGGCATCACTACTCTTTTCTTGCCTCTTAAATCTCTGCCTCCACCCCTCCCCCCCTCTGCTCCCATCCACATCCAGTAAGCCCTCGTCCTTTTCTTTTATTTACCTGCTTCGGTGCTGTTTCTTGTTTCATTTATCTTTTGAGGACTTGTTGGTGTTCTAATGTTGTTTTCCTTCTTTTTTCTTGTTTAAGCAGCTACATACAGCAGTAATATAACTCCTTTTCTGTCGTGTGTGTGGTTGTGTGATGGGAGAGAGAATCCCACCTGGGAGTTACTTCCAGTACCCTCCCTCTGGAGTCCATCATGCTTCTCCTCACAGGTCCACTTCTTTGCCTTCAGATCTTGAAAGGTTAGTTTTCACTCCTCATGTTTAATTGTCCTGCCGATTGATCTTTGTTATCTTATTATCTTGAAAGGTTGTTGCTTTCTCTTGCTTGTATATCATGGTTTTTTTCCCCCTTTTTATGTTACGGGGTTGTGCTATGATTGATGGTTTCTATCCTTTTGACTTATTTCATGTTATTTTTTGTGTGGATGATGGTGTTGTTTTCACTTCTTGGTGTTTATTTTCATTAAACTATCACGTTCTTGTCTAAGAGAAAGAGGTTGTGTTTGATTTTTGGTATTGGTAACTTCTATTTTAAAAGATTGTTGCAGTTGAAATTGAAGAAAACTCTTTCTTTTGTTCTCATTTGAGAGAGAACTTCATGGATGATTTTCTTTTTTTTACTGCAAAACCACATGCTAATAAGGGAAATCAGAGCAAATATTTCTTGTTATAGTGGTTCACTCTCTCTTGTGGAAAGAGTCATCATACATTGATGTTATTTCAAGCGGTTCTTCTTGTATTTTTGTGATTATCATGCTTTTCAGTAAATGTCTTATTCTTCTTTTGCCCTGCTTTACATGCCGAGCGCTTTCTTTCCCAACAAAATTTGAACTTTTTCCCTAGATTTTTTTTCTTTTCATTTTGGTGTTTTTGTTCCAAGCATCTGCAAGTCATTATGGCACGATGCTTCTTTCAGTTCTCTTTGATTCCTATGAAAACAATAACCATTGACATCAATATTGGGTATAAAAAGAAAAATCCTTTGTTACTTGTCTAGATTGAATTATTTTTCTGTTTTCTTTAGCATAAAGATCCGTAAATAGATTGTTATGTATAGCCACTTCAGTCGTGCTTGTCGTTTCTCAAAACTCTCCCTTTGGAGACCCAGTGTACTGCCACCCTTTCTTTGCATCAGCGTTTGGTTGGAAAGAAAGAACCTAGAGGAGTGACCAGTTATCCAAAATACTCAATCCATCTGAACTTAACAAAGTCTCATTACTATTCTCACTAAGCTCAGTTTTGTGGACCTTTTTTTTCCAATATGACTAAACTTTCTCTAAGTTGTTTGTCAGGTACAGACAAGAGTATATTATTAAAAGAGAGAGAATGATACAAGATAAACTGTAATTTTTATAGAGTCAACCAGGATAAGAATCCTTCTATGGAAGATGAAAGATCCTCTTTGCAACTGGTCTTGATTAACCAGCAACAGTGAAAAGCCTATTCCACATATACAAGGCTACTAAACATTGCAACAAAAGATGCTTTTATCTCCCTGTTATTATCACATATGAAGCAGTTGCAGGCGACATGACCTTATATGGCCATTGGGATATGCAATCAATCCTAATAAGTATCACAGTCCAAATAAAGGCCCTAGATTTGCAGGGTACTTTGGTGCTCCAGACGTAGTGATGAAAGAGAAAATAGGAGCTAGAGCTTTAAGTAAGATGATACAGAAAATACTTACAAGAGAATTGACTTTGATCCTGTGCCTCCATTTGCTTTAGAAGTTACTGACAACATGCTTCACTAGAAAGGGTGTAATCGTATATTCCATGAGACACTGCTACACTCCATAGAGTGTAAGCCGGGCATAGGAGCATTATGCAAACTAGTAAGGCAGTAGAGATGTGGAAACTCAATAGATAATGGAAGATTCTCTACTCACTATTTCTCCTGGAAGTTAATGCTAGAAGCAGTACCTACGTTGTGTTTTAAAAGAGAACAGAAGTAGGGAGATACACACGAGGTAAATTCCAACAGCTTGCATGGGTGACAGCTACACCAAGGATGGCATGGCAATCATTTGTTTTTAGACCAAGCTTGCTGGGAATTGCCAGGTCCAATAAAGAACCATATTCCAAAGCAAAATTTCAAGAGGAAAAGCACCACTTTAATTTCCAGAAATAAAATGCTCTTCTATATCAAGTGAGACTTTTCTAACCTCTTTAAATACAAAATTTCAAGAGGAAAAGCACCACTTTAATTTCCAGAAATAAAATGCTCTTCTATAGCAAGTGAGACTTTTCTAACCTCTTTAAATATTTTGTGATTCTGAATCAGTTTTTTACCTCTTCTACCCATGCTAATTTTGGCTTACTTCTCTAGCACGAAGCTACTTTGATCCAGGTACTCTTTGCTCCAAAGCATCCATGGGGTCTGTATCTGATGCACTTAAAGTTGTCCTAGATGACCCCATATTAATGCATCCTCAATGGTTGCTGCCTTCACCATCTCGTGGAGTCTTTCATTTCTCACTAGTTTATTTTTAGATGTCTAATATCAATCCTCACATCCCCATCTCGTGTGTGCACATTTATTGAAATGGTGCTTCTTTAACTCCCAACATTTCTTGTGCTGAATCCTATATCATAAATGGTCTAGTTGTAGTTTGTAAAATTTACTTTCCAACCCAGTTGCAACTTCTCAATTGCAAAACTAGCACTCTACTTGTTCTTGTGTATTTCAGTCCTCGATGTCTTTTCTTCTTGTTAGATTCTGCCATTTAGGAAGTGAAATGTTGATGTTGAGACCTTTCTACTCAAACTAACAGCAGCTTGTTCACTTTCCTTGACATCACTCAAGTTGCGATGTGTTATTTCATTGTGGTTTTGCTTCATTTGGAATCACTGAACTTTGGAGTACACCATATTCCTACTTTTGATGTATCCAAACTCAAGTTGTGACATAGTGCCTGGTCAATTCATTTGTGACCAAAGCAAAACAATATAGTGGAAGAACCTTAAGGTAATGTTGGTTGGGGATTCTTCATCTTGCTCCCAGCGGTCCTCAGTAAACCGGCTGGGAGATTCTTAGAAGATCCATATTAAAAGTAATATTTTTCTTTTATGAAGCTGTTATTAACATGGTTTGATCAGGGATGGTCTGGGAAGCCATCTTTCTTGGGCATAAAATAACTGTTATGGCCATTGCAACTAGAAACCATTAGCTTTTTAACAATTTTTTTGGTAATCTGTGCATTTAATAATCCTATAACCATGCAAGTTCCTAACAACTTTGTACCAGTAAAGAAGTCTCAGATCTTCAACCCCAAGAAAAAAATAAAAAAACAAGAAAAAAACTTATATCTTATATCTTGACATTGGAAGAAAAAATTTCAAGGTTGTAACTTCATTGAGGCGAGCACTTGGAATAACAAATTTTGGTGAAAAAATTGGGTGGGGAGCTATGAGGTGAAAAAACTTGAAAAGAGAGTAATGGAAACATAAACTGACAAAATAGGAGTTGTTGGGTATCTGACGGCCTTGAAATGTCTCAGATTATTGGCCACAAGGATGTGATGCAGTTCATCACTGAAAACTATTAAAAGACAATTTTCTATTTATTATTTGCTGTTTATGTAATGTAATGGTTGGCATTTAAAACCATGATTGCTAAGCTTGTATTTTGAATTGTTGTCTTTTCCTGCTTCCTTTCACAGATCATACTTGTGAATAATTTTAAGAGTATCTGTCTGCATATCATGAAACATTTATCCATGATTGCAGTTCAAAACTTCAAATGTAAAAAAAATTTCCATCTAAATTGCTATTGTTATGCACAATTTGAATCATGAAATGCCTTTCATCTCTAGTGTGTCCGTACCTACAACCCACAATGCTAATCTTGCTGTAAAAACTCAAATGTTTATTTTCTTTTCATGACCACTATTTTTTGCAAGTTTTTACATATGTGATTTGACTAGTATAACAATGACAGATATTTGGCCGAGTTATTCGCAGAGAAGCACAAGTTGGGGCCATTTGTGCAAGTTTTACCAAATTGCTGCAGGCTTCTTAATCAAGGTTACTGGATCATAACTTATCTTACACGATACATACTGTATATACACGATTGCTTATTGGTTGCATCACAGGTGTTGTTTTCTTTTGAATGAGTGATTTCAATATTGACGCGCATGGTTTCTGTAAATGTACCAGCATTTATCTGTGCATGGGATACTGGTACATGAAAGCATCATTACTTGTTCTTTCATGATTTTAAAGTAGATGATTGCATGCAGATGTTTAGTTTCGTTACACGGAGAGGACTAGCTTGAATACTTGACACACAAATGGGAAGGGAAACCCCACAACATTATATCAATGATGAATACAGCCATAGGGAGGCTATTGCTTAATGGATTTTGGCACAAAAATATTTACCTTGAAGTTGGCAGTTTTTATTTATCTGCACACATGTTCTTGTCTGTTTGGACCTTTAGGTACATGTTTCAATTATACATCATAATGCCCTTAGTTGATCTCCTGGAAATTCTTGAACTATTAGTTTTCTAGGAATACATCAGACATCACTAATAGTATTCTCTAATGGTGTTTATCCACATGCTTGTTCTTATCTGCTTGAAACATGAAGTATATGTTTGAGCGATGCAATCATAGTTCCTATAATTGATCTGCGGGAAATTCTTAAAACTATTAGCTTTTAGGAAAATGCAGACATCACTCAGAGTAATATAACTGTCGACTGTACTAAAGAGTTTCGCGTAATCCATACTACATGCTTAGTTGGTATACTTTAATGTCACTGCAGAAATCAGAAGGGCATCAGCTTGCAATCAGGGTTTGGTAGATCATGAAAGATACGAGCATGAGAGTCCATTTAGGTCATTAGGTCAACATTCAAATGGAAGAACGATGGATTTGGAGGCATGGTCTGCTATGCCAACTGAGGTAATGCGAGTTTGTGGTTTCACGTGTGACTTGGATACTCTTGGTAGTTAGTATGCTATACAGGAAATGAATTTTACTTGACTTGCTTTTTAACTGCTACATGATGATCCTGCTATCTGGCATTCTTGCTTTTTTACTACTGGTGTACTGTAGTGTTGTATTAGCAGTTTGTTTAACTTTGTTGTGAACAGAATCACTTTGCATTTTTGAATCCGAACATACAAAATGGCTTGATGTGTTCTGATTACTTCAATTTAGCTCGTTCCTGTTTCTCTTTTCCCATTTCATTTGTTAATTGAGTCGTTCTTTCGTACTTTCTGACACAACATTTATTTGGCTATCATATTACCTCCCTCAAATTTCTTCGGAAGTTGGTAGTTTGATTCTTCATTATTTCCCTATCATGCATATCGACTTGAGAAACTGAAGAAAATGAGCAAAAATAAGACATTACTGAAGGCGATATTTCTAAGTTAGTTAATAGTACATCTGCAATGAGCTAGAAAAACAGTGTTGAAGATTGATGTGAATTGGAAATTTTCCTTTTCCCTCTTCGAAGCAAATCTTTGTTACGTGTTCTATCTTTTTATCGCAATATGGTAGGGTTCTTTGACCTTGAGTGTTTGATGGGAAAGCAGTGAATTTGAACATTGTGCTATATCATTTTTTTAGAGAAGTTGATTCCTTGAGAAACTGTAATTTTTGTGAACTTGCAAGAAAATTCTATGAAGTTCCAAGATATGAGTAGGTGACTTCTATTGGGAGCACGCATGATGGATAAAATTTAGAAAACCAATGTCCTTATCATCCAGACAATGTAACTTGAATCCTCATCATATATGTAAGGCCAATGAGTACTCACGAGCAACTTGGAAAATGTCCTGGACTATTTTTGGTTGTCTGAGTGCATCTCCTATGAATAATATTTGACTTAAGTGTCGCGGCCTGCTTAGAAGAAAAGAAACATGATATTTCATGGAGGAAGAAAGTTGTTTAGGATTGGGTTAACTTCCATGGCATATCTTGTACAAACCCCCATCTGCTGCTATACGTGAGAAAAATCAGTCTCCTCTTGTCATGCCCCAAAATGTCTTACTTTAGGATAACTATGACATCTTAGTTTTAATTTCTTAAACAAAATAATAGAAAATCCACGTGTCATGTCTTACTGCAGGAGAATGGGCATCTTCAAAGAATGGCCTCATTTCCAGCTGCTTCAATGGGTTGGCCTGGGGTCCCTGGAATTCCAATCACGCCTGTTGTAAAGAGAGTAATTAGACTTGATGTTCCTGTTGATAAATACCCAAGTGTAAGTCCAAGATGTTTCTTGAAGTAATGGAGATATGAATTAATTATCATTTCTAACTCTAACCCAGAATTTGGCAGTATAATTTTGTTGGCCGAATCTTGGGACCACGAGGGAACTCCTTGAAAAGAGTTGAAGCCTTGACAGATTGTAGGGTGTATATAAGAGGCAAGGGCTCCGTAAAGGATTCTCTAAAGGTATGGATGATTCTGATTTGTTTTCTATTTCAAGTCAATTGATAAAGCAGTTTAGTTTGCATTAGTTAGATAGTTAGGTTGCATGTCATGGTGAATCTGAAGTGAACTTGGTAAATGACTATAGCTTCTGCTTGCTCTTGTATGACATGATGTTAGAAATTAAAATTTGTATTTGTATTTGTATTTCAAGTATCGTTGATTTCTATGGTTTCTATTGAAATGGGGTGGGTGTCTTACTATCCTATTTTTCTCTTAGTGCAAATCTTCTTAAAAGGGACATGTTAATTTGTAGGTGATCCAACAAATAGCTCTCTGTGAATGTTGTTTAATGTTGATGTTCTACTCACTTTGAATATTTATATTCAGTCGTCCATTTATGAAAGTTTTGATCAGTATTTGCACCATAGTTATAGTTTTTACCAAGTCATGCTACGATCCCCATGACAGAAATTTGACACATGTAATTGCACCTAGATACTGATGTTGTTTGCAGTTGTTTTGCTATTTGTGTTAGTATTCATGGAAAGAGTCATAGAACACAATTTTTTCTTCTTTTTTCTGATATAATATCTAGCCTTCAAATCTATTTTGATAGCAGCTGTTATTCTTTGGTCACATTTTATTATGTATAGATTGTTCAATTTATATTGAGGAGACTTAAGTTGGTTGCTTGCATGTATTTTATTCTGTTTTTCATTGTAAACTATCATGATGACCATCTGTGCTGTACTTTACAACTTATCATGGGTGATTGTTGGTTTTTGATGTCTGAGTCTGACTACTTGGCCACCGTAGTACTGAAATTGTTCAAAACAGGAAGACATAAATGCCATGCTTAACTTGTTAGCACCTCATTTAACTGTAGAAAACTCAATGCAAAGAAATGGAAGGTGGAACCTATGGGCTGAACCTGTTCCTGCTTTCCATTAAAGAATGAACAATACTACTTCGTGTGTGCTTCACATGCTTGGGTGTATTATTTATATACTAAATTTCACGCCTCATTTAGGAGAATTTGTAGTTTATGTTAATGTCCAGGAGAGGTAATATGACTGTATATTAGTTCATCAGAAATATGACTATAAATGAGCCAGAGCTCCAATGATCCATTTTTGTATATTATATTTTCAATTCAGTTGCTTTCTTTGGTAGACATATGGTACTCATATTTAGGAATCACAATGTTTAATGTAGAATCACTTTTTGACGACAGTGAAGCAGACCATTTATTTTCTGTGATTCAGAATGAAACTTCATTTAAATATTTCTTAAATCCCTTGAAAAATAAAGCTTTTGTCATTGTCTCCTTTGATAAATGATTTGTTGATTGCACAAGTAAGTTCAATGATCATTGTTCATGTGATGCCTGTTTTCCCTCTTTTCAATCCTTCCCATAAGTCCCGTGATTGACTATGATTTTTCTCCAGGAAGAAAAACTAAAAGACAAGCCTGGATATGAGCACCTTAATGAACCGCTGCATGTGTTGGTGGAGGCTGAATTTCCAGAGGATATAATAAATGCCCGCTTGGAACATGCAATAACCATATTAGAAAGCCTCCTGAAGCCTGTGGTATGGACATGAATGACTTATGAATTTTGCTGTTAAATTCTAGGTCTCTGCCACAGCTTGCTGATTTTCTCTTGACTTGTACTCATTGCTATGCTCTCTTTCTGCAGGACGAATCCTTGGATCACTATAAGAAACAGCAATTGAGGGAACTGGCTTTGCTAAATGGTACTCTAAGGGAGGAAAGTCCAAGCATGAGCCCTAGCATGAGCCCAAGCATGTCACCCTTCAATACTGCCGGAATGAAACGAGCCAAGACAGGAAGATGACTGGTTTAATCATTGCTGGATGACGGCAACTTATTTATCGAAGCCCTAATGGCTTCTTGATGCTTGGGAGGGACCTTTGGAGTTTGAGCATTTGGCGTTCGGCAAACTGAACTCCTGTGTGTTGAGCATAATTGCTTGGACACTTCCGCAGGTTATCTTTTGTCACTAGTTCTGTTCAATGTGCTTTAGTGTGTATCAAACAATCTCCAATTCTTTAACGTAGTATTCATTTGAGCATGGAATAATTCGTTTCATTAGTGAAATAAACTACTTGTAATCAATAATTCAGTTAGTTCTTTCAAGTCATGTGATGTAACTTTAAATCTACCTGAAGACTTTTGCACCAGTAATTCTATAATGTAACATCATTATCTCAATAAATGCACTAGTTTGACTCAAATGACTTGTAGCTCCATTTTTCTGCTATATTGTTTACTTTTTACTGGGGCTATTTTTTCAAATTTTAAGGAATAATCAAGATAACGTATTCCTGATTGTAATCTAATCAATGAAAAGAAGCTAATCAAGACCAGCTGATGAAGACAAGACATTCATGGAAACATGCACTCATTCATGGAAACATGCACTCATGCTACTTATAAGACTTGATTAGAAGGTCTGACTTGGCTCCAAGTCCCGGGTCATGGGTTAAAGTGTTAAGTAGATTAAAAGAAACTAGGTTTTTTCACCCAGTTGACTTGTCAAAGTCTTTATACGTTATATTCGTATTAAAGTAGGACACTATCGCCTGGAATTTTCTATTTTTGTCAGGCCTTGTGCTTTTATATAAACTTTTCCATCAATGATTATCTTTGATTTCTGTTAAAATTCTTACCCAAATTCCAATTGGTTACTGCTTCCCTTCCCACCCTTATCTTGGTGAATATGCTTTTGGTCTATACAAGTAACAAATTTCCAGCAAATTCAAGAGTACATAAACATACTCTCGCGCATGTTATCTGGTAAAATTCGAATCAATCCTTCTCCTTCACCCGATGCTATGCTACCATCGCAAATAACATCCTTTGAATGTCTGGCGTATTACCAAGACAGACCAAGAATAGGAATATTAACGGCGATAAAATTCGGAATTCGATGACTATTTTGTCTTTGATATAAGGGAATGCTCTCTTGGCGCAACTGCCACCACCACCACCACCCCACTAGGGCTGCAACCAACTTGCCACGATTCCAGTTCTTGTGGTGGCCTCCACCACCGGTAACAGCACACCACAACCACTCATGGGTTGTAAAGGTGCCATGACAACTCTCTAATCCCAAATTGGTGAGGTATCCCAGTAAATACTGACTTGTACAACTTTTAGGTAGTGTTTTAAAAAGAAATAAATTATTTCGAAACTATTTTAGAGATAGATTTATATTTATATATCCATCTCCATCCCCGTCCTCCAACCAAACACCTAACACATTTCTTTTCCTTTTGTATCTACCAGTTCTGTCGTGAGACATCAAGTGGGAGGAAGGTTTTGGAGGCTCATGTGTTGAGAAATTCTCTTTTAGGGTAAAAAATGAATTAAGCTTTTTGTTCATGATTGGATTTTTTTTTATATAAAAAAAACAGGCATTATTTATTATATTGTGAAGTATGTGAAATTTTAATGTTATCCCTAACAATGTAATATCTAAATCTAATAAAAAGCTCACTATTTTCATTCTTACTTTTCTCTCTCTTTATCTTCTCTTATTCTAGTTAAATATGTGATAATATTTCACAAAAATACTTGAGGCATAAGAATAAATCAAATAAATTCAAAATATGGACTTGCACACCTTTATTCACTCTGCTTGAAACTTTTAAAAGGGTCAAGGAAAACAATAGGAATTTTTGAAATCTATTGATAAAACAACTATAATCTTAAACTATAAGGACATAAATGAAAAATTGACGAGCCTTTAGGGACAAAAACACACTTTACCCAAATTTCAATGCTCACTTTATCATTATGTCCCTAGTTGCAAACAAGTCCAAGAATATCAAGTCATTTTCTTGGATTAGAAGCAAGGCAGGAAAAAGCTTCTCATGACCAAAGATCAAATTTTTTAAAAATTTTCTGCAACCAAATGCAGCCCAGTAAATTCAAAAAAAATTTGCTCAGCAGCTGATGAGAGATACAAGATGTGTATCGGGAAAATTTTAATCACAATGAACAAAGATCTCAAACAGACCGACGATGCAAGAAGCCAATATGAAGTTTTGAAATCATTAAAGACAGAAGAAAAAGGAAGGTTAGAAACAAAGTAAATTCATTCACAGCAAGTTCAGAACCTATGTATTTTCAAACTCATTAAAAGCATATCCAGGTATTAAAATACTGTTCCAACACAGCCTGTATTCATTCACAACAAGCCTGTAAGGCTGTTACGACGCAGCTTGTATTCATTCACGACAAGCCTGTAAGGCTGTAACATTCAGACAATATTTCTTCATTTTCTTTAAGGATTTTGATAAGAGAAACTAAATAAATCAAAAGCCAGCGAGTGGGCACACAAATTCATTATGGGATAAATATGGCTTGGAATTGAGGCTAGAGTAGGTGCCATAAACCATGAACACCACCATCAAAATTCAGAATAGAAGACGTTACATCAACTCATCTTTCTGCTAATATGGAATATATATAAATATTCAAGATGCTTCACATCAAAATGCTTTAATTCTACACACTTCGATGTGCACCAGAATAAAGAATTCATCTTTTACAAACTGGGAATAAGACTCGTAGAACTTATATAAAGAAGAATTTCACTTCTCTTAGTAATCAAAGAATTCAAATTCATGAAAAGTTTTCATTTGAACATGACATGAAAAGTAATACAGTATTCAATTGAAAAAAACATCTAACCTCTGCACAGGAATCACTACAGCCCAATCTTGGCTGACGGAGGAGCAAGTTTTCCCCCAAACAAATCTCTTTTAAGCCTGCACAACATAACCAAGGTTAGAACATAATATTGATAGCTAGCAAGCATCAAGATACATACTTTCATTCACAGCAAGTGCTAAATAACTTAATGTTTTAATGTAAAAGCAACATCATCTATAAGTTCAGAAAAATAAATCAATCGCATAACATCCGCAGAAGAAAACGCACTTGCACAGAACAACCATACAAACGCCTGTAAGTTTTAATCAACAAAAGAAGCAAAGTTACGTGCTGAATTAAAAACATTTTACACATCGACCAAACCTACAAAGAAAGCAGCAAAATCTCTCCAACTGGGAACCGAAAAACACACCTTACCTACAATAAACTCAAGTTGCAAGAATTAAAAATGTCAATCTCGAAGGCCAAGTTCAACTTCAAGCTCATCATCCTCTTCGAACAACTTCAAAAGACGGGCATACTGCTCTTCCCTTTTCTTCTTTTGCCAAAACTTGAAAAGGAAAAATGCAAAGAACCCTATTGCCACAACGAAAACAAACACAATGGCAATCTCGGGCCCATCATTGTTTTTGGAAGCAGCATGCGGATCAGCCTTCGTCCCATTTTTTGCACCGGATGAGTCATCTGAGATACCTGGAAACATGAAAAAAAAAGAGGGAAAAAAACCTGAATGTTACATGCACTGCATAGTTTTTTTCTTTTTTCCTTTTCTATTCAATGGATTCTATGAAAATTGAAGCATTATAATTTATCTATTTTTTATTATTTACCCACATGCAAATTCATAAAATAAAATAAAAATAAATCAAGCCCAACAAGGAGATATACAAGCATAAACTATACAAAAAAAATAAAAATAAAATCAAACACAATAATTTTCCTTTCAATGTTGGTAATTAAAGATTGGTAAAGAAGGGAGAAAAGGCGAGAGAGATCTGAGAGACAAACCTGAAATGAAAAGAAGAGAAAGTGAAAGGAAGAATAATACAAGTACGGATCTGCTTCCTCCTGAGATTTCACTCATTGCGCTCGCTCGCTCAAAAGGGAGTGCGGAGAGATGGGTGTTTTTAAGCGTATGTAATGGCTTTAATCAATCAAGAAGCAGACACGTACAAAGAGGAGGAAAGGTTGTGTTCTTTTATTTTTAAAAACTATGTTTTTTTTTTT
>Ga0325400_1004699_pt1 | contig 12695 bp, 15 predicted proteins | sample PopdelMetagenome_2_FD_205662 | JGI IMG/M metagenome (GOLD analysis project Ga0325400, IMG submission 205662) | Populus deltoides microbial communities from Bellville, Georgia, United States - Xylem-PdKOR-R1 | ecosystem: Host-associated > Plants > Phyllosphere > Stem > Wood/Secondary xylem...
AGGTCGTCGCGCAGGTGCCGGCCGAAGTTGGTCTCCGCCGACCCGTAGGGCGGGCCGTAGTTGTTGGCCAGGTCGAAGTGCGTGATGCCCAGGTCGAAGGCCCGGCGCAGCACGTCGCGCTGGCGGTCGAGCGGGACGTCGTCGCCGAAGTTGTGCCACAGCCCCAGGCTGATCGCGGGCAGGTCGGTGCCGCTGCGCCCGGTGCGGCGGTAGGTCATGTCGTCGTAGCGGTTCTGCGCCGCCTCGTAGGCCATGCGGGCGATCCTGCCCGCCGCCGCGTCAGCCCGCCGCGGCGTGGTCGCCCGCGGCCCTCGCCGCCCAGCGCTCGTCCTCCCCCGCCCGCCACCGCAGCCCCTCACGCACGGACACCGTCGTCGCCCAGCCCCAGGACAGCGACAGCAGGCTCACCACCGCCCCCAGGGCGTGCCTGTCGGCCGAGGCCCCGCGGGCCAGGGAGATGCTCGTGCCGGCGACGACGAGCACGACGGCCAGGGGCAGCGCGAAGCGCGCCCAGCGGGCCTGCGACACAGCCGCCGCCGCTGTGTCCACGACGGCCATGGACATCCCGTCGGGCAGGACGCCGGTGCGCAGGGCCTCCGCAGCGCGGGCCTCGGTGGGTGAGGGGCCCCGAGTCGTCACGAGGAGCAGCAGCAGCGCGAGCCCCAGCGCGAAGGCGACGACGGTCGCGCGCACCGGGCCGTCCACGATGGACACGAGGCCGACGGCCACCCAGATGACGTAGGAGTGCAGGCACGCCGCGCGCCACCGGGCGCGCCAGAGCCATGCGCGGGGGACGGCGGGCGGGGCCACGCCGGAAGGGTAGGGCGGATCAGCCGCCGCAGGTGGACGCCGCCCTGGCGCCCGACGGGGGGTCCTGACGGCCCCATGACCCGGATCCCGGGGTTGCCGCCCCCTCGGCGTCACCCCGGAGGGCGGGAACCCCGGGACCGGCCCTCTCCGGCCTGCCGCGGGCGGGGGCGTCAGCGGGCGGCGGCCCCGGGCACCACGGTGGTGGCCCGCCTGGTCCACCGGCGGGCCTCACGGGTGAACAGCCAGTCGGCGAGGCCGGCCACCACGGACAGGAGCCCGATGAGGACGGCCACGGCGGTCGGGGGTCCACCGGGACCCCGGGTGACGACGAGGACGACGACACCGAGCGGGCCGAGCACCGCGACGGCCGGCCCCCACCAGGACGACCACCGGGAGGGGCACCGGCGAGCGGCCTCGGCGTCGACCAGGGCCGAGGGCAGACCCGGCGGTGGCCGACCCTGCCGGAGCGCCCAGGCCACCACCGCGTCGACCCGTCCGGGTCCGCCGACGACCTCGGCGGCGACGACCACGACGAGGCAGACGGTGACACCGACGACGAAGGCGGTCCAGCTGTCGACCAGCAACCGGGCCAGTGCCCCGCCGCACACCACCACCACCGACCGGGCGGCCGCGAGGCGCAACCGGAGCAGCCACGGCCACCACGGCGGCATCGGCGCGGCGAACACGGCAGCAGGCTAGATGCCGCCTCGCCTCAGCCCTGGCAGGCGGGGCAGGCATCGCGGGTGCCGCCGTCTCGGGGCGTGCTGCCGACCGGCACCACGGCGCCGCGGACGGCCAGCTCGGGGGCACCGTCGAGCTCGTCGGCGCACTGGTGGGTCTCCACGGCGTGCCGGGTCGTGCCGGTGGCCCGGCAAGTGCCGGTGAGGAGGGTGAGGGTCGCTGTGGTCATGCCCCGATCCTGCGTGCGGACGGCGTGCCCCGACCCCGGCGTCGACGTCCCCGTGACGGTCGGCCGCCCGGTCCTGACGTCGCACTGCGGGGTTCCCGTCCTCTCGGGACCGCGGCCGGGGCATCAACTGCAGAACCGGCCGACGTCAGGACGAGACGGCGGCCAGCCGGGTGTTCGTGAGCTCGCGGGCGGTGGCCCCGCCGACCAGGGCGAGGACGGCGGCTGCGCCCCAGAACACGGCGGGCAGCCCGGCGCCGGCTGCGAGGAAGCCGCCGGTCGCCGCGCCCACGGGCGCGATCCCCCAGGTGGCGAACCGGTAGGCGCTGCTGACCCGGCCCTGCAGCTCGTCGGGGACCACGGACTGCCGGTAGCTCACCGACACCACGTTGAAGGCGAACGCGGCGAAGCCCACCACGGCCAGCATCGCCCCGGCGACGACCGGCGAGCGGGTCAGTGCCAGCCCGACGTCGGCCAGCACGGTGAGGGCGACGGTGGCCCCGATGACCCGACCGGTGCCCACCCACCGCTCCAGCCGTGGCGCGACCGCTGCGCCCACCACCCCGCCGACCGCCACCCCGGTGGTCAGCAGCCCGTACGCCGACGGCGCCAGCTGCAGCCGCTCCAGGGCGTAGAGCACCAGGACGCCCAGCACCGCGGTCTCGGTGAGGTTCCACGCGGTCAGCAGGGCCACCAGCGAGCGCAGCTGCCGGTGGGCCCACAACCAGCGCACACCCTCGCCGATCTCCCCGGTGAGCGTGCTCCCGCTGCGCTCCGGCGCCCGGAACCGCCGGCGGATGGCGAACACCAGCGCCGCCGAGCCGACCAGGGCCACCGCGTCCACCGCGAACGGGACAGCGGGCTCCGCGGCGAACAGCCAGCTGCCCAGCGGCGGACCCAGGAACAACCCGGCCATCACGGTGCCGGTGTAGAGCCGGCTGTTGGCCGTGGCCAGCTGGTCACGGGGCACCAGGGAGGGCAGCGCCGCCTGGTTGGCGCTGTCGAACAGCGTGCCGACGGCCGCCGCGGCGAAGGCCGCAGCGCACAGCAGCCACAGCGTCGCCGCACCGCTGAGCACCACGACGGCCAGGCCCGCCACGACCGCCGCGGTGGTCAGGTCGCACAGCCACATCGTGCGGCGGCGGTCCCACCGGTCGGCCAGCGCGCCGGTGTGCAGGGCCAGCAGCAACCAGGGCAACCCGGCGAAGACGCTGACCAGCGCGACCTGGCGGGGGTCCCGGGTCAGGGAGGCGGCCAGCAGCGGGAAGGCCGCACCGGCGACCCCGGCGCCCAGGCGGGAGACGACGGCGGCCGACCACAGCCGCCAGAAGTCCGCGCCGAGCCGCCCCATGGTCCGCGGACCCTAGCCGTCAGAACCGGCGGACCATCACCACCCGCCGCCCGTGCCGGTCCAGGCCGAGCTGCTGCTCGTGCTCCCGCAACGCAGCCAGCGCCGGCGGTGGGTCGGGCCACTCGAGGAAGCCGTGCCGGGCGTAGAAGGGTCCGTTCCACGGCACGCCGGCGTAGGTGCACAGCGTGACCCGCTCGGCGCCGGCCGCCCGGGCCTCCTCCAGCGCCGCCGCGACCAGCGCCCCTCCGACGCCGCGGCGGCCGTGCGCGGGGTGCACCGACAGCTGCTCGAGGTGGACCGCGCCGTCCAGCCGCTCGAGGACCGCGAACCCCACCGGCGGCCGGCCGGCGACCAGCACCCGCCAGGACCGCGCCCGCTCACCCGCGTCGGCCGGTGCCGGCAGGTCGGTGATCCCGAGGGGCACGAACAGCTCGTCCGCCGCCGCCTCGAGGGCCGGCAGCAGCGCGAGGTCCTCGGCCCCGGCCCGCCGGATCACGTCAGCTCGGTGACCTCGTAGGTGTGGCCGGCGGCCCGCAGCCGGTCGACCAGCACGGTGCCGAAGGCGGTGGCCGGGGTGAGCGAACCGGCGCGGTCCGGGAGCTCGTCGAGGGCCAGGGACAGACCGGCCTCGCCGAGCATGACGGCGGTGGCGGCGTAGCCGGGGTCGCCCGTCCCGGCGGCCACGGACCGGTAGCGCCGGCCGGACTCCGTCGTCCCTGTGGTGACGGTGCGGAAGAACCCGGCGGCGCGGGCCGCCGCGTCCGGGCCCTCGCCGGGCGCGGGCAGCACCTTGTCCAGCAGCGCGGCGGTCGGCCCGAAGGTCATCGCGGGGACGGCGGCGGCCAGCCCGCCGGTCACCGCGGCGGCGGCCAGCGCGCCGGTGACGCCCCCGCCGGTGCCCATGACCTCGCCGTAGGAGAACCCGCGGCCGTAGGCCCAGTCCTGCAGGGCGTTGCTGCGCCGCACCACCCGGGTGTTGAACGGGGCCATCACGAACGGTGCCGACCAGCGGCCGTCGGCGGTGCGCGACGGCGGGCCGGCGTCGCGGGGCTGGCGGGTGGCGGGCTCGGCGGCCCGGTCGGGGCTCAGCGCGTAGGGGTGCCCGGCGACCCGGCGCAGCTCCGGCCGCTCCTTGACCGCGGCCAGCTGGGCGCGCAGGGAGTCGATGGTCCCCCCGGAGAACCCGCCCTTGGCGGTGGCGACGGCCTGCACGTCGGTCAGCGCACCGGCCCCGTCGGCGGCGGCCCGTCGCGCGAGCTCGGCGACGGCGAGGTCGGAGGGGATCGAGTCGTAGTCGCAGGCGTGCACGATCTTCGCGCCGGTGCGCCGGGCGACCTCGTCGGTGGCGTCGACGGCGTCGCGGACGAAGAGCACCTCACCGGTGAGGTCGGCGTAGTGGGTGCCGGCGTGCGCGCAGGCCTCGACCAGCGGCAGCCCGTACCGGGCGTAGGGCCCGACGGTGGTGACCACGACGCGGGTGCTGCCGGCCAGCTCGTCCAGCGACGCGCGGTCGGCGGAGTCGGCCACCAGCACCGGCCAGCCGCGGCCTCGCTCGGGCAGGTCGGCGCGGACCAGCTCGACCTTGGCCCGGGTGCGCCCGGCCAGTGCGATGCGGGCGCCGTCCGGGGCGTGCTCGGCGAGGTAGGCCGCCACCAGGCGGCCGACGAACCCGCTGGCACCGAACAGGACGAGGTCGTACGGGCGCTCGTTCACCCGCCCATCGTGCCCCGCGCCGGTCAGGACGGCGCGAGGGCGTCGTGCAGCTCCGCGCAGAGCTCGGCGAGCGCCTGCGGGGCGCTGCGGCACAAGCGCGGGAACGCCAGGAACCCGTGCGGCATGCCGACGTAGGTCGTCGTCCGCACCGGGACGCCGGCCGCCCGCAGCGCCGCGGCGTAGCGCAGCCCGTCGTCGCGGATCGGGTCGTGCTCGGCGACCTGCACCAGCGCGCGGGGCAGGCCGGCGTGGTCGGCGGCGAACAACGGCGAGACCAGCGGGTCGCGGCGGTCGGCGGCACCGAGGTAGTGCCGCCCGAAGGCCTCCATGTCGGTGCGCGTGAGGATCGGGGCGTGCGCGTTCTCCTCGATCGACGGGCTGCCGTCGGTGAGGTCGGTCGCCGGGTAGATGAGGCCCTGGAACGCGATGTCCGGCCCGCCGCGGTCGCGGGCCAGGAGGCTGACGACCGCGGCCAGGTTCCCGCCGGCGCTGTCGCCCATGACCGCCAGTTGGCCCTCGGCGCCCAGCTCCGCGGCGCGGGCGGCGACGTCGACGGTGGCGGCGAAGCAGTCCTCGACGGCGGCCGGGAACGGGTGCGCCGGGGCGAGCCGGTAGTCGACGGAGACGACCACGACGCGGGCGACGACCGCCACCGAGCTGCACAGCCAGTCGGCGGAGTCCAGGTTGCCCAGCGTCCACCCGCCGCCGTGGAAGTTCACCACCAGCGGGAACGACCCGGGCCCGGCCGGCCGGTAGACGCGGGCGGGCAGCGTCCCCTGCGCCCCGGCCACCGTGGTGTCGCGCAGCTGGGCGCCGCGGGCGACCCCGCCGAGCAGGTAGTCGGTGACCCGGTTGTGCGGGATGCGGGCGGCCTGCGCGCGGGCCAGCTGCTCCGGCGACATCGTCGCGACAGACTGCCGCGCCAGCAGCTTCCCGATCAGCTTCACCCGCAGGTCCAGGTCGGCCATGGCGTGCCCTCCCCCGCCGGTGGCGCCCCGGCCCACCCGGAGCGCGCCCGACCTCGGTAGCCTGCGGCGCGTGGGCGAGGACCGCGAGCCGGGCCGGCTCTACAGCGACCTGTTCCAGGACGCGTCGCACTTCGAGGAGCGCTTCGTCGACGACCTCGAGCGGCTGGCGGCGATGAGCTCGGCGCTGAGGACCCTGGGCCTGCGGGTGGTGCTCACCAGCGGCTCGTTCGACATGATCCACGAGGGCCACAGCCGCTACCTGGAGAAGGCCCGCTCGCTGGGCGGGTTCCTCATCGTCGGCGTGGACAGCGACGAGAAGGTCCGCCGCCGCAAGGGCCCCAGCCGCCCGGCGGTGCCCGAGATGGAGCGGCTGCGGATGGTCACCCACCAGCGCGGGGTGGGCATCGTGACCCTCAAGCGCGTCGAGCACGAGCAGTGGGCGCTGATCAAGGCGGTGCGTCCAGCGGTGCTGGTGGCCACCGCGGAGACCTACACCGCCGACGAGGTGGCCCGGCTGGAGGCCGAGTACTGCGACTCGGTGGTCGTGCTGGACCGGATGTCGACGGTGAGCACGTCGGCGCGGCTGCGGCTGATCCACCTCGCCGACGCGGCCGGGCGCGGCCCCGAGTCGTGACCCAGCTCCTGCTGCACGCGCCGGTCTACCACGCCGGGCACCGCCGGCTGCTCGCCGCGCACCCCGAGGTCGACCGGGTGCTGCTGCTCGGCGACGGGTTCGCCGAGCGCTTCCCCGCGATGGGCAAGGAGATCCGCGGGCTCCCCGCCGACGTGGTGGCCCGGGTGCTCGCCGCCGAGCACGGGGTCGACGTCCGCGTCGTGCAGCCGGGCGACCTGCCCGCCGCGTTGGCCGACGTCGTCCTCGCCGCCGACGAGTCGGTCACCCGCGAGCTCGCCGCCGACCACCCGGGCACCCGCTTCGAGTTCCTGCCGGTCTTCCTGCGCTGGGACCGGCAGTGGGCGCTGGAGGAGCGCCCGGCCGGTGCCACCGCGGGGACGACGACCGACCCGGTGCACGTGGCGCTGATGCAGCAGGCGGTCGCCGCCGGGGAGAGGTCCTCGGACTGGTGGCGCCAGGTCGGCGCGCTGGCCGCCCGCGACGGGCAGGTGCTGGCCACCAGCCACAACCGGCACCGGCCCACCGAGCACGCGCCCTACGTCGACGGCGACCCCCGCAACGAGTTCTCCCGCGGGCTGCGGGCGGACCTGTCGACGGCGATCCACGCGGAGGCCTCGCTGGTCGGGCAGGCCGCGGCGGGCGCCTTCGACACAGCCGGGGCCGACCTCTACGTCTCGGCGTTCCCGTGCCCGGCGTGCGCGTACCTGGTCGCCGAGGCCCGCTTCGCCCGCTGCTTCTTCCGCGGCTCGTACTCGCTGCTGGACGCCGAGGCGATCCTCGCCGGCGCCGGCGTCGAGCTCGTCTGGGTGGACCTCAGCGCGCCGAGCTGAACCGCATCCGCAGCGGGCGCTCGCCGTCGGGGACCAGCACGTGCAGGTGCACGTGGGCGATGGTGCCCCCGGTGCCCTCGCAGGGCCCGTTGCGCATGCCCAGCCCGTACGGGCCGCGGTCCTCGCCCCGGACGGCGCGCAGCACGGTCCACAGGTCGGCGCGTGCGGCGTCGTCGAGGTCCAGGACGTCGGTGACGTGCGCGCGCGGCACCAGCAGCAGGTGCTGCGCCGCACCCCGGTAGGGGAAGTCGTTGTGCAGGGCCCGCCAGTGCTCGGTCCGGGTGACCAGGTCGCCGCCGCCGACCTCGGTGCCGGCGTCGGCGCAGAACAGGCAGACCCCGCGGGCCTCGAGGTCGGCCATCCGGGCGACCTGCTCGGGCGTGCGGGCGTTGGCCGGGCAGTAGAGGTCAGCCACGGGTGAGCGTCTCGAACGTCACGTCGGTGCCCGACGCGGTGGTCAGGTCGCGGCTGTCGTCGACGGTGAACCCGTCCAGCCAGCCGTCGGGCATCCGGGTGTCCCCGCCGGGGGTCAGGTGCACCCGGGTCAGGTGCACGGTGGTCACCTGCGGCAGCGCCTGCCGGTACAGCTGCGCCCCGCCCATGACCACGACGTCCGGGTGCGGTGCGTCCGGAGCCAGCCGCCCGGCCAGGTCGAGCGCGGCACCCAGGTCGGCGACGACGGTGGCCGCGCCCGGCGTCCACACCTGCGGGCCGCCCGCCGGGGTGCTGCCGCTGACCACGACGGTGTGCCGGCCGGGCAGCGGCCGGCCCAGCCGCGCGGTCACCGACTCGTGGGTGAGCCGGCCGGCGACGACGACGTGGCCGGTGGTGAGCTCGCGGAAGCGGCGCAGGTCCTCGCTGATGTGCCAGGGCAGGCCGTTGCGGTCGCCGATGACGCCGTCGTCGGCCACCGCCACGACCAGGGAGAGGGTCACGGCGCCGGTCACGACGCGACCAGGATGCCGCGGATGGCCGGGTGCGGCTCGTAGTCGGCCAGCTCGAAGTGGGTGGCCCGGAAGTCGTGGATGTCGGTGACGGCCCGGCCCTCCGCGGTGAGGGTCAGCGTCGGCAGCCGGCGCGGCTCGCGGGTGATCATCTCCTGCACGGCGTCGAGCTGGTCGACGTAGACGTGGGCGTCGCTGATGGTGTGGTGGAAGGTGCCCGGCCGGGTGCCGGTGAGCTGGGCGAGCATGAGCAGCAGCGCGGCGTACTGCGCCATGTTCGACGGCACCCCGACCGGGACGTCGCCCGAGCGCTGGAACATGTGCAGGTGCAGCGTCCCGTTCAGGACGCGGACGTGCACCCAGCCGTGGCAGGGCGCGATCGTCGTCCCGGGGGTCTTGCCCTCCCCGCGCACCTGGTACTGCGGGATCCACGGCGAGACGAAGTGGGTGCGCAGCTCGGGCAGCTCGGTGATCTGCTCGACGAGGTGGGCGAACTGGTCCATGGGCTCGCGGCCGGGCGGGGCCGGGAAGTCGTGGAAGGCGCCGCCGTAGGAGCCCGGGCCCAGGGAGCCGTCGGGCAGGCCGCGCTTGCGGGTCTTCTCCGGGGTCGCCCAGGCGTCCCACCAGTCGCAGCCGAACGCGGCGAACTCCTCGACGGTGGTGGCGCCGTTGATGAAGGCGCACAGCTCGCCGACGGCCTTGGGCCAGAAACCCTTGATGGACCGCTCGGTGATCAGCGGGAAGCCGTTGCGCAGCGGGTAGCGGGTGGTCTGCTGCAGAAGGGTCAGCGCCTCGACGCCCTGCCGGGTCGGGGTCCGCTCCCCCTCGGTGACGATGGCCCGCAGCACCGCGGCGTACTGGCCGTCGGGGGTGCGCTCGGCGAACGGCAGGTACAGGTCGTCGGTCACCGGGACAGGTTCTCAGCCCAGCTGGACGACGAGGACGGCGGTGTCGTCGAGCCGGCCGGTCACCAGCTCCACCGCGGCGGCCACCACGTCGGCCGGCGGCGCACCCACCGGCAGGCCCTGTACCTGCGCCACCAGCCGGGCGATGCCGAGGTCCAGGTCGCGGAACCGGTCCCCCGGGTGCTCGGGCTGCTCGACCAGCCCGTCGGTGTAGAGCAGCAGCTGCGAGCCGGCGGGCAGCTCGCGCTCCTCGGTGCGGCGGCGGGCACCCGGCGACGCACCCAGCAGCAGGTCGTGCGCACCCCCGAGGGGTTCGACGTCCCCGCCGGGCAGCCGGACCAGCACCGGGGGGTGGCCGGCGTTGGTGTGCCGCACGGTCCAGGGGCCGCCCTCCGTCGCCGGCCGGCGGGCCTGCACGACGGCGGCGGTGGCCAGGCCGGGCACGTGCAGCACGTCCATGAGCCGGTCGACGGCGGTGAGGACGGCGGCCGGGTCCGGCGGCGGGTCGTCCCAGCTGCGGGAGCGGATGAGGTCGCGCAGGGTGCCCATGGTGGCCGCGGCGTCGATGTCGTGGCCGGCGACGTCGGCGACCACCGCACCGACCGCGCCCCCGGGCAGTTCGAGCAGGTCGTAGAGGTCGCCGCCGACCGCGGCACCCAGCACGGCGCTGCGGTAGGCCGCGGCGGCGGTGACGCCGGGCAGGTCGGGCAGGCCGGGCAGCAGCGCACGCTGCAGGCTCTCGGCGACGGTGGCCTCGCGGGTGTAGCGGCGGGCGTTGGCCAGCGCCTGCCCGGCCCGGCGCCCGAGGTCCTCGGCCACCTCGAGGTCGCCCTGCGGGAACGGCTGCGGGGTGGCCCGCACCAGGACCATGGCGCCCCACGTGCTGTCGGGGGCGGCCAGGGGGACGGCGGCCAGCGCGCCGGTGCCGAGCTCGCTGAGCTCGCGGTCGTGCAGGCCGCGGCCGTACGGGGCCAGCTTCACCGGGTCGAGCCCGGGGACGGTGACGGTGCGGCCGGCGGCGACCGCCTGCGCCGCCGGGGCGGCCGTGGGCAGCGGGCGGCCCTCGTAGGCCCGGCGCACCTGCGCGAGGGCCTCCTCGTGGCCCTCGGGGGCGTGGTGGCGGGTGGTCACCCGCACGACCGTGCCCGTCTCGTCGGTCTCGGCGACGAACAGCCAGTCGGCCAGCGGCGGGACGCACAGGTCGGCCAGCTGGGACACGATCGCGTCGGGGTCCAGGGACGCCGACAGCGTCGTGGTGGCCGCCGACATCAGCTGCAGCCGACGGTGCGCCGACTGCAGCGAGATGCGCGCCGCGGTCTCCCGGGCCAGGGCGGCCTCGGCGGCGGCCCGCGCGGCGTCGCGGTCGTCGCTGGTCTGCACCTCGGCGGTGACGTCGGACTGCACGCCGACGTAGGCCACGACGCGGTCGCCGTCGCGCACCGGGTCGATGGACAGCCGGTTCCAGAAGGCCTCGCCGTCGGCGCGGTGGTTGAGCAGGGTGACGGTCACCGAGCGCTGCTCGCGGATGGCCCGCCGGATCTCGATGACGGCGTCGGGGTCGGTGTCCTCGCCCTGCAGGAAGCTGCAGTTGCGCCCGACGGCCTCCCGCGCGGCGTAGCCGGTGGTCGCGGTGAAGGCGGGGTTGACCCAGACCAGCGGGTTCCCCGGACGGGCGGGGTCGGAGATCGTGACGCTGACCTCGGTGGCCTGCAACGCCAGCAGGGTCAGGGCATCGAGGCCGAGCGGTACCTCGTGCCCTTCCTCCACGTGGTGGCACTGTAGTCACCCGATCTGCCCCCTCACACGTAGTGCGCGGTGGTGAGCTCCAGGTAGTGGCCGACCGGGTCGAGCAGGTACACCCCGCGGCCGCCGTGCTCGGTGTTGGTCTGCCCGGGCCGGGCGCGCTGGGGGTCGGCCCAGTGGTCGCGGGCCTCGGCGCGGATCCGGGCCAGTGCCCGGTCGAGGTGGTCGTCGTCGACCAGGAAGCCGTAGTGCTGGTTCTGGATCTCGGGGAAGGCGGCCTCGGGCAGCGCGGCGAACTGCAGCAGCACCCCGCCGTCCAGGGAGAGGTTGACGAACGGGCCCCAGCTCGGGGCCGGGTCGGCCTCCAGCAGCAGGCGGTAGAACTCCGCGGACGCGGCGGCGTCGCGGGCGGCGATGATCGTGTGGTCGAAGCGGGCGGTCACGTGGGTCTCCTCGGTGCGGTCTGGCAGACCGGGGGGAGCACGCCGACACCGCGGCAGGAGCTGGTGCGCCCGCGGGCCGTGCGGGGCGGTGTCGGGGACTCCTCTCGGCTCGGCCCGTCGGGGGCGCACCCGGGACGCTAGCGCCGCCTGCCGCCCGGGCGGAAGAGGTCGCGGGACCGCGCGGCCCGGCGCAGGTGCAGGGCCAGCTGCAGACGCAGCCGGCCGGCGGGGTCGCGCACGTCCCACCCCAGGAGCTGCTCGGCATGCTGCAGCCGGTCCTGCAGCGTCGAGTGGTGCAGGTGCAGGGCCTTGGCTGCGTCGCGCCGGCTGGCGGTGGTGGCGACGGCGTCGAGGGTGGGGAGCACCCAGGGCCCGGCGGTGGCTGCGGCGTCCAGCGCCCGCACGTCCGGCGGGACCGGTGCGTCGTCGGCGGCGCGGACGAGCAGCAGGACGGTGCCGACCTCGTCGGAGTGCACGACCTGCGGGCCGGGGTCCTCGGGGGTACCGGCGGCGGTCAGCCGGAGGGCGAGGGCGGCCAGGTCGGCCGACCGCGGCAGCTCGTCCACCGGGACGGCGGGACCCGTGCCGCAGCGGACCCCGCCCGGCAGGGGCTCCCCCGCACCGGCCACCGCCCAGCGGCCGTCGACCAGCGCCACCGCCCGCGCCGGGGCGGTGAGGCCCAGCCGCCGGGCCGCCGCCAGCCGGTCGGCACGTGCCGCGGAGGCGTCGAGGACGACCTCCACCGACGCCGGGTCGGCGCCGGGGCGGCCGCGGCGGGTCCGGTCCAGCACGGTGGCGACCGCGGCGGCGGCCCGCTCCAGCACGACGGCGTCGCGGGTGCCGGCCGGACCGGGCCGCTCGAGGACCAGTTCGCCGCCGCCGGTGCCCTCCACGGCCACCCGCGCCCACGCCGGGTCGGGGTCCGGCGCGCTCGGTCGCCCGCCGTCCGGTCGTGCCCGGACGACGAGGCCGCGGTCGGGGTCGACGAAGCGCACCGGGCACCCGACCAGCTCGGCGGCCCCGCGGACCACGTCGGCCAGGCCGGCGCGGGCGGCGAGCAGCGCGTCGAAGTGGCCCACCGCCCGCAGTGCGGCCGCCATCTCCGGGTCCAGAGCCGCCAGCCGCATCGCCAGGTCGTTCACGGTGTCATCGTGGACCCGGCCCGGTCGTCCGCACCAGCCCCCGGGTCAGGCGGCCAGCAGCCGGCGCAGCCAGGCGATGCGGGCCGCGCGGGCGGCCTGGGAGATGCCGGCGTCGGGGACGAGCATGTCGAACCCGTGGCAGCCGCCGGGCCACACGTGCAGCTCGGCGACCCCGCCGGCCGCCCAGATCCGCGAGGCGTAGGCGACGTCCTCGTCGCGGAAGGTCTCCGCCGACGCCACGTCGATGAAGGCCGGCGGCAGGCCCGACAGGTCGGTGGCGCGGGCCGGGGCGGCGTACGGGGACA
>Ga0325400_1004702_pt1 | contig 12692 bp, 5 predicted proteins | sample PopdelMetagenome_2_FD_205662 | JGI IMG/M metagenome (GOLD analysis project Ga0325400, IMG submission 205662) | Populus deltoides microbial communities from Bellville, Georgia, United States - Xylem-PdKOR-R1 | ecosystem: Host-associated > Plants > Phyllosphere > Stem > Wood/Secondary xylem...
TATACTCTTAGTTGATGCGAAGGAGTTTAAATCGTATCAGAAGGCATTTAATGATAGTGAGCTATTCTATTTGTTCCTATGGTTGTTTTGGACACGCTTTTTCTCTCTCCAAATGATTTTTTTTTTTTATCATATGAGTGTCTTGCTTTTGAGAACACTATTATGAAGAAAATTTCTAGCCTGCATGATTGTAGAATCTGCATGTGGCATTCTGTTTCATTTAACTCTCTATCTTTCATCATCTGCTTATTGAGTTCTTTATTCTTGGCAGGAGGGGGAGTTAAAGTACAGTCTATATGGTGTACTCGTACATTATGGTCATAATACCCACTCTGGTCATTATGTCTGTTTTGTTCGGACATCAAGTAATATGTGGCACCTCCTCAATGACAATCAGGTATGGTGGACATAAGGAGTCAATTTAGAAAATCTGCTGCATGTAGATCTGCAAGCTAGGTACAATTTTCATGTCACTGTTTTTTGTGAATAGATCTTTTATCAGTTTAGGTTATTTCAATCAACAGGTTCGTCAAGTTAGCGAGAAGACTGTTTTAGAGCAGAAGGCTTATATGCTGTTCTACGTTCGTGATAGAAAAAATGTTGCAAGAAAACCTTTCGATGTTGCTCAAAAAGAAAGCATGAAAGCAACCTTGGGTAGTAACTTTGCGAATCTGGTTGCCAAGCAATTCTCGAAGGAACACGTGGATAGTGGTTTGATTGGGAATAGATTGGAGTCTACCAACTCTTCTGCTGCTGTGAATAAAAAAGATGCATCAAGCATTGTTCCATCATCAGAGATCTATCCAAAAGACACACCATTTCAGCAAAACAATAGGCAAAGATTGCCGAAAGTGCATCCTGCCTTAGAAACTTCAAGTGCACCATTGACATTCCCATCAAAAGGAGCGTATTTGGCAAATTCGGAGCTTAGAGAATGCTTGCCAACTTCAACTCTCTCCATGAACAGCAATAATGTTGCTCCTAAACCTGAAGAGACTTCTACTATTACTGAGGCCAAAACCAGTGACTGTAATGTGCCATCTAATAGCAGCAGTTGCCTGAAAAACTCTGCTATCGACAAACTTGTCAGAAATGAGATCCCACAAAAGGTAATTGGATGTTTCATGCCCAGCACAGGCCTGTTTCTTCACCTGGGTTGGCATTTTCACTTTGTTTCTAACTTGTGAGTTCATTGTCAATCCAGATTAATGCTGGCCTAAATGTGGGGGTGTCAAGTCAAGTTCCATGTTGGGATTTTTGTGATAAAACATCAGGTGAGGTCCCAAGATTGGCTCCATCCGTGGGATCTACTGACCAGACATTGGACAAAACAGTCACTGTGAAATCACCTAACAAGCCAAGCTGTGAAAGCGATCAGGTAATTACATATACGTGTTCCTTTGGATACTTGTTGACAACGTCATTGTTTGGCCAAGTTTTGATGTATATCTCTGTTCTCAGGGTGGAGACATCCCCATTAAGAGTTCTGCTGGGAAAACACCTAGTGATAAGGCTGTTGAAGGTGGGCAACAAACTGCACGCCAGCCGGTTGAGGCATCAATCCTGATTGCTTCAATCCCACCTGTCATTCAAAATGAATGTTTACATAGCAAAGCTCCTGCTTGCACACCTAAAAAGAAATTAGAAAAGAAGCTTCTCAAGCGTAGGATGCATCTTGGTTCAAACTTATTCAGGGTATCCTTAGGTGTTCGCATGAGGAAAAAACACAAAAAGAGAAAATGCCTTGCTTTGGAGACCAATAATCTCTTCAAAGAAAACTTGCTCGAGCAGCTCGAAAATGATGGCTGTTCATCCCGGTTGGGGCCATCTACATCCAAAATCTCTACAGGTTTATTGGCTTCGATGACATCTCGGAGGAAGACAGCTAAATCTGGTTCAAGAAAGGGAAATGATACAAGAAAGTCCAGTGATCCTGGGATGGGTGTCATACATGGAGAATCTATGGAGAGAAATAGTCTGAGTGGCACCTTGCTGACAATGGATAAACAGAGACAAAAGAGTTCTACCTCAATCTCTGAAGTAAATGGAGGAGATGCAAGAGAACCTGACTGCACAGAAAATAGCAAAAGAGATGCATCACAGAATGGGATAATGAATGCCCTTAGTGGGGGTGCAAAGGTGACTGGTGAGTACTGTTCTGATTCTTCTTAAATTCTACCTGACCATCTATAGCTTATCAATGTCAGCAATTGTGCACTAGTCATTGCTATCCAATAGTTTCATTTGTGCACTAGTCATTGCTATTTGGATTATTATTTTTTTCATTTTTTGCACCGTGTATCATGGTGGAAGAAATCTGGAGTTCTAGATAGATTCTCTTCTTTCTTCACAGTTTGAGATCCTATAATGGCCCTATCATTATTGGATTCAACCCCCCCTTTTAGCTTTTCCTGCACTTGTGTCCCTGGTCTGCTTAAGGAGTGCTAATGTCTTACTGAGCTGCTGGCCGATGCCTCCACGCATAAAATAACATGCCCAGGCTGTGCCTTCATGGGGGTGGGTATGGTTTTCGCTCCAGTGCTGAAGCTATAGAGAAAATAAGCTTATTCTGAATATAAACCTTACGAAGCATGTCTGTTCATAGATAAGATTATAATCCCTGGAATGGAAATTCATGCAACTGGGACTTGAAAGTTTGATTTTGTGGCAGTGGCAGAAAGCTGGATTGAATCGCTTGCTTAGACATTTTAATCCTTAGTGCAATCCTACAATACCATCTTTCTCCACCTACTAATTCCTCGTGAAGGAAAGGCACATCAAACTAAACAGAAGACCATGCGATTTCTTTACATGTAGTTGGGACTAAATTCTTGTTTGGAAATTGAACTCCTTTCAAGCTGAAAGGCTATCTAGCTTGCAAGATCATCTCTGCTGCATTTGATTTACAGTTTGACTTGCTGAAAGTTGCTTTTTGGCCTTGCTTTGTTTGTTACAGTTGCACCATGGGATGGAATAGAGTTGCCACCTCAGATTGTGGAATCCAACGGTGTGGAAAATCTCAGCATTGGTTATGTAGCAAATGAGTGGTGAGTTTGAATTCCACATTTACTCACCTTTCTTTATTAGAATGAAAGGGAAATTAACATAACCTTTTACAGAAAGGGTTGTTGCTAAAAGTTAGTTTGCTTATTGGACCTGCTTTTCTGTAATTTTTAATCTTGTTCTCCATGGTGCAACTTCAATTTTCCACAGGGATGAAGAATATGATCGAGGTAAGAGAAAGAAGCTAAGGCAATCTCAGCACAACTTTGACGGACCAAACCTTTTCCAAGCATTGGCTACAAAGAAAACTCAAGTTAAGAAGGCGAAGATGGACGGATCTAGGTCTGAAAACCAGCCTTTCAGGATATGAAGCGATCAATACAGCTATCAATTTTGTGGGATCATGATTTGTCGACATGCTGTTATATTATATGTAGTAATTGTTGCTATGTTTGGCCAAAATTTTGCCAGGGCGACCTAACGTAAAATCTACGATGTTACCAATTTTGTTTCCTATATATATATATATTTTTTTTCTTTTGGTTATATTTATTGGGGAGGGACTTTTGTTATCTGTAACACCTTAGATGACTGAGCTGAAAAAGGCTTTCATGTATTGAGAAATGTATTATCTTCCTGTTAATTGAAGAACTTTACAAGTTATAATTAGAGAACATAGTGTGCGGTGGCCGGCCTTGTTTTTTACACAGCTATCACATCCGGCTTAGTTTCTGGCCATGTTCAAGGCTTTGGTTGCAGGTTAGCCCTATGACTAGGTGAATTTCAAACAATGTTGTTTCGGATAAAATTGAAAAAAAAAATATTTGTAGTTGACCCGGGGAGATAAACTGAGTCTTGGGTTGATTTGCTGAGACTGGTCTGGTCTCATTAACAGGTTCTGAAAAAATGGCCATGAAATTCACCTGTTACATGGATCTGGTTGTCCCGGGGAAAGCTGTACCTGTTAAGTTGTTGCCCAGCCTTCAATTTATGTTAATGGATTTTTCTTCTAAATAGCTGAACTGATTTATTCATATTTTTTCACAATTTTTTATTGATAACAGTCAGATTGAACAAAGAAAGATCATGTTTTCCAGTGGTCCATGAGGGAGCTCACTAGCATAATGTGGATGACACTGAGCACCAGGACACTACTTTAATAAACATTTCTTGGGGTGATGGTTTGGAGATGCTCACATGCGTAAAAAAGAATCCTGCATCATGTTAAGAGAGAAGCACAAATGCTGTCAATAATGGGTAAGAGCTTATTTTAATGGAGTGCTTGTGGTGATGATTGATACCATTGCCAGTTTCATGCGGGTTATCAGAAATAACATCATCACTGGCCAGTGGAAGCAAACTTCATTTCTACTCCTATTATGTGCCCCTGATACTCACCGGAGACCCTGATACTCACCGGAGACCTGTTTTAGGTCGGGTTTTATATTGATTTCGGTTAATACATACACGATTTGGTTGACTTGGGCAAAATTCGATTGGTTTTTAATAAAAATGATCTTTTTTATAACTAAGAATGCATTTGTTGTGGCAATCATCACGCCTGCAGCATGTCTACCGATCACCAAAAGCCCTTGTTTGAACTTTGAACATGTACAAAATGAGCTTTTAATTTCTTCTTTCTGGTTTGTGTAAGGAAATAATGGAAGTTCGCATAATAATTGTACAATGTTGCAGCTCCCTTAAATGGGTTGCCTTGATTGAGAAGTTTGTTTAAATCACTTGTGTGGTTAAAGATACCTGAGGACAGCCTTAAAACAAGGTCTTAGATGTTTATTAGATGATGGTTCTGAGGTGTCTGGCATTGTTTCAAGAACATTACATCATATTTAATCACTCCATTGGCTATGGTTTATGCAGGTTAATCATTCTTCACCTTGTTGCCTGAATTAAATTAAATCCTTTTCTTGATAGTAAATATCAACATTAAACTTTGTCTCCCTTGGAAAAATAGCCGGTCGGGGAATAAATATCAACTAGATAAGCGCTTCATCAAATAAACCATGAAAAATACATAAGATTTGGATCATTAATTTTATCGGATTCAATAAACTCAGTTAATTTAACAACATGATTAAAAAAATAAAATCTAATAAGATAATTTTTTATATATAATAATTAACTATAAAAAACAAGATCTCAACATCATACATACTCGAAAGAAAAAAAAAAAACTTTGTTAGGGACTTATCATCGCTATGTTGTGCACACCATCCTATCATCATAAAAAACTCACTGAGACGGCTCTAACAACACTAAAAAAAACTACATGACAACACTAAAAATGGTGAGGTTTGTTTTGTTTCAAAATGTATAATTCCTATCTGGGTTTTTATTTAATTTCTCTCTTTGTTTCTTCTACCTCAAGGGAAGCAGCTGTGAAATCAACAGGAGAGGTATTACTTCCAGAGGAATCAGGACTCTTCATATTTTGAGCATCAAGACTGCTACTTTATAAGCTGCAGAGAGTTTCACTCAAGAAGACATAGGGTATCATGCAGCTCGAATTTTTTTTTATTTGATAGAAAAATTGTAATATATATAATATAAGGTTTTTTTTTTTAATTTGAAAAGGTATATGGTGCATGTGACTCCAAGGTGACGTCGGATCGAAGTGGTAAAAGGACAGTTCTCTGTGAAGTGGGCTGAAGAAGTTCATGAATCATGGTGTTTTCATTATTATTATTATATGAACAATTAATGAAGCCATTGTTTAAAGAATAAGTTTGCTGGCATGAGAGGATATTAATGTTCTTGAAGCTAATAATAAATAACATTGTCGGTTGATTTCTTGTTACTCTTCACCGATCCCTCAATCAATGCAAATCATTAATTAAGGTTGCTTCTTCCTCATCCTTTCTTTGTCGGATCCTCAAATCTATCACTACTCGGCTCTCATTTCGAGTTTTTTTTTTAATTTTTTTTAACTTGATTGTGTTCTTAATAAAGTTTTTTAATTAAAAATATATTTTTTAAGACAATTTAATTTATTTTTAAGATTATTGAAAAACACTTCATAATTTATCTTTTTATTTTTTATATTTATACATTAAAAAATTATTGAAAAACACTTAAAAATACATATTTTCATATAAAAACTAGTTTACAAGAAGATGAAAAAGAATTTCAACCACAAAAACAAACATTCTCAATTATTCATGGGAAAAGACAGTATAATCCTTGCAAAATGTATTTTACTTTCGTTATAGCAAGGGTAGTTCAGACATTTAATTCTCCTCGCATACCCTTTACGAGAGAGCACACACAAAGGTGCTAGACTAGCAACACTTCAAGCTGAGAATACAAATTAATTGTTAATCTTAAGATATATATATATATATATATATATATATATATTTTAGTAAAAAATATCTTTAAATTTATCTTAAGATAAAACTTAGTTTTATTATCATATAAACTGATTTAGAGATATTTTTTTCATAATTTTTAGACCTGGTCCGGTTTAAGTCTCGGGTTCTAGGTTTTGATTGGGTTATCGAATTTTGATCGAGTCACACCGAGTTTTTTTTTTATTATTTTTTCTTCAACTCAGGTCGGGTCGGGTCGAATTTTACAACTATATATATCTTTTTTAACAGCAAGGTCAAGAAACTACAAAAATCCAACAATCACTCGAGAAGTACTCAAGTTTTGTGGGGGCCTAAACCAACTCGATGTTCATACCATGTTGACGGTCCAAATTATGGTCGATTTTTTATTTTATTTATTTTATTTTATTGCTGCCAAAATGGTCCCGATTGGGCAGCTAAAAAGAGACTTCGAGATTAGTCCAATAAGTTCAATTTTTAGACAGCATAAAGAAGATGATATGAAGTCATTACTGCTCTTCAACTTTACATTATTATACTTCCTCTGTCACTTATCTTCAACTTTAGCCAATAATGATTAGTATAACTGTATAAGTTTATTTTTATTTTTATTTTTTTCATTATTAAAAGTAAGAATTGTGACATTTTTTCTGATTATTAACATTGTTAAAATTATTTTACTCATTCTATTTCGATGATGTAATTTGTATTGGTTTAATATTTATTTTTATTTAAGTTTTGCTTAATAAAAACTCAAGAGTTTTTATTGGAATATATCTATAATCTTTTTTCTCATTATTCCAATGAAAATATCTTAAATGAATTTTATTTTTTATGAATATATATTTTTTATTTTTTCCGGTAAATGCTTAATAAAAATGTTAGTATGAGATAAGTCTATTAATAACTTCTTTAAAATGCCTACATTTCATGTCATTCTGAATAAATATAAGTGTCATTTGAACAAAAAATAAATATTTATATTGTGAAAATAATTTCTAAATTGATAGCAGAATAGTCGAAGATTACTAATGTAATTCATTTCCACATGTATTTCAAACATTATAATTAGATTGAATTATGTAGTTTAGTATTTTATTCCAATAAATTCAATTATGTAGTTTTTTTACTATAATTAAATTCAATTATAATATTCAATTGATAAAAAATTTAAATTCATGTGTTCAAAGAAATATAATTAAATTTATTTTCATCTTGTTTAGGAAACCATGAACGGAATTCAATTCACATGGCTAAATTAATTTTTGTATTTGCAATTATTTTTAGAAGTTTGATTTGAATTTTAAATGAAATTTAATTCATAAAAAATAACCAAAAAAAATTAGAGGGCAAACCCTGATTTGCTCAATTCTAATTAATATTGAAAATTAATTTTTAAAAATACCTTCTTCTTTATTTATCTAAAAAATCCTACAAAATAACAAAATAAAATAAAATCCCACTCTCTTTCCCGTCTCTTCTTTTCAACACAACTTCTTCAACAAAAAGCTTTGGTCCGAACATAAATTCTTAAATGTTATTGAAACATAAATTAACCTAAGCTGGAGAATGAATGGACTCTTTTGAAATAGTTTTAAATATGAAATTTTATTAAAAAAATTTAATTGAATTTAATTTTAATATATTTTTAAATAAAAATATTTTTTAAAAATATAATGTATTGTAATATTAAACACAAACACTAACATGATTATTATATTTTGTCTCACACCTGAAACATGATTTGGTTCGGATTTTAATTCAAATTGTTTAAATAAGATTTGACTAAATTCAAGGGAGACTTGACTAAATTAATTTTAAAAAATAAAATTTTCTTGAATAAAATTACTGAATAATAATTTATAAATTAACTCAATAACTCAGATTATAAATTAAATTAGACCCTCGCTGGTTTTGAAAACTAAAACATTATTATCTGTATTTCTAACTAGTACCATAAAAAAAAAACGAAAAAAATAAATAAATACTAGCTGATTATAAATACATGCAGCAGAAAGTAAGCAGAAAGTAAGCACATAGACAAAAGTGCTTCTTCACTTGGGTTGTTTGTTTGTTCTGCTGGCTTTACCTTTTCTTGCAAAACCAGATAAGGTATGCTCACGTTCTCCTTTGAAACTCCATAATCCTCTGATACCCTTTTGAAATCTCAATAGTAGCTTTCCATTTTTTGGTCTTTCAGATTCCATTTTTGACCCTTTCTGTGCATTGCACTATTACCACAAGCTTATAGGTCAGTGGGTTTGGAGAGTTTTAAGCCCTAGTTTTTATCTTTGTGTTTAAAACACCTCAAAACACTCTGTTTAGTGGTGTTTAATGGAGTTGAATGAGCCATAAAGTATTAACTAAGATGGAGTCAGAAGCATAAATGCTGTAGCGGTGGTTTTGTTCTGAAGCACTAGAGAGGTTGAGCTGGTTTTGGGGTTTTGGTTCAAGTTTGGAAGTTTTAGTCTTTGAGTCAAAATGGGTTTCGGTTTCTTTGTCTCTGTATTGATTCTTTCTCTGTTCTTCAAGCCTTTGGCTTGTCAACAACCCAATACAGATGGTTTCTTTCTCTCTGAGTTTTTGAAGAACATGGGCTTAACTTCTTCTCCGCTGTACAACTTTTCTGCTTCTGTTTGTTCATGGCAAGGTGTGTTCTGTGATGCCAAAAAAGAACGTGTTGTTAAGTTTCTGGCTTCTGGTTTAGGCCTCTCTGGCTCTATTCCTGATACCACTATTGGTAAACTAAGCAAGCTACAAACCTTGGATCTTAGCAACAACAAAATCACATCTTTTCCTTCAGATTTGTGGAGTTTAGGCTTTCTGAATCTCCTCAATCTCTCTTCGAATAAGATTTCTGGGCCCCTTCCCAGCAACGTTGGTAATTTTGGCGTGCTTGAAACAATTGATCTATCAAGCAACAACTTTTCTGGTGAAATCCCTGCTGCAATAAGCTCTCTTGTTAGTTTGAGGGTGCTTAAACTCGAAAGAAATGGATTTGAAGGAAGCATTCCATCGGGAATTCTGAGTTGCCAGTCACTGTATTTTATTGATCTTTCAATGAATAAGCTGGATGGATCCTTACCAGATGGTTTTGGTGCTGCTTTTCCTAAGCTCAAAACCTTAAACCTTGCAGGAAATGGGATTCAAGGGCGGGACTCGGATTTCTCGCTAATGAAGTCCATCACTATCCTTAACATCTCCGGGAATTCATTTCAGGGTTCAGTAATGGGTGTGTTTCAGGAGCTGTTGGAGGTGATGGACCTGAGCAAAAACCAGTTTGAAGGTCACATTTCTCAGGTACAATTCAATTCTACCTACAATTGGTCTCGCTTGGTTTATTTGGACTTGTCAGATAATCAGCTCAGTGGAGAAATTTTCCATGATTTCAGTCATGCCTCCAATCTCAAGCACCTTAATCTTGCATTCAATAGATTTACTGAAGAAGAGTTCCCGCGAATTGATATGCTTTCAGAATTAGAATATCTTAATTTGTCTAAAACTAGTCTCATTGGTCACATTCCGAGTGAAATCACACAATTGAGTAATTTGCACACACTTGATCTTTCTCAGAATCATCTCAGTGGCAGAATCCCTCTGCTAACTATCAAAAACCTTCAAGTTCTTGATATGTCACAAAACAATTTGAGTGGAGAAATCCCAGTGTCCCTCTTGGAAAATCTCCCTTGGATGGAGAGCTACAATTTCTCCTACAACAATTTAACCCTTTGTGCTTCAGAATTTTCCCCTGAAACCTTCCAATCACACTTCTCTGGATCATTAGACAGCTGCCCAATTGCTGCAAACCCAGGCCTTTTTCAAAGAAAAGTCTCCAACCACAAAGGATTAAAGCTTTCTCTGGGTTTAGCCCTTTCCGTGGTTTTCATGCTTGCTGGACTGCTATTTCTTGCCTTTGGTTGTAGAAGGAAATCCAAAATGTGGGAAGCAAAGCAAACCTCGTATAAGGAAGAGCAAAATATCTCAGGCCCGTTTTCCTTCCAGACTGATTCGACAACATGGGTTGCTGATGTCAAGCAGGCAAATTCAGTTCCAGTAGTGATTTTTGAGAAGCCACTGTCGAATATCACATTTGCAGACCTCTTGTCTGCAACTTCAAATTTTGATAGAGGTACCCTTTTAGCTGAAGGGAAATTTGGGCCTGTATATAGGGGATTTCTTCCTGGAGGAATTCAGGTAGCTGTAAAAGTGTTGGTCCATGGATCCACATTGATAGACCAAGAAGCTGCCAGAGAACTTGAGTACCTTGGTCGAATTAAGCACCCCAATCTTGTACCATTGACTGGTTACTGCTTAGCCGGGGATCAAAGAATTGCAATATACGATTATATGGAGAACGGGAACTTGCAAAATTTGCTCCATGACTTGCCGCTTGGGATCCGAACAACTGAAGAATGGAGCACAGAAACATGGGAGGAAGATGGCAATAATGGAATTCAAAATGTTGGCTCTGAAGGGTTATTAACAACCTGGAGATTCAGACACAAAATTGCCCTTGGAACTGCTCGTGCATTGGCATTTCTTCATCATGGCTGCTCGCCTCCAATTATTCATAGAGATGTCAAAGCTAGTAGTGTTTATCTAGATTATAACTTGGAGCCAAGATTATCTGATTTTGGCTTGGCCAAGATCTTTGGCAATGGTTTAGATGAGGAGATTGCTCGTGGCTCACCTGGTTATGTTCCACCAGAGTTTACTGATCCAGACAACGACAGCCCTACTCCAAAATCTGATGTATATTGCTTTGGTGTTGTTTTATTTGAGCTAATTACTGGAAAAAAGCCAATTGGAGATGATTATGCTGAAGAGAAAAACTCCACTCTAGTTAGTTGGGTTAGAGGATTGGTAAGGAAGAGCGAAGGGTCCAGAGCAATTGATCCGAAAATTCGCAATACTGGACCAGAACGTGAAATGGAGGAGGCCCTCAAGATTGGATATCTGTGCACAGCTGATCTCAACTCCAAGCGACCAAGCATGCAACAGATAGTTGGACTTCTCAAAGATATTGAACCAACATGTTATCAATGAAGAAGTGGAAGTTGGTTCCTGTGTTTTTTTTTTTTTTCCCCCAACTAAGTTCCACTTTTTTTCTTTGTTGAGTTTTTTTTTAGCAGCCATTGAGGAATGGGAAGGATTGTACAGTAGTCCTCAAAAATCTGTTTAGGGTTTTTGATGTTCTCTTTACCTTTTCCACCGCTGATGGCCAAAAAATTAATTTATACACGAGATTTTGATCGCCCCTCGAAAGTTATTCTTCTTCCAAGCTTCCACATGTCCATCTTAGCATTTATTCTTCTTTTTATGGTGAGTACTTTTCTATAGCATATGAAACAAGCATTTTTGTTTAACTAATAGTAAGAGCAGCATGTTCGTTATGATTTTTTTTTATATGCTACTAATTGTTTCCTGCCACATTCTTGCTTAACTAATAGCAAGAACAGTCCATTAATGAATGCTCTGCCTCATCATTTATGCTATGGAGCTACATTAATAATAATGTATGCGAGGATATATTCTTGATTGCTCTGTATATGACTGGCATAATTGTTTTGTTTGTTCTCGTGTTTGATTCTTCTGATTATTTTTAAAATGAGATTATTAAAATAATATTTTTATTTTAAAAAATATTGTTTTAAGATAAATCTGAATTAGTTCACTCACGAATAAATTAACCCCCGATCAAGTTAAACCAAGCCGGATCTCGACCCAGGGTGTCATTCCAAATAAATTAGAGTTTCTTTGATGAAGAAGGAGAATAATAAAGAATAATAAGTTGGATTCTTCTATCTTCATCTTATAAGTGTCCATAACCACAAAGGATCCTGCTCTTGTTTCTAATTCCGAGAGGCAAGGTGGTGTCGATGCCCCTTTTGCCATGCGAGAACACTGATAAAAAATGAATTTTATATATATATATATATATATATATATATATATATAAAATATAGTGCAAGTTAATATTTTTTATTTTTTTTATAATCGTGAGTGTTTTGTATATCTCGATTAATTTTATAAAATTTTAAAATTAACAAGCTTCATATATCTCAACTACTCATGTAAAATTCTAAAATTTAATTAGTGTGAGCCATCCCGGTCACGTTATTAATAATTTTTTTTAGTTTAATGTGGGTGTCTTGTGCATACCTCGACTAATTTTATGGGTTCTAAAATTAACAGCCATGTAAACTTTCAATAACCATTATATGAGTAATTATAAGACTCAAATCTAAAATTATAAAAAAATAAATTTTTTTATCTCAAACTCCTATCACTATCATTCACCTAGATGCTTGTTAATATTTCTTTCTTGCACAGGATAGTTGT
>Ga0325400_1004703_pt1 | contig 12691 bp, 7 predicted proteins | sample PopdelMetagenome_2_FD_205662 | JGI IMG/M metagenome (GOLD analysis project Ga0325400, IMG submission 205662) | Populus deltoides microbial communities from Bellville, Georgia, United States - Xylem-PdKOR-R1 | ecosystem: Host-associated > Plants > Phyllosphere > Stem > Wood/Secondary xylem...
GCGATCGCCTCGTCGTCGAGGAAGATGCCGTGCTCGATCGACCGGATCCCGGCCCGGACGGCGTTCTTGATGCCGTCGGCGCCCTGCGCGTGCGCCATCACCGCGAGCCCGGCGGCGGTGGCCTCCTCGACCAGCACCTCCAGCTCGGCGGGGCGGAAGTGGGCGTGCCGCGGGTCGTCGCGGGGGGAGAGGACGCCGCCGCTGGTGGCCACCTTGAGCACGTCGGCGCCGGCCCGGACCAGGGTGCGCACGGTGCGGCGCACCTCCTCGGGCCCGTCGCAGATGCCGCTGGGCCGCCCCGGGGTGGGCGGCAGCAGCGGGGTCTCCGCGCCGCAGACGTGCCAGTCGTCGGCGTGCCCGCCGGTCTGGCTGATCATCGTCAGCGAGATCTGCATCCGCGGCCCGCGGACCAGGCCCGAGCGCACCGCCTCGGCCACACCGAGGTCGGCGCCGGCGGCGTCGCGCACCGAGGTGATGCCCAGCGCCAGCGTGCGCCGGAGGTTGCGGGCGGCCTCGAAGTACACCTGGCTGTAGGGGGTCTGCAGCTGGCGGAGGGTGTCCACGCCGCTCATCAGCACGTGCACGTGGCAGTCGAAGAGGCCGGGCAGCACGGTGGCGCCGGCGCAGTCGACCACCTCGTCGCCGTCCAGCCCGGTGCCGACCTCCACCACCCGGCCGTCCTGGACGGCCACGTCCCCCGGTGCGGCGGGCGCCCCGGTGCCGTCGAGGACCCGTCCACCGGTGAACACGCGCCGCGTCGTCATGGGCGCAGCCTAGGTACTGAGCCCGGCTCACGGAATCGCCCCCGGTCGCGCTGGGTTAGCGTCTGCGCCATGCGGCCCGACGACCTCGCCTCCCTGCGGACCCCGGGTGCGGCCACGGTGACCCCGGACGGGTCGACCGCCGTGGTCGCGGTGACCCGCCTGGACCTCGACGGCGACGAGTACCGCAGCCAGCTCTGGGCGGTGCCCACCGACGCCTCCGCGGCGGCCCGCCCGCTCACCCACGGCCACCGCGACACCGCGCCGGTGTTCTCCCCGGACGGCCGGTGGCTGGCCTTCCTCGGCGCGGAGAGCGGCGGCAAGCCGCAGCTGCACCTGCTGCCGACCGGGGGCGGGGAGGCCCGCCGGCTGACCGACCACCCGCTCGGCGCCGGGGCACCGGTCTGGGCGCCGGACTCCCGGCGGATCGCCTACACCGCCCGGGTGCCGGAGGAGGGCCGCTACGGCACCGCCGAGGGCGTCGACGCGGCCGCCGAGCCGCCCCGGCTGATCACCACGCTGAAGTACCGCGCCGACGGCGTCGGGTTCACCACCGACCGCCGCCAGCACGTCTTCATCCTCGACCTGCCCGACGACGAGGCCGACGACGAGGTGCCGGTCGCCGAGCCCGTGCAGGTGACCTCCGGCGACCACGACGACACCGACGTCGCCTGGCACCCGGCCGGCACCGAGCTCGTCTTCGTCTCCGCCCGCCACCCCCGCGCCGACCGGGACCTGGTCAGCGACGTCTGGGCCTGCCGTCCCGACGGCTCCCACCTGCGCCGGGTCACCGAGAGCCGCTCGTCCTGCTCGGCCCCCACCTTCGACCCCGACGACCTCGAGGGCCGCACCGTCTACCTGGCCGCCCAGCCCGACCTGGGCCCCGAGGGCCTGGACTTCGTCGGCCGGGGCACCGTCCCGTGCCGGGTGGACGCCGCCGGCGGGCACCCGCAGCCGCTGCTGGACCCGGCCAAGCACGACCTCGGCCACGACTTCGGCCGGGTCGTGGTGGCCGGCGGCGACCTGTTCGTCGCGGTGCAGAAGCAGGGCGCGGTGGAGCTGCTCCGGGTGCCCCTGACCGGCGGCGAGCCCGAGGCGCTGGTCGACGGGCCCTACACCACCCGCGGCATCGGGGTCGGTGGCGGCGTCGTCGTCGCCACCGTCTCCCACGACCGCTCGGCGGGGGAGCTGCTGGCCATCACCCCCGGCCGCCGGCGGCTGCTCACCGGCTTCGGCAGCAGGCTGCAGGGCACCGGCCGGCTGCACGCGATGCGGGAGAAGACGGCCACCGCGCCCGACGGGTACCCGGTGCACGGCTGGATCACCGTCCCCGACGGACCCGGCCCGCACCCGGTGCTGCTCACCGTGCACGGCGGCCCGCACAGCCAGTACGGGTGGTCGCTGTTCGACGAGACCCAGGTCTACGCCACGGCCGGCTACGCCGTCCTGCAGTGCAACCCCCGCGGCTCCTCGGGCTACGGCGAGGAGCACGGCCGCGCCGTGAAGGAGCGCTTCGGCGAGGTGGACGCCGACGACGTCCTCGCCTTCCTCGACGAGGCCCTGCAGGAGCCCGAGCTCGACGACACCCGGGTCGGGGTCATGGGCGGCTCCTACGGCGGCTACATGACCACGCTGCTGGTGGGGCGCACCCAGCGGTTCGCCGCCGCCATCAGCGAACGGGCCTTCAACGACCCGGTCAGCTTCGTCGGCTCCTCCGACATCGGGTTCTTCTTCCCCGACGAGTACCTCGGCACCGACCCCGAGCGGGTCGCCGCGCAGTCGGCGCTGGCCGGTGCGCACCGGATCACCACCCCGACCATGGTGATCCACTCCGAGGAGGACTGGCGCTGCCCGCTCGAGCAGGGCGCCCGGCTGTTCGTCGAGCTGAAGCGGCGGGGGGTGCCCACCGAGCTGCTGCTGTTCCCGGGCGAGGGCCACGAGCTGTCCCGCAGCGGGCGGCCGCGGCACCGCACCGCCCGGTTGGAGCACGTGCTGCGGTGGTGGGGCCGCTGGCTGCCGACCCCGCAGAACAGCTCGGCGGCCGCCCTGCCGGCCGGCGCGTCGGCGACGGCGGACGAGCCGGCCTGACCGGTGGGCGCCGGCGGCCCCGGTCCGCTAGCTTCCGGTCGTCCGCCAGGGAGGTCATCCGTGCTCGCTCGTTTCTCCGCCGCGCTGGTCAGCTGCGCCAACCGCACCCCGCTGGCCATCGCCACCTACCTCGCCGTGGTCCTCGCCGCCGCGACCGCGCTGTGGCGGCTGGAGGGCTGGGGGTTCGGCGACTCGGTCTGGTGGGCCTTCGTCACCACCACGACCACCGGCTACGGGGACCTGTTCCCGGTGACGGTCGCCGGCCGGGTGATCGGCGTGCTGACCATGTTCGCCGGCATCATCGGCATCGGCGTCATCGTGGGCCGGATCGCCGCGGTGGTCATCCGCACCCACGACGACTTCACGCACGAGGAGCAGGTGGACCTCCTCGAGGAGTCCGACGAGCAGCTGCGGCTGCTGCGCGAGATCCGGGCCGAGCTGCGCACCCGCCGTCCCGACCACGCAGGCTGAGAGTTCCCCGGGACGGCGTGCCGGCCGGGCCCGGCCGCCGCATGATCGGCCCGTGACCGCCATCGAGGACCTGGCCGTGATCGGTGACCTGCAGACCGCCGCGCTGGTGGACGCCGAGGGGTCCCTGGTCTGGCTGTGCCTGCCCCGCTTCGACTCCCCGGCCTGCTTCGCGGCGCTGCTGGACAGCGAGGCGGCCGGCCGGTGGCGGCTGGCCCCGGCCGGGGGCGGGCGCTGCACCCGGCGGCGCTACCGCGGCGACACCCTGGTGCTGGAGACCGAGTGGGAGACCCCGGGCGGCACGGTCCGGGTGGTCGACCTCATGCCGCTGCGCGGCCGCTACCCCGACGTGGTGCGCATCGTCGAGGGCGTGCGCGGCGAGGTCGAGATGCGGGGGGACCTCGCCGTCCGGTTCGACTACGGGCGGGTGGTCCCGTGGGTGCGCCGGGTCGGCGACCGCTGGCAGGCCCTCGCCGGCCCCGACGCGCTGTGGCTGTCCACCCCGGCACCGCTGACGGGCCGCGACCGCACCACCGTCTCCGAGTTCACCGTGCGGGCGGGGGAGCGGGTGCCCTTCGTGCTCACGTGGACGCCGGGCCACCACGACGCCCCGCCCGAGGTCGACCCGGAGCGGGCGCTGGGCGAGACCGTCGCCGGCTGGGAGCGCTGGGTGGCCGACGGCCGCGCGGTGGGTGGCCGGTGGTCCGAGGCGGTCACCCGCTCCCTGGTCACGCTGCGGGCCCTGACCCACGCGCCCACCGGCGGCATCGTCGCCGCCGTCACCACCTCGCTGCCCGAGCAGCCGGGCGGGCCGCGCAACTGGGACTACCGGTACAGCTGGCTGCGCGACTCCACCTACACGCTGCAGGCGCTGCTGGCCGCCGGGCACACCGACGAGGCCCAGGCGTGGCGCCGCTGGCTGCTGCGCGCCGTCGCCGGCGACCCCGCGGACCTGCAGATCATGTACGGCGTCGACGGCACCCGGCGGCTGCCCGAGGCCGAGCTGGACTGGCTGGCCGGCTGGGAGGGGTCCCGGCCGGTGCGCACCGGCAACGCCGCGGCCGAGCAGCTGCAGCTCGACGTCGTCGGCGAGGTGCTCGACGGCCTGCACCTGGCCCGCGCCGCCGGCCTCGGCGCCCCGGAGGAGGCCTGGGACCTGCAGTGCGCCCTGCTGGGCCACCTCGAGGGCCAGTGGCAGCAGCCGGACTCCGGGCTGTGGGAGCAGCGCGGCGAGCCCCGGCACTTCGTGCACTCCAAGGTGATGGCCTGGGTCGCCTTCGACCGGATGGTCCGCGGCGCGCAGGAGCACGGCCTGCCCGGCCCGGTCGAGCACTGGGCGCAGGTGCGCGACACCATCCGCGCCGAGGTGCTCGAGCACGGCGTGCACGAGGGCCACCTGGTCCAGTCCTACGGCTCCACCGAGCTCGACGCCGCCCTGCTGCTGGTGCCCCGGGTCGGCTTCCTGCCCGCCGACGACCCCCGCGTGGTCGCCACCGTGGAGGCCGTGCAGCGCGACCTCACCCGCGACGGCCTGGTGCTGCGCTACCGGCCCAACAGCAGCGGCGACGGGCTGCCCGGCACCGAGGGCGTCTTCCTGGCCTGCTCGTTCTGGCTGGTCGATGCCCTGCACGGGGCGGGCCGGCGGGACGAGGCCGAGGCGCTGTTCGAGCGGCTGCTGGGTTGCCGCTCCGACCTGGGGCTGCTCAGCGAGGAGTGGGACCCCGACGCCGGCCGCCAGCTGGGCAACACCCCGCAGGCGTTCAGCCACTTCGCGCTGGTGGTCAGCGCCGTCCAGCTCGACGAGGGCCGGCACGCCCGCAGCGACCACCCCGTGGGCGCTGCCCGCGCGGGTGCCCCCGGGCTGCCCTAGCGTCGTCGGCGTCCCCGACCGACCCCAGGAGAGCTCCGTGGCCGCCCCTTCGCACGACCCCACCTCCACCGCCGCCTGGTCGGCCCTGCTGGCCCACCGCGACGCCACCACCCCCGACCTGCGCGGCTGGTTCGATGCCGACCCGGGCCGCGCCGAGCGCCTGACGATGGACGTCGCCGACCTGCACGTCGACCTGTCCAAGAACCTGGTCACCGAGGACACGCTGGCGCTGCTGCGCGACCTCGCCGAGCAGACCGGCGTGACCGACCGGCTGCAGGCCATGTTCGCCGGGGAGCACATCAACGTCACCGAGGACCGCGCCGTGCTGCACACCGCGCTGCGCCGCCCGGCCGGGCTCGACCCGCTGACCGTCGACGGGCAGGACGTCGACGCCGACGTGCAGGCCGAGCTGGCCAAGGTCTACGAGTTCGCCCGCGCCGTGCGGTCGGGGGAGTGGACCGGCGCGACCGGCAAGCGGATCGCCACCGTGGTCAACATCGGCATCGGCGGGTCCGACCTGGGCCCCGTGATGGCCTACGAGGCGCTGCAGGCCTACCGGCAGGCGGGCCTGGCCTGCCGGTTCGTCTCCAACATCGACCCCACCGACCTGGCCGGGACCACCGCCGACCTCGACCCCGCCACCACCCTGTTCATCGTGGCGTCGAAGACCTTCGGCACGCTGGAGACGCTGACCAACGCCCGGCTCGCCCGGCAGTGGCTGTGGGACGGCCTGGCCGGGGAGATCGACGACGACGACGCCTCCCGCCGCGAGGCGGTCGCCCGGCACTTCGTCGCCGTGTCCACCGCCCTGGACAAGGTGGCCGACTTCGGCATCGACCCCGACAACGCGTTCGGGTTCTGGGACTGGGTCGGCGGCCGCTACTCCGTGGACTCCGCCATCGGCACCTCGCTGGCGGTGGCCATCGGCCCGGAGCGCTTCGCCGAGTTCCTCGCCGGCTTCCACGCCGTCGACGAGCACGTGCGCACCACCCCGCTGGAGCGCAACGTCCCGCTGCTCATGGGCCTGCTCAACGTCTGGTACGTCAACTTCCTCGGCGCGCACACCCACGCCGTGCTGCCCTACAGCCAGTACCTGCACCGGTTCCCGGCCTACCTGCAGCAGCTGACCATGGAGAGCAACGGCAAGTCCGTGCGCTGGGACGGCCAGCCGGTCACCTGCGACACCGGCGAGGTGTTCTGGGGCGAGCCCGGCACCAACGGCCAGCACGCGTTCTACCAGCTCATCCACCAGGGCACCCGGCTCATCCCGGCCGACTTCGTCGCCTTCGCCACCCCCCAGCACCCGCTGACCGACGGCGACACCGACGTGCACGCCCTGTTCATGGCGAACTTCTTCGCCCAGACCAAGGCCCTGGCCTTCGGCAAGACCGCCGAGGAGGTGCGGGCCGAGGGCACGGCGGAGGACGTCGTCCCGGCGCGGGTGTTCCCGGGCAACCGGCCGACCACCTCGATCATGGCCGAGTCGCTCACCCCGTCGGTCCTCGGCCAGCTGATCGCCCTCTACGAGCACATCACCTTCGCCGAGGGCGCCGTGTGGGGCATCGACAGCTTCGACCAGTGGGGGGTCGAGCTGGGCAAGCAGCTCGCGCTGCAGATCGCCCCGGCCCTGACGGGGGACGACGACGCCCTGCAGTCGCAGGACCCCTCCACGAAGGGGCTCATCGGCTGGTACCTGGCGCACCGCGCCTGAGCGGGCGCGCCCGCGGTGTCACCAGCCGCGGGCGCGCCACTCCGCGAGGTGGGGGCGCTCGGCGCCGATGGTGGTGTCCTTGCCGTGGCCGGGGTAGACCCAGGTCCCGTCGGGCAGCGCGCCGAACAGCCGCTCCTCGACGTCGTCGACGAGCTGGGTGAACCGCTCCGGGTCCTTGTCGGTGTTGCCGACCCCGCCGGGGAACAGGCTGTCGCCGGTGAACACGTGCGTGCCGGCGTCCCCGCCGCGCCACACCAGGGCGATCGACCCGGGCGTGTGGCCGCGCAGGTGCACCACCTCGAGCACCTGGTCGCCGACCGCGACGGTGTCGCCGTGCTCCACGGGGTGGGTCACCGGCACCGGCAGGTCGGCGGCGTCGGCGGGGTGGGCCATCGTCGCCGCACCGGTGGAGGCCACGACGTCGGGCAGGGCGCGGTGGTGGTCCCAGTGGCCGTGGGTGGTCACCACGGAGGTCACCCGGGCGTCGCCGATCAGCGCGCGGAGCGCCTCGGGCTCGGCCGCGGCGTCGACCAGGACGCTGTCCCCGGTCGCCGTGCAGGTGAGCAGGTAGGCGTTGTTGGCCATCTCGCTGACCGCGAGCTTGGTCACGGTCAGGGCGCCCAGCTCGCGGGTGTCCGCAGGTCCGCCGACCTCGACGTCGCCGGTGTACTCGCGCACGCTGCACGCTCCGATCTGAGACTGTCGGTGGGTCCGTCTAGGTTCGACGGCGTGGACGCCAACCTAGCCACGGAGGGCGCCGGGGGCGCGCGGGAGACGACCCGGCGGCTGGTCGGCCTGCCCGCGGCGGAGCTCGCCGCCCGGGTGCGGCGCGGCGACGTCAGCGCGGTCGAGGTGGTCCGCGCGCACCTGGCGCACATCACCGCCGTCGAGGCCCGGGTGGGCGCCTACCGGGTGCTGCGCACCGAGGCCGCGCTGGCCGAGGCGGCCGAGGTCGACAGCCGTCCCGACCGCGCCCGGCTGCCGCTGGCCGGGGTCCCGGTGGCGGTCAAGGACAACGTGGCGGTCACCGGCGAGGTGGCCACCGACGGCACGGCGCTCACCGGCCCGCCGGCCACCGCCGACCACCCCGTGGTGGCCCGGCTGCGGGCCGCGGGCGCCGTCGTCGTCGGCATCACCCGGGTGCCCGAGCTGTGCGTCTTCGCCACCACCGACGGCCCCGGCACGGTCAGCCGCAACCCCTGGGACACCGCGCTGTCCCCGGCCGGCTCCTCGGGCGGCAGCGCCGCGGCCGTCGCCTCCGGCGGGGTGCCGCTGGCCCACGGCAACGACGGCCTGGGCTCGCTGCGGCTGCCCGCCGCCGCCTGCGGGCTGGTCACCCTCAAGCCCGGCCGCGGCACCGTCCCGGCCCAGCTGGGCGCCGACTCCTGGTCGGGCATGGCCGAGAACGGGGCGCTGGCCACGACGGTCGCCGACCTGGCCCTGGCGCACGCCGTGCTGGCCGACGGCGCGGCCACCGAGCCGCCCGACGACGACGGCGCCGCGCTCACCGTCGCGCTGTCCACGGCCACCCCGGTGCCCGGGGCCCGGCTGGACGCCGAGGGCCGGGCCGCGCTGGAGGCGGTCGCCGCCCGGCTCGCCGCGATGGGCCACACCGTGGTGCGCCGGGACCCGCCGGTGCCGCTGTCGGCCGGGCTGGGCGTGGTCGCCCGGTGGTTCGCCGGCGCCGCCGACGACGCCGCGCACCTCGGCCTGGACCCGCGCTCCCTGCAGCCCCGCACCCGCAGCCACGCCCGCCTCGGCCGGTGGGCCCGCCGGGCCGGGCTGGTGCGCCCGGCCGCGGCGCAGCGGTTCCGGTCGGCCGTCGTCGCCTGGTTCGCCGGGTCCGCGGCCGCCGCCGACCCGGGGGTCGACGTGCTGCTGACCCCGGTCGTCACCGGCCCGCCGCTGGCCGCCCGGCCGTGGCACGAGCGCGGCTGGCTGGCCAACGTCACCGCCAACGCGCGGTGGGCGCCGTGGGTCTCGGCGTGGAATCTGGCGGGCCTCCCGGCGCTCGTGCTGCCCGCCGGGCTGCGCTCCACGGGCACCCCGCTGGCGGTCCAGCTGGTCGGCCCCCCGGGGGCCGAGACGCGACTACTCTGGCTGGCTGCGGAGCTGGAACGCCACGGACCCTGGCGTCGGCACGCCCCCGTCTTCGACCCCGCCGCCGGCGGCTGAGCCCGTGCCCGGGCACAGCTCTGCCCCGCGGCACCCCGCACGCCTCCCCACGACCACCCTCGTGACCACACAGACAGGGACCCACATGGACCGGCTCGTCGTCCGCGGCGCCCGCGAGCACAACCTCAAGGACGTCCACCTCGACCTGCCCCGCGACGCGATGATCGTGTTCACGGGGCTCTCCGGGTCGGGCAAGTCCAGCCTGGCCTTCGACACGATCTTCGCCGAGGGCCAGCGGCGCTACGTGGAGTCCCTGTCGGCCTACGCCCGCCAGTTCCTGGGCCAGATGGACAAGCCCGACGTCGACTTCATCGAGGGTCTGTCGCCGGCGGTGTCGATCGACCAGAAGTCGACCAACCGCAACCCGCGCTCCACGGTCGGCACGATCACCGAGGTCTACGACTACCTCCGGCTGCTCTACGCCCGCGCCGGGCAGCCGCACTGCCCCAACTGCGGCAAGCCGATCGCCCGGCAGACCCCGCAGCAGATCGTGGACCAGGTCCTGGAGATGCCCGAGGGCACCCGCTTCCAGGTGCTGGCCCCGGTCGTGCGCGCCCGCAAGGGCGAGTACGTCGACCTGTTCTCCTCGCTGCAGACCCAGGGCTTCTCCCGCGTGCGGGTCGACGGCACGGTGCACCCGCTGACCGAGCCGCCGAAGCTCAAGAAGCAGGAGAAGCACACCATCGAGGTGATCGTCGACCGGCTGACGGTCAAGGACAGCGCCAAGCGGCGGCTCACCGACTCGGTGGAGACCGCGCTGGGCCTGGCCGGCGGGCTGGTCGTGCTCGACTTCGTCGACCGCGAGGAGGGCGACCCCGAGCGGGAGCGCACCTTCTCCGAGCACCTGGCCTGCATCGACGACGGCCTGAGCTTCGAGGCGCTGGAGCCCCGCTCCTTCTCCTTCAACTCCCCGTTCGGCGCCTGCCCCGAGTGCACCGGCATCGGCACCCGCAAGGAGGTCGACCCCGAGCTGGTCGTCCCCGACCCGGAGAAGAGCCTGGCCGACGGCGCCATCGCGCCCTGGGCGGGGTCGATGAGCAACGAGTACTTCATCCGGCTGCTCGGCGGGCTCGCCGACCAGATGGGCTTCTCCATGAAGGACCCCTGGGAGCGGCTGCCGGCCAAGGTGCAGAAGGCCGTGCTGCACGGCTCGCCCGACCAGGTCCACGTGCGCTACAGGAACCGCTACGGCCGCGAGCGCAGCTACTACGCCGCCTTCGAGGGCGTCCTGCCGTTCCTGGAGCGCCGGCACGAGGACACCGACTCGGACTTCATGCGGGACAAGTACGAGGGCTACATGCGCGACGTCCCGTGCCCGGTCTGCCACGGCACCCGGCTCAAGCCCGAGATCCTGGCCGTCAAGCTCGACGGCCGCTCCATCGCCGAGGTCACCGGCCTGTCCATCGGCGACGCCTCCGAGTGGCTGGGGGCGCTGACCCTCGGCGAGCGCGAGCGGGCCATCGCCGACCGGGTGCTCAAGGAGATCCAGGCGCGGCTGTCCTTCCTGGTCGACGTCGGCCTGGACTACCTCTCCCTCGACCGGCCGGCCGCCACCCTGGCCGGCGGCGAGGCCCAGCGCATCCGGCTGGCCACCCAGATCGGCTCCGGGCTGGTCGGCGTGCTCTACGTGCTCGACGAGCCCTCCATCGGGCTGCACCAGCGGGACAACATCCGGCTGATCGAGACCCTGGTCCGGCTGCGCGACATGGGCAACACGCTCATCGTCGTCGAGCACGACGAGGACACCATCAAGCAGGCCGACTGGATCGTCGACATCGGCCCGGGTGCGGGCGAGCACGGCGGCGAGGTCGTGGTCAGCGGCACGCTGCCCGAGCTGCTGGCCAGCGAGCGGTCGCTGACCGGGGCCTACCTGTCCGGCCGGGCCGAGATCACCATCCCCGAGGTGCGCCGGGTGCCCACCCCGGGCCGTGAGCTGGTGGTCAAGGGCGCCCGGGAGCACAACCTGCGCGGTGTCGACGTGATCTTCCCGCTGGGCATGCTGGTCGCCGTCACCGGCGTCTCCGGGTCGGGCAAGTCCAGCCTGGTCAACGACATCCTCTACACGGTGCTGGCCAACCAGCTCAACCGTGCCCGGATGGTCCCGGGGCGGCACCGCACGGTCACCGGCCTGGAGCACCTGGACAAGGTGGTCGGGGTCGACCAGTCGCCGATCGGGCGGACCCCGCGGTCCAACCCGGCCACCTACACCGGCGTCTGGGACCACGTGCGCAAGCTGTTCGCCTCCACCGAGGAGGCCAAGATCCGCGGCTACCAGCCCGGGCGGTTCAGCTTCAACGTCAAGGGCGGCCGCTGCGAGGCGTGCTCCGGCGACGGCACGCTGAAGATCGAGATGAACTTCCTGCCCGACGTGTACGTGCCCTGCGAGGTGTGCAAGGGCGCCCGGTTCAACCGGGAGACCCTCGAGGTGCACTACAAGGGCAAGACCGTCGCCCAGGTGCTCGACATGCCGATCGAGGAGGCCGCGGACTTCTTCGCCGCCATCCCGGCCATCAGCCGCTACCTGCGCACGCTCACCGAGGTCGGGCTGGGCTACGTCCGGCTCGGCCAGCCGGCCACCACCCTGTCCGGCGGCGAGGCGCAGCGGGTGAAGCTGGCCAGCGAGCTGCAGAAGCGGTCCAACGGCCGCACGGTCTACGTCCTCGACGAGCCCACCACCGGGCTGCACTTCGAGGACATCCGCAAGCTGCTGCTGGTGATCCAGGGCCTGGTCGACAAGGGCAACTCGGTGATCGTCATCGAGCACAACCTCGACGTGATCAAGAGCGCCGACTGGCTGATCGACATGGGCCCGGAGGGTGGCTTCCGCGGCGGCACCGTGGTCGGCCAGGGCGCACCGGAGGTCATCGCGGCCATCCCGGAGAGCCACACCGGGCGCTTCCTGGCCGACATCCTCGACCCGGAGCGGATCGCCGCGGCCACCGCACCGCCGAAGCGGGCCTCCCGGCGCAAGGCGGGGTGACCCGTGCCCGACCCGTCCACCTACCGGCCGGCGGTCGGCAGCATCCCGGAGTCGCCGGGGGTCTACAAGTTCCGTGACCCCGGCGGCCGGGTCATCTACGTCGGCAAGGCCAAGAGCCTGCGGCAGCGGCTGAACAGCTACTTCGCCGACATCGCGGGGCTGCACCCCCGCACCCGGCAGATGGTCACCACCGCCGGGTCGGTGGAGTGGACCGTGGTCGGCACCGAGGTCGAGGCCCTCCAGCTCGAGTACAACTGGATCAAGGAGTTCGACCCGCGGTTCAACGTCCGCTACCGCGACGACAAGAGCTACCCGTCGCTGGCGGTGACCCTCAACGAGGAGTTCCCGCGGCTGCAGGTGATGCGCGGCCCCAAGCGCAAGGGCGTCCGGTACTTCGGGCCCTACGCCCACGCCTGGGCGATCCGCGAGACGCTGGACACCCTGACCCGGGTGTTCCCGGCCCGCACCTGCTCCACCGGGGTGTTCAAGCGGCACGGCCAGATCGGCCGGCCCTGCCTGCTGGGCTACATCGGCAAGTGCTCGGCCCCCTGCGTCGGCAAGGTCTCCGCCGAGGAGCACCGCGACATCGTCGACGACTTCTGCGACTTCATGGGCGGGCGCACCGAGCAGATCATCCG
>Ga0325400_1004704_pt1 | contig 12690 bp, 10 predicted proteins | sample PopdelMetagenome_2_FD_205662 | JGI IMG/M metagenome (GOLD analysis project Ga0325400, IMG submission 205662) | Populus deltoides microbial communities from Bellville, Georgia, United States - Xylem-PdKOR-R1 | ecosystem: Host-associated > Plants > Phyllosphere > Stem > Wood/Secondary xylem...
GAAGTCCTTGGTGTGATAAAAAACGAGCACACTCTATTGAAGCATTCAATCAAGTTCAATAATCACTTTGACTCTTTACTGTCTGCTTAGATAACAAAGTCATGATACTTTGTTTTCCATTCATCAAATTCTCACATTTTATCCGAGCTGTATTGTGACAACTATTAGACTTTCCAATATGAAGATCAAATCTTTCATTTTTTTTTCCAATTTGAAAACCCTTCACCCACAAACGAATCAATACCCCCTTTTGACTTGAAGAGATAACAATACAAACAAAAGGCAGCATCTTTGGCTATGTTGTACTCTAACCATGTTGGGTATGCACCAAACCAAGCTGGATTAAAGCGTCGTAATGTTGATATATTTCCAAATTGTTTTTTTAGGAAAATCACAGTGTGCAGGTTGACAAGGACCTTTTTATAGATAAGCTCTTTGGATTGCATCCCTATCATTTATATTGTATTCATAAATTGGTCTTCTTAAGCTAGGGTTAGCAAGGAGAGTGTCGAGGTTGATTTCAATATGACTTTTCTTTGAACTTGATTGAGTTACATGACTTGAAGCTTTGATTGACTCTTCATCTTCAAGGGATTTACGCTTGAAATACTTGTCTAGTGACATGTTAATTTAATATGAACCTGCTGGATTTTTTTTATCATCATTAGTGTCTACATAATAATTAACACAACTACACAATAATTCACTATTAAATAAAAACCAGTTGAGTTACACAATAATTCTAAATCTTCTATATGAAAATTCATAGCAAAATACACATCAATTCATCAAAATCAAAACCTATTTCAATTCATATCTATATGCATATAATAAGTATATTGATTAAATTATACTTAATCATTTCTAGATATTTAATTGAGGAGCAATGCCTCGTGTATGTGTAAGAGGAACAATTCTTAAAAAACATGTTTTCTACTTGATATTTTATTTACAAACAAGTCATGTGAAAATATTAATTTCAATAAACTACTCTACCAATGCAAGAGATGTCAATAATAATGGTTTTGCATGAATATTAATTTATTCCTTTATAATAAGAAAAGAAACATTTAATTGATTAAATTAGTAGATTTAAACATTTATTTTGAACATATTGGAACATATTCATATCAAAACCCCTAAATTATCATAAACCCTAATATTTTTAATAACTACTTATAAAAGAATAAAATTAAAATTAAACAATGAAATAAAAAAATAAAGAAAAATTACCTAAAATATAAAGCAAAAAACAAAAAAAAATTAATTACTTAACTATACTTTATGAGAAATTTACATACTAGAGAAGCAGAGAACAGCAGCTAATGAAAAGAATAAAGCAAACACAGTAGCTCATGAAAAGAAAGGCAGGAACAAAAAATACTCTGTTAGTCAGGGATTCCATATTTTTAAACCGATACTAATGATTTAATATAGAAACAAAAGGGTAAAAGGAAAAACTTTTGTGGAATGAGCTCTGTATATATATTATATTATATTATATTATATTATATTATATTATAAGTCAACAATTATAAACAATCTCAACTTTCCTTTTTCCTTCCTTGCAGTAACAATTCCTTATACTAATATATTAATATTTTTTTAAAAAAACAAAGTTAAGGGGGCAGTTGCCCCTTGTTGTCCCTCTGTGGCTCTGCCACTATATATATATATGGGTTCTTCATTATTAAATCCATAGATTCGGGATGTTTAATTATGAAATCTACATCCTTTATGTGGCAAGCACATTAACTATCATGTCTTTGTACAGACACACTCTTGTAGATTTTAAGTTGCATAAACTGCTTTGAACTCCCAGGGTAAACGGACTCGCCCTTGGGTGATCTTCTCCGTTGTAAAATAACTTCATCTTCTTTAAGTTTTGCTATGCAAACACACACAGGAAAACCTCCTCGATTTCCTTTTCTACACCATCAGTTTTAAAGTTTTAACTTAAATATCGGAGGGTTTTCTTGAACCACAATAAAAAATATCTTAATTTTAATTCTTTTCATTTATTTTTTATGTTAAAACTAAATCATGAAAATCAAAAAAATATATAAAACATAACACAAACACACACACGTGGGATTGAAATTGGATCAATAATTGAGAAGTATAGGCTACAATAAAGTTTAAAGATTTTTGGGTCAGGGTTGAATTGAAGAAATGGCTTACATTAATTTAATTTGGCTTACATTGAAAGGAATTGAAAATTCAATGATGGTTTTAAAATAAATAGCCAAGTTAGAAAATCAATTAAAGGTCTAATTAAAAAAGTAATTTGAAATTGAGAGTCTATTTGGTTTAAAAATAAAGATTAGAAGAACCTAGAACTAAAATGAAAGAAATGAAGAAATCAGAGGACATATATAATTCGGTCAAAGGTGAAATTGATTAAAAGAAAAAACTTGACCTTTCACAACTATTTTGGACATAACTAAAGTTACAAAATAAATTTTGATGCGATTTTAATTTTATTAGAAAATAGACATCTAAACCTTTCCAGTGCCATATGGTAGACCTTCTAATTCACTAATACGAGAAAGAACAATTCATTTGAAGTTGTGCTTCAATTCTGCCAGTAAATTATGAAATTTGATTTTGGACTTTTTTAATTAGTTGAGCTATTATTTATTTCTTAGTTTATTATAGGTCCTATGACATTTAAGGGTTATTTGTGTTAGGTTTTATTTTATTATTTTAGTTATTTTGGGCTTTGAATGTGTTAAGGTCCATTTATCAAGTTTGGATCCATTAAATCAAATTACGGTTAGTTTTCTATTATAAAAACCAAATGTTAACATTATTTTGAGGTTAATGAATTTTATTTACAAGTTGTCGTATATTGTGTGCTTATTTTTGTTTGAGTGATTCTCATACTAAATTCTTGATTAAACTTGCAAACTCTTCAAATGATCAAACAACTTCGTTGTGATTTATACTTCTCATTTATGTCTCATTATAGGCGTAGGGTGGGGTGATCAACTGCATATCACTTTGGTTCTCTGAAGTAAGGTTCTTGTTGGGTGAAATTGCAAACTATTATTCAAACCTCGAATTAACAGTTTAAGGGGCAATACTGCATCAGGTTTTGATTAACCAGGCTAATAATCTCATTTTTATTGAACAAATTTTAACTAGAGATAAGATCGTTGTAGAAAAAAAAACAAGTTTGTGGGCTTCAAAAACCATGCACTACCACATCTAGGGTGGAAATACCCAGTTTTATGCAATTAGGATGAGGGGGAATATTTAGAACTTGGCAGAAGATCAGGCAATAACAAAAGATGAGTTTTTGATATTTTTTGACAGCTTCAAGACTGCAACAATATAACTTGAATATCCAGGTTTGAGAACATAGAATGATATAGTTTAACGGTGGAAAAATGATGTAATAAATTAAATCATTATTGAGCAATAAAGTATTTAGGAATTATTTTCCTTATTAATGGTAACATTTCTTAATTTTCTCCATATTGGTCGAAGTTCCTATGAGTTTGGAGTCCTCAATGAAAACTTCCTACTAAGAAAATCTTGACCTGGTTTATCTTTTTGGCATTAAAATGAACAAACAATCCATTTGCATAATCATTCCAACATTTTATATTCACGAACACATTGTATGTCTTTCGATTGCATGGTAAGAATAAAACAAAACAAAATTAGGTCAAAATATAAGTCCATTACAATACCTAAACTACAATACCAGCATTTAAAAAAGATTGATAGAAAACAAAAAGTGAGCCTAGTTGGAAGCTCAATACTAAAAGGAGATAAAAAGCATGAAGGGTGATATTGCAAAGATCACTAGCCTACTCAAATAAGCCTTGAGGTCCAACTCTAGGGAAAGACCCTTTGCTCAACGCAAAGTTGCTGCATAATTTATAGCTCTATAAAGTATGAGTGCACCTAAACCCTAATTTACGACCCACTTTCTCTTTACCGAACCTGTACCTTCTATGAGAGTACCACCTATTATAGACCTGACTGCTGAGGAAACTCATAAAGGAAAAATTAGGGGAGGAGGATAATTATGATAAGCTTACTGCCCTGGAGGAAAAGATAAGAGCAATTAAAGGGGTTGATCTATACAACCCTATAAGAGTTGCTATGATGTGTTTAGTCCCTACTATGATGGTGCTGAAAGAATTTAAAGTGATAAAATTTATAAAATACACCGTAACCAATGTCCAACAACCTACTTGAAGGTATATTACAATAAGATGGTGGAAGTGGTAAGTGATAAAAAGTTGTTAATCCATTTCTTTCCGGGTAATTTGAGTGGCACTACACTAGCTTGGTACATGAGGCTAGATAACACTAAGATTAGAAGGTGGAAAGACTTGGTAGAGGCTTTACGAAACAATAAAATCTCAATATAGATATCACCCTAAATAGATGTTCCTTTTTTTATTTTGGAGAAAGGATGTAAGGAATCTGTCCACGAATATGCTTAGAGATGGCATGAGAAGGCCGATCAAGTGAACCTGCCATTATTAGAAAAAAGAGATGATTAATTTGTTCTCTAACACCTTTAAAGCCTTTTATTTCGAGCACCTTATAGGAACCATGATTCAACACTTCATTGATATTGTTATTGTAGTTGAGAGAATAGAACAAGGTATGAGAGCTGGTAGAATTACTGACCTATCAGATAAAAAAGGTTTCATTAGGGAGAAAAAGGATATCAAAGTAAATGATGTTGAAAGAAGAGGATACAAAGGGAAAGGGTATCAAAACACATACAATTATCAAACACCTACCCCTACCTATAGTCAACATAAATTTCTCTCACTTTTTTCCCTATACCTACCCAATCATTAAAATAACCAGCCAACCAGCAACTAAAATAACAACCGCTTCTAAAAAGACCAAGAACAATTGCCACCTTTGGTCATACAACTCAAAGAAATGTACTAAAGACTTTTAAACATTGGTCAAATTGCCTCTATTCTATTAACCCCATTGAAATCACCATTTCTAAATTGGTATAAGTCAAACAAAACTTATAATACCATGCTAGTATCATACATAAACACATTGCACTAAGAATAATTGTCTAAAACTTGATGAGTATATAATTACAATGGGTGAGAGAGAGTGGTAAAGAGAAGATGTGGAAGAGTTGACGAGGCTAGTTGAATAGTCTAAGCATTCCTAGTAGCCCACTATAAAATTTCTTGAATTAATAAATATAGGCACTTAGCAAGATAAGAGAGAATTAAAAATTAGGGTGTTGATCACAACTAATGAAAGAAATGGTTTGGTTGTACTGTTATGAGAGTTTTTTTTATGTTTTTTCCTGGTCATATACTAACATGCCTAATCTATACACCAAGATTATGGTACAAAGGTTATTTTTGAGAAAAGATTGTAAGTTGGTCAAACAAAAATTAAAAAGTACAAGGCCTGATATACTGATCAAGATTAAGGAAGAGGTGAGGAAGCATTAGGATGTTGGGTTCATAGAAGTGGTTAAATACCCTTAATAAGTCTCCAACGTCGTAGCAGTCTTCAAAAAGAATAACAAGATCAAGGTATATATGAACTTTAGGGATTTAAATCAGGCGAGCCTAAAATATGATTTTCTTATGCTCCACATAGATGTCTTAGTAGATAATGCTACAAAGAACTCTACTTACTCCTTCATAGATGATTTTTTAAGGTACAATCACATAAAAATGATTTAAAAAGATAAGGAGAAGACTATATATGTCACCCCATGAGGAACTTTTTATTATAAAGTTATGTCATTTAGATAGAAGAATGTTAGAGTGATGTACCAACGTTTTATATTGACTAGTTTCATGACATGATACATAAGGAGATCGAGGTTTATGTGGATGGTATGATCGCCAAGTCTAGATAAAAGGATGACAATATCCAAACTCTGAAGAAATTGTTTGAAAGGTTAAGAAGATATACGTTAAAGCTAAACCCTGCAAAATGTACATTTAAGGTGAAGTCTATGAAATTATTAGGGTTTGTGGTGAGAAATAAAGGTATAGAAAAAAACCCTGATAAAGTGAAGGCTACATAGAAGATGTCATCCCTAAGACTAAAAGGGAAATCTAGAGCTTTCTAGGGCATTTACATTATATTGCCCGATTTATTTCACAATTAATAGCCACATGTTAGCTAATCTTTCGACTACTCTGAAAACAATCCTAGGATATGAGATGAAGGTTGCTAAGAAACCTTTAATAATATTAAACAGTATTTGCAAAGGTTACCTCTTCTAGTACCACCTATGTTTGAGGCTATTCATCATGTATTTAACAGTGATTGAAAAGCTATGGGTTTCGTGCCTAGGCAGCATGATGAGTTTGGAAGTAAGGAACATGCTATCTACCATCTTAGTAAAAAGTTCATTGATTATGAGTCTCACTATAATATGATAGAGAAGTTGTGTTGTAGCCTAGTTTGGAGTGCAAGAAGGCTTTGACAATATATGTTGTACTACACCACATGGTTGATTTCAAATATGGATCCTCTCAAGTTTATTTTTGAGAAGCCTTATCTATTAAGTAGGATAGCCAGATGGCAAATGTTGTTGACTAAGAATGATATTATCTACATGATGAAAAAGATAGTGAGAGAAAGTGTTATTGTCGATCACCAGGCTAAAAATGTTGGTGAAGACTATGAGCTCCTGAATTTCGACTTTCATGACAAAGATGTTTTAATAATGAAAGAAGAGGAAAATAGTGAGTGGTGCAACATGTATTTTGATGATGTCATAAATGTATAGGTTGGAGCTGCTATAATTTCACTAAGTAAAAAGCAATTTACCCTCTCAATCATGTTGAAATTTGAGTATACCAACAATTTGAGTAGAGGTGGTGCCACTGTAGAATGATTTTCCAGGTATCTACTTTCAAACAAAGAAGTCTTTTCTCTCTCTCTCTCTTCAAGACAAGTTATAATATATTTACTTGCTTTACTTTTTGTTCCTGTGATGTATTGCTTCAATACAAGGAAGGTATCAACTTTTGTCTTTCATGTCAACAGATTTCAATGATTTGAAACCACAAGTTATTCCTTATAATTCTTGTACAGTGAGAAACCTTGAAGTCTGCAAAGTTGAGTCTTATTACAGTGGGAACATTAAAATAAAATAACAAGATCACTAGATTTGTCTTTTGTTAGTTCACGTGTAAAAGAAAAGAAGACAAGTCCTTTGTAGATAGCTAAATAAATTCTTCAAAAGGAAACCATGCGTTTCAAGTGTCTGAATCTATGCATGCAGAATGCTTGTGCATGCATGTAATGATGAAGAAGGAACAGTAGGGCGTTGTGATTCATGAACGTGAGGGTGTCTTGAACCTAAAATAACTTCTCTGTGTGATGCAAGGCTTTGAATTTCTTCTTCTTCTTCTTCTTCTTCTTCTCTGCGATGATTAGACTTGTAGTCTGCTTTTGCTTGGAAAAAATAAGAGAGAATAAAAGCAAGAAAGAAAATGATGTTTCTCTAGGGTTTGCCTACCCTTTTCTTTTTTTTCTAATTCATGAATGAAAGATGAACATATCACCATATGAATACGTGACTAGAGTTTCTTGCAATTTTTCCATGTCTGCAAAATATATATAGTTAATTATAGAAAAAAAAAAGAAAAAAGAAAAAAACACCTTTAAGTGATTACTGTTTGTATATATTTCCACTATGGTAAAAATAAAATAAAAGTCTCCTCAATTGAACTTTGCACGGCAAAGTCTTTTCAGATTTTTTTTTTTTTTTGCATATTCTATCAACCATTTTTTTTCATCTTTCTAGTTTTTTTTAAAAAATGTTTTTTTTATATTTTAACATTTGATAAAAATACTTTTTATTAGAATAAAAATAAAAATATATATATTTTTCAAGACCATTTTATTTTTTCAAAAAGAAGAGGACGAAAAATCGTAAGGCAATGTGGCTTAATAATTTAAAAAAAAAACATTAAGATAAACATATATTAAGTCAAAACGGTCTGGCCTAACTAACCCAGAGTCATGCACTTGCTCGGTTTATATATATATATATATATATATAACAAATCTTTCATTTAATCATACAACACTAAAAATAGAAATTCACAAAAAAAAACCAAAGATAATAAAAAAGAATTAATTGCAAAGAATTTAAACTTGAATCTAATAGAAAAAAAATCAAAAGGGGAAAATCAACTTTTTTTCTAGCAAAAATGGTGGGAGACATGTCGGGTGTGTTATCGCACCCAAGTATCCCACAACCAGTTAAAATAATTTCTCAAGCTCAAATGTGCAACAATGAAATGTCCAAAGAAAAAAGAAGGACTAAGAAGTGGAATGAAAAGAAATCGATATATTAGATTGTCTCTTGTCACTCTAGATTCATTAATCAAATTTACCATGTTGGGTAATCTATCTCTTTTTTTTTCATCCTTTTTTTTTTTCCTAGTCAGGCCTTCTCTAGGCTCGAGTGAGATGAAATTTGAAATGAAATTCAAGAGTTATCAAAAATTTAACGATCAAATTAAAAAAAAAACTTTCATATGGAATGAAATTTAAAACTAAACTAAAAAGTTATCAAAAAATTAAGGCGCAAAAAAAAATTAAATGGTGCATGGCGCGCACACACCAAAGCATGAGGAAGCTCGCCGCATTCGGATGACGTATGCAGCATCCTCTAAAGTTCAATGAAGTCCTTCCTGCAGAATCTTGCTTTCTTTTTTTCTTTATATCCCCTCTCATTTTTCTCTCTCATCCTCTTGGTATTAATGTATGATTTCTCCTTCTCTTACATTTATGGACAAAAAAACCTTCTCTTTTCCCCTATTATTGAATTAGGTCCCTGCATAATTTTTTTTTCAAGCAATAATAAAACCTTTTTTTTCTGTGCAAAATTGAACATACACACAAAATATTGGGCCTATGTTATCATCATCCTAAATACTCTATAGTAAGCAAATCAAAATATATTTTTAGTCTAAAATGAAAAAAATTTGAATAGTTCAATGGCAAAATTGAAAAAAAAAAACCTTAGAAACTAAAATGGATAAAAATGAAAAAAAAAAGTTATCGTGTGAGCATGTCCACTAATTTAGTTTTTTTTTTTTTTTTTTGAGCTATGAATTGTTAATTTTTAGGAGCTCAAGTGGCCACCTTGATTTATTTTATAGCAATAGTTGAAAACATGGTTTTCTGATTTGGTTTGACATTTGACTTGGAAAAAAAATTATATTTATTAAATTATCAGGGGAATTCATGAGTTACCGAGTTCACTCAAGTATATTATTTTTGTTTAAAATAACATGCTTTTAATTCTTATTTTTTCCTGAATTTTATTGAGTTACTCCGAACCAGGTAAATATCAAAATTGGATCAAATTAAACCATGATATGGGCCATGTTTCGGATCGAGTTAAATTGATATGCTTGAAAGGGCCTCTCCCTGTACTTCTGGCCTCCCGACAACAAAACGTTCCACTTCGACTCGCAAGCTTTTTGTCTGGCATTGATAAACAATAGCACTAAGGATAACTATCTCTCTCCATCTCTCTGTCGGTTTGCTTCAGCTGCAAGGATTAATGGATCAAACAATCCGAAGCCAGAGTAACAGTAAGTAGCTGCCTGCCTGTCTATCATTTAAAACAAACAAATGGGAAACTCCCATGATCATGGACATCGCCGCAAGTTCCGTGACAACGGAAACGTCCCATTCCCCGATAAAACTGCTGCAGCTCCTTCGGCATCACAGCCTGTCCCACCCTTTATTTATCAACCCCAGATTCCCACCTCATCAACCCGCACACCTAAGATGGCTACCGCTTTGCCTTACCCTCATGTCGACTCTTCCTTACGTGCTCTTGCTGCCCAAGCCGAGGGCTTTGGTCGCTCTGCCACTGGTGGCCTCCATGGCCCCATTTATTACGTCACTACCTTAGCAGGTAAATTGATTTGTGCTTTCATAATTTTTTTTTAGTTGGGATTTTTGCTTGATTTTCTTTTCTTTTCTTGTGGCTATGGGTTTGAATTATGGGTTTCTGTGTGAAAGTATGCATTAAACAATGTGAATAGTTTTGAATGGGGAAATGTTTCTATGGTTAGTTAGAGCAGGTGGTTTAATATATATGTAGGATAACCGCTTTACTTCGCGGGACTTTTGAAGCGTTATTTATTTGCTTTGCAGCAATTATTGGAGTTTCACCGGATTATGATTTCTGAGTACAACATTTTGGACATCTTTTAGTATTTAGCGAAACCCTGTCTTATTGGCTAAATTTTGAGTTTTGACAATGGACACCTAAGGTTTTGGTGTCAACTGTGGTTGTGGTCATGAAATCGGGAAAAAAACAAAGCTTTTTGAAACGTTTTGTATCCATTTTCTGTTCCTGCTTTTTTCTGGTTGCCGATACTGCTTCAGTGATTTTGTTGGCATGCCTTGCCATCAATTTCCAAAAAAAAAATGGTTATAATTTGTAGCTAATCAATGGCCTTTTTTATTCATTTAATTTGTTGTGGATGGTGCAACAGCATTTTGACAATATTTGATACTCGCCATAAGTTTATTGTTGTTGTTCGTTTAATTGTAGATAATGGGCTGAGTCACTTTGGAATGCATTTTGGAAAAAAGAGGATTACTTTCTCCAACATTGCGCACCATGTGATGTGAATTGTTTTAAGGTTTTCTGTAGAAATGCTGTTTCTGATTACTTTGGGTGGATGATTCAAGATACAGAGGAAAAAATTGTTGCATTAGGTTGTGTTACTAAAACACAATCTAGTAGTTGTGTTACTAAAACATAATTTACTAGATTGTGCAGTGTTTTGTCACTGGTAATTTTAGAGATCTGTTGGTTCTCCTTTAAGGGGAAATGTTTGGAATGAATGGTTAGAATTTAAAAATTTTGATTTGATTTTTACTTTTTCAACATTTTCGAGTTTTTAGAAAAACCTAGTGTTATTGATTGAATTTTGATAAGGAGGCATCATGATCTGGGCGTGAAACTGTGATTATGGTTGTGAACTGCTGTTCTTCGGGTTGCTGACAACCTGACACTGGTTTTATAATTTTATTGGCATGCCGCAACTTCAATTTCTAAAACTAATACATTGCATTTTGTTGCAAATCAATGGCCTTCTTCTGATCATTTTCTTTGGCGTTGATGGTAGAACTGCCCTTCGAGACTATTTTTGGTGCACATCTTAAGCTCATTATTGATTGCAGATGATGGGCCTGGATCACTTAGGGATGGATGTCGTAAAAAGGAGCCACTTTGGATTGTCTTTGAAGTATCAGGCACTATTCAACTTAGATCTTACTTGAATGTTTCGTCTTATAAAACCATTGATGGTCGGGGCCAAAGAATAAAACTTACAGGCAAGGGTTTGAGGCTGAAGGAATGTGAACATGTTATTATATGCAATTTAGAGTTTGAAGGTGGTAGAGGACCTGATGTTGATGGCATTCAGATAAAGCCCAAGTCAAAGCACATATGGATAGATCGTTGCAGCCTTCGTGACTATGATGATGGGTTGATAGATATCACACGAGAAAGCACAGATATTACTATTTCTAGGTGAGATGAATCCCTGGCGTGTGGGAAGCACTATTTGTTTTTGCGCACTATTTTATTTGATGGGTTTAACTATTATCTACAGGTGTTACTTTGGGCAACATGACAAAACAATGCTAATTGGAGCAGATCCTACTCATGTTGGTGACAGATGTATTCGAGTAACCATCCATCATTGCTTTTTTGATGGAACAAGACAGCGCCATCCTCGTGTTAGATTTGGAAAAGTACATTTATACAATAACTATACCAGAAACTGGGGCATTTATGCTGTTTGTGCCAGTGTAGAGTCACAGGTGATACCACTACTACTATTTGCGATTCTTTGTGTGTGACCATATTCTGGTTTTATTTGCTTATATATATTGCTTCTTATCTTTTGATGTCAGATCTACTCCCAAAGCAACATATATGAAGCAGGGCAGAAGAAGATTGCATTTAAATATCTTTCTGAGAAGGTGAGTACATATTGTATTTCTTGTTGCTAAATTCATGTCCTTTCTTGTGCTTTTCTCAGACTTGCACCTTAATATTTTATTGTATAATGGTTTTTCCTAAGGGCTTGAAGGGCTGGGTTGGATGATCCTGCTTTCAATATGATTGAACCTGGTTCCTGTTCATATTTGCAATTGAATTTTGTACTTCAGTTCATTTTATTCATAATGTGTGCCAAACTAATTGGCAGACTGCTGATCACCCTGCCTCTGTTTTCACCTAGCTTTTCCACTGAATCCACCTTGACTTGCTAACAAATAATTCACACTTGTGTTTGAATCTGTTTGGCTAACATTACACTCTCAAATGGCAGTTTGTCCGACTGGTAAACTATACATTATTAAAGCAATGACCGTATGCTGAGCAAATCCAGTAACTTAAATGTATAGTATATTGAATTTTGCAGTGATGAAATTCAAACTTCAAATTTGCCTCCCTTACACTGAAATATGCTTTTGGTTCTTGATTTTAGCAATCAAACGCTTTGCTAGTTGGAAAGTGTATTGAATTTTGCAGTGATGAAATTCAAACTTCAAATTTGCCTCCCATACACTGAAATATGATTTTGGTTCTTGATTTTAGCAATCAAACGCTTTGCTAGTTGGAAAGTAGACACGTTAGGTGGCCATGTTTTCATAGTTGTTAGTTTGTAG
>Ga0325400_1004707_pt1 | contig 12685 bp, 12 predicted proteins | sample PopdelMetagenome_2_FD_205662 | JGI IMG/M metagenome (GOLD analysis project Ga0325400, IMG submission 205662) | Populus deltoides microbial communities from Bellville, Georgia, United States - Xylem-PdKOR-R1 | ecosystem: Host-associated > Plants > Phyllosphere > Stem > Wood/Secondary xylem...
AGCGAGGCCATCCGCTCCTCGAACGCGGCCACGGTCGGGTTGCCGATGCGGCTGTAGACGTTGCCGTACTTCTGCAGCGCGAACAGCGCCGCGGCGTCGTCCGCGCTCTCGAAGACGTAGCTGGTGGTCTGGTAGATCGGCACCGCCCGGGCGCCGGTGGTCGGGTCGGGTTGCCCCCCGGCGTGCAGGGCGCGGGTGCGGAAGCCCCAGCTTCGGTCGGCCATGCCACCAGTGAACCCGACGGTTGCCGGAGCCACCGGGCGGGCACGGGCCAGCGGACAGCCGACGACAGCGAGGAGACCAGGATGGCCAGCGGAGTGGCGAGCGTGTGGGTGCCGGTGGACGACATGGAGCGGGCCCGGGCCTTCTACCGGGACACCCTCGGCCTGGCCGAGGGCAAGACCGGCGACGACTGGAGCGAGTTCGACGCCAACGGCCTGATGATCGGGCTCAACGCCCGCGAGGGCACCGGCCACTCGCACGGCGGCGCGGTGATCACCTTCCAGCCCGACGGCGGCATCGAGGGCGAGGTCGAGCGGCTGCAGGGCGCCGGCGTCGAGTTCACCGGCGGGATCAGCGAGCACCCGTGGGGCCGGATCGCCCCGTTCAAGGACACCGAGGGCAACGACCTGCAGTTCTACGCACCCCCCGCGTGAGGCGGCTGCCGGGGCCCGGCCGGGCCCCGGCAGACTCGGCGGCGTGACCTTGACCGTGCAGCTGCGCCGCTACTCCGTCGAGCCGGGCCGGATGGCCGACTTCGTCGCCTGGTTCCCCTCGATCCTCCCCGTCCGGGAGCAGTACGGGTTCCGCGTGCTGGAGGCCTGGGTCGACGAGGCCAACGACGCCTTCGTGTGGTCGGTGGCCCTGGACGGCGACGAGGACCGCTTCCGCGAGGTCGAGGCCGTCTACAACGCCTCCCCGGAGCGGGCCGCCGCGTTCGGGACCTTCCCCGGGGTGGTCACCGGCCAGCTCAACTCGTTCGTGCGCCCGGCCCGCTGAGCACCTCGCGGCGGGCCCGCCAGACCAGCCCGAGGACGACGAGCTCGGTCACCGCGGCCCCCGACGCCACCCACTGGTCGGTGTAGAACAGCAGCACGTTGACCAGGGTCAGCGCCAGCAGCAGCGCACCCTGCGCCAGCTCCAGCCCCCGGCGCTCCCGCCCGCGCAGCAGCTGGGCCGCCGCGACCAGCAGCAGGACGCCGACCCCGACGTCCAGGACCACCCGGGCCAGCAGCAGCGTCGTCCCCAGGCCGTCCTCGATGCCCACCCGGGCGTAGTCGTTCGCGGCGTCGGCCAGGCCGGTCGTGGTGCCGTCGAGCAGGTCCAGGCCGATGAGGACGACGACGGCGAGGTCGGCGACGGCGACCACACCGAGCAGGGCCAGCGCCCCGGCGGTGACCCGGCGCAGCCGGGTGCCGGACAGGTGCCGGGCGGCCCACCCGTCGGCCCGGGTGACCAGCCGGCGCACCCGGCCGGGCTCGGTGACCCCGCCCTCCAGCGCGCCGCTGCGGGACAGCTCCAGCAGGTCGCCGGCCAGCCGGGCGATCCGCTCGGAGTCCGAGCGCGCGGCCGCCGCCAGCCGCCGGTCCAGCTCGTCCCGGTCGGCCTCGGACAGGTCGCGGTCCACCACGTCGCCCAGCAGCTCCAGCGCCGCGTGCATCTCCGAGGCCGGTGAGGGGTCCCGGTGGCCGCGCACCCGGACGTACAGCCACAGCGCCAGCACGAACACCGCGTAGGCCACCGGCGCGGCGGCGGGGAAGAAGTAGTCGTTGTCGACGGTGATGAACTTGCCCACCTCGTCGACGAACAGGCCCGCGCCGATGCCGGTCGCCCAGGCCGCCACGAGCAGCGCGGAGCGGTTGGACAGGGTCAGCGGCAGCAGCCCGCCGACGAACAGCAGCAGCCCGCCCCACACCGCGTGCGCGATGTGCAGGGTGTCCCCGCCGACGGTCGGGTAGCCGGTCAGCTCCAGGTAGAGCCGGGTCAGCACCACCGACCCGCCGAAGCCGAGCAGGACCACGAACAGGAACCGGTCGGCGTCCAGCCGCCGCACGAGGTGGTCCAGCCGGCGGCGCAGTGCGGAGATCACACCGACACCTGCCCTCCGGGGTTCCGCATCAACCCCGCACGGTGCAAGGTGACGACACCCACCCGTCCGGGTGGGAGCCGACGGGCCGGGCTCAACGTCGGCGACCCCCGCGACGATGGGACGACGTGACCTCCGGGCCGGTGCGACCAGCGGACGGGTCCTCCCGTGCCGCCGTCGAGGCGGCCGTGGCCGGGCTCGAGGCCCTGTCGCGCTTCGACACCGACGGCATCACCGCCTCGGCCGAGGGCGCCGCGACCGCCGCCCGCGAGCTGGGGCTGACCGACCTGGCGCTGCGCGCGGACCTCGTCGGCGCCGACGTCCGCCGTCGCCGTGGCCACCTCGCCGACGCCGGCTCCACCGCCCAGGCCGTGCAGCGGTGGGCCGCCGAGCACCGGTCCCGGTTCCTGCAGGCCCGCGCGCACCACCTGATGGCCGCGGTGTTCCAGGAGCTCGGCGACCTCTCGCAGGCCCTCGAGCACGCCGTGCACTCCGTCGACCTGCTCGACGACGACGTCCCCGCCACCGTCCGCATCGACCACCGCAAGCGGCTGGCCGACTGCCTGGGCCTGCAGGGCGACACCGGCGCGCAGGACCGCTACGCCGAGGTGCTGGTGCTCGCCGAGCGGCTCGGCGACGTCACCCGGCTCTCCCAGATCCTCAACAACAGCGCCTACACCGCCTCGCTGGCCGGGCTGCACGACGTCGCGCAGGCCGCCGTCGTCCGGCTGCAGGAGCTCTCCGCCGAGCACGACCTGCCCACCGACCTCGCCACCACCGACACGATCGGCCGCGTCCTCATGGGGCTGGGCCGGCTCGACGAGGCGGAGGAGGCGCTGCGGCCCGGGCTGGACCCCGACGTCCTGGCCCGCTCCCCCGACGGCGACGCCGGCGCGGACATCCTGCTGACCCACGCCGAGGTGCAGCGCGCCCGCGGCAGGCTGGCGGAGGCCCGCAGCTCGCTGGAGGAGTGCATCCGCCGGTGCGAGGAGCACGGGCTGACCGCGATCCGGATCCGGGCCCGCCGCGAGCAGGCGGCGCTGCACGCCGACGCCGGGGACTTCGAGGCCGCCTACGCCGAGCACGTGCGCTACGCCGACGCCGCGCTGGCCCTGCAGTCCGAGCAGCGCGACGCCCGCGCCCGCACCCTGCAGGCGATGTACGAGGCCACCGAGGCCCGCCAGCAGAGCCGCCGCTACCGCGAGCTGTCCCTGCGCGACGCGCTGACCGGGCTGTACAACCGCCGGCACCTGGACGAGCAGCTCCCCCGCCTGCTGGCCGCTGCCACGCCCGGCCGGCCGCTGTCGGTCGGCCTGGTCGACCTCGACCACTTCAAGCGGGTCAACGACACCTGCTCGCACGAGGTCGGCGACGAGGTGCTGCGCCAGGTCGCCCGGGTGCTGGAGGCCGTCGCCTCCACCGTCGGGCCGGACTCGTTCGCGGCGCGGATGGGCGGCGAGGAGTTCCTGCTGGTCATGCCCGGCACCGCCGTCGACCACGCGACCGCGGTGCTGGAGCAGCTCCGGTACGGCATCGCGCACAAGAAGTGGGACCACCTGGTCGGCACGCTGCCGGTCACGGTCAGCATCGGCGCGGCGGTGAGCCCCAACCCGCTGCCGCTGGACTCCCCCGAGCTGCTCGGCCGCGCCGACTCCCGCCTGTACGAGGCCAAGCGCACCGGCCGCGACCGGGTGGTCGGGCCGCAGACCGAGCTCAGTCCCCGAGCGAGCGGCTGATCCCCCGCGCGGCGGCCATCACGCCGTTGACGTAGGGCCGGACGACGCCCGCCGAGTCACCGCGCACCACGATCGACAGGGCCGCCACCACCGTGCCCCGCTGCCGCACGGGCGCGGCGACCGAGACCGCGTCGTCGGTGACCTGCCGGTCGCTGACCGCGTGCCCGGCCCGCCGCACCTCGGCCAGCACCCGGCGCAGCCGGGCCGGGTCGGTGACGGTGTGCCGGGTGTGCCGCTCCAGCGGGCCGGCCAGCACCGCGTCCTGCACCTCGGCGGGGGCGTGCGCGAGCAGCACCAGGCCCACCCCGGTGGGGTGCAGCGCGAACCGGCCGCCGACCTGGGTGAGCACGGTGACCGCCCCGCGCGCGGCGAACCGCTCCACGAACAGCACCTCGCGGCCCTCGCGCACGGCCAGCTGCACGTTCTCGTGGGTGACCTCGTACAGGTCCTCCATGAACGGCAGCGCCGCCTCCCGCAGGCCCAGCCCGCGCGGGGCCAGCGCGCCCAGCTCCCAGATCCGCAGGCCGACGCGGTAGCCGCCGTCCTCCTCGCGCTCCAGGCCGCCCCAGGAGACCAGCTCGGCGACCAGCCGGTGCGCGGTGGACAGCGGGACGCCGGCCGCCCGTGCGATCTCCGACAGCGTCAGCCGCGGCCGCTCCCGGGTGAACGCGTCGAGGACGGCCAGCAGCTTGCCGTTCGCCGTCCTCACCGGCGCAGTGTCACAGCTCCAGGACCAGCTTCGGGCACGCCGCCCGCGAGACGCAGACGAACATGACGTCGTTGGCGGCCTGCTCGGCGGGGGTCAGCAGCGAGTCGCGGTGGTCGACCTCGCCCTCCAGGACCCCGGTCTCGCAGGTGCCGCAGGTGCCCTCCTCGCAGGAGCTGAGCACCTCGACGCCGTTGTCCCGGAGCACGGCCATGATGCTGCGGTCCGGCGGCACGGTCAGGGTCCTCCCGCTGAGCGACAGCTCCACCTCGAACCCGTCGCTGCGCACCGGCTCGCCGACGTCCTTGGGCGTGAACCGTTCCAGGTGCAGCACCTCGGGCGCGACCCGCGCCTCGACCGCGGCCAGCAGCGGCTCGGGGCCGCAGCAGTAGACCAGCGTGCCCGGCTCCAGGTCGCCGAGCACCGCGTCGAGGTCGATGAGGCCGACCTCGTCCTGCGGGTGCAGGGTGTGCCCCTCGAGCTCGGTGAGGAAGGCCATCGACCGGCGGCTGCGCCCGCCGTAGTGCACCTCGGCCGGGACGCCGGCGGCCCGCGCGGCGGCCACCATCGGCAGGATCGGGGTGATCCCGATGCCGCCGGCGACGAAGACGTACCGCGGGGCCGGCACCAGCTCGAAGTGGTTGCGCGGGCCCCGCACGCAGACCTCGTCGCCCTCGTGCAGCCGGTCGTGCACGTGCGCGGACCCGCCGCGGCCGGCGGGCTCGCGCAGCACGCCGATCCGGTACCGCGACCGGTCGGCGGGGTCCCCGCACAGCGAGTACTGCCGGACGAGGTCGTGACTCGGCCCCTCCCCCCGATCCCCCCCGGCGGCGAGCACCAGGTCGACGTGCGCCCCGGGGGTCCAGGCGGGCAGGTCGGCGCCGGTCGGGTCGGTCAGCTCGAGGACGACGACGCCCTCGGCCCCGTCGGTGCGGGAGGCGACGGCGAGCTGCAGCTGCTGCTCGCTCACCGCAGCGGGGTCCGCGGACCGGCCGCCTGCTCGGGGCGGAGCACCCGGTGCGGCGGGGGCACGTGGGCGACCGGGGCACCGGAGTCGGGCTCGGTGACCTGCGCCGGGTGGTCGGGGTGGGCCAGCAGCCACTCCCACATGCCGATCGGGTCGCCCCCCTCGGCGCGCGAGCCGCACGAGCACTCGCCCAGCAGCCGGTCGCTGCCGGGCAGCCACGCCACCCGGGTGACGCGGTCGCCGTCCAGCACCCGGGTCGGGGCGACGGTCTCCCTCATCGGGGAGCTCACCGCGAGGCCAGCGTCGCCGGGGAGTCCGGGACCTGCTCGGCGCCGGCGGCGGCCTGCGCGGCGATGATCCGGCGGGCGGCGAGGCCACCGGTGTCGATGTTGATCGACAGCTCCTGGTAGCCGTCGGGCTCGCCGGCCAGCACCCGCTCCAGGGCGTCGAGGGCGACGACGTCCTGCAGCACCACGGTGCGGTTGCTCTCGCGCAGGAAGTCGCTGACGCCCTCGTCCTCCAGCGCGAAGTCCCGGGCCACGGCCCAGAAGTCGTGCGTCGAGTGCTCGGTCTCCGGGGTGATGGCGTAGACGACCTCGACGTGGAAGCCGTCGGGGTCGGTGCCGTCGGCGTTCGGCAGCACGCCGACCGGGGCGACCCGGCTGTGCAGCAGGTAGAGGCACGGCGGGTGGAACTCGATGTCCTGCCAGCGCACGATGCGGCCCTGGATGCCGGTGGAGGTGGCGTAGAAGGGCGGGCAGTCGGCGTCGTCCATGTGCCGGGAGACGTAGACGACCTGGGCGTCCTCGTCGACCTCGGTGGTGATCGGGGTGTTGGCGACCTCGGGGGTCCCGATGTAGCCGCCGTGCAGGTAGGTCTCGTGGCTGAGGTCCATGAGGTTGTCCACCAGCAGGCTCGCCCGGGCCGCCAGCGGCTCCATGCCGCTCACCGTGGTGTACCCGTCCTGGCCCAGCCACGGCGCGCGCGGGATGGGCACGGTGTCGCTGCGGTCGTCGTCACCGATGAAGACCCAGACGAAGCTGTCCTGCTCGACCACCGGGTAGCTCCTCAGCCGCGCGGTGCGGGGCACCCGGGTCTGGCCGGGGACGGCGACGCACGTCCCGTCGGCGTCGTAGGTGAAGCCGTGGTAGCCGCAGACCACGGTGTCGCCGACGAGGTGGGAGGGCTTCTCCGAGAGCGGGAACCGGCGGTGCACGCAGCGGTCGCTCATCGCGGTGACGGTGCCGTCCTCGCGCCGCCAGAACAGGATCGACTCCCCGCAGATGGTCCGGCCGAACACCTCCCGGCCGATCTCGCGGCCGTAGGCGGCGACGTACCACTGGTTGCGGACGATCGAGGTCATGCGGTCCCTCCCGGGGGCGTCGGCGGTGACGTGGGCCATGGTGAGCCGGGTCACCGACCGGGTGGAACGCGGCTTCCACGATGCGGAAGGTCAGGGTCGGCTCCGCGGGAGGACGGCGAGGGCCGCGGCCACCACGGCGCCGCCGGCCAGCGCGGCGGTCACCCGCGGCCCGAGGACGTCGGCGCCCCACCCCATCAGCGGCGCGCCCAGCGGGACGCCGGCCACCAGCGCAACGGTGAACAACCCGGTCACCGCGCCGCGCACCTCGTCGGGCACCCGCACCTGCACCAGCGCGCTGCCCTGCGAGGCCATGAACACCGACGTCGCCCCGCAGAGCACCAGCGCGCCGAGGTAGACCGGCAGCGTCGGCGCCGCCCCGGAGACCGCCGCGGTCAACCCGCACGCCACCGCACCGGCACCGACGGCCCGGGTGGTCGGGGTGCGCCGGGCCGCCGTGGTCCACAGCGCGCCCCCGACCGCGCCCACCGCCAGCGCCAGCGCCCCGCCGCTGACCGCGACGGCGTCCCCGCCGAAGGCGCCGACCACGGTCAGCGTGGCCAGCGTCGTCAGGTTCGGGCCCACCAGCCCGCCCCAGCCGACGAACCACAGCACCAGCAGCAGCTGGGCGTCCCGGCGCAGGGCCGCCCGCGCCGAGGAGCTGCCCCGCCGCGCTCCCCGGCCGGCGCGGCGGCCCGCCCGGGTGGCCAGCAGCGCCGCGAAGCCGGCGAACAGCGCGGCGCAGCCGGTGAACAGCGCCCCGGCGCCCCGCAGCGCGATCAGCCCGGCCCCGGCGGCGGGCCCCAGCACCCGGCCCAGCTGCGTGGTGAGGACGACGGCGCCCACCCCGCGGGGCAGCTGCGCGGCGGGCACCAGGTCGGCGACGGCGGAGGTGCGCACCGGCTGGTCCAGCGCCGCGGCGCAGCCCAGCACCCCGGCCAGCACCAGGGAGTGCGCCAGCACCGGCGTGCCCGCCAGCACCCGCACGGCCTCGGTGACCGCGACCCCGGCCATCACCAGCTGCCCGGCCAGCAGCACCGCCAGCCGGGGCACCCGGTCGGCCACCGCCCCGAGCAGCGGGGCCAGCAGCACGACCGGGACGGTCTGCAGCGCGGCCAGCACCCCGACCGTCCAGCCCGCGGCGCCGGGCACCTGCAGCAGCACCAGGGTCTGGCCCAGCCGCAGCATCCAGATGCCGGTCCCCGACCCCAGGGTGCCGAGGACGTAGCCGCCGAACCAGCTCACCGCCCGGCGCGGGCGCCCACCAGGCCGTCGACGAACTCCTCCAGCCGCGCCCGGGCTGCCGCACCGGCGTCGTGGGCGGTGTTGTCCAGGCCCAGCCGCAGCACCGGCACCCCGGCGTCCTCCAGCGCCCGCACGACGAAGGGGTCGGCGTCGGCGATCGCCACCGCGGCGTCCACCCCGTGCCGGCGGGCCTCCTCGACGTGCCACGGCCCGGCCCACCCGGGCATCCGCAGCTCGTCGCCCATCACCACGAACCGGCTGGCCAGCGCCCGCAGCGGGTCCTGGCCCGGCCCGCACCGCCGCTCGTAGCCGTCGGCGGCCAGGCCCAGGTACATCGACCAGACGAAGACCGCGCCGTGGCTGGCCTCCAGGTGCTGGTAGAGGCCGGTGTCGCCCCACATGCCGCGGCCCACCCACATCAGCCGCAGCCGCTCGTCGTCCACCACGCCCTGCCCGGCGGCGACCCTGGTGGCCAGCTCGTCGCGCAGCGCGCGGGCGGCGTCCCGCGCCCAGACGGTGCCGCGGTGCCACTGCGGCACCATCGTCGCCGGCATCGTGTCCACCACCCCGGCCGGCGCCGGGCGCGCGGCGGCCAGCAGGTCGCGGGCCTCCCGGTTCGCCACGGCCTGCTCGTTGGCCAGCTCCAGCACCTCGGCCAGCCGGCCGTGGTCCAGCCGCCGGCCGGTGACCTGCTCCAGGCCGGCGACCACGCCGTCCAGCTCGGCGCGCAGCAGGTCCAGCCGCGGCGCCTCGACCGCGTCGTCCCAGTGCGCGGGCAGGTCGGCCCACCAGGTGGGCGACAGCCGCGCACGGGACTCCGCCGTCCGCTCCACCGGCAGGTAGCGGGCGCCGGTCTCCGCGGCCCAGGCCGTGTACAGGCGGTGGGTGACCGGCGTGCCCAGCGCCGCGCCCAGCACGGCCGGCCGGGGCAGCCCGCCCCACGGCGCCTCGTCGGCGAGGTGGCTGGCCAGGCCCTGCGCGCTGTAGGGCTCGACGTCGAGGGCGTACCCGGCGGCGGCGAGCGCGGCCAGGTTGCCCGCGGTCATCCGCTTGGACCCCACGATCGAGGCCCACCACTGGGTCACCACGTAGGGGACGTCGAGGGCGCGCAGCAGCTCGTGCGGGTAGTCGGCCCCGACCACCGCGAACGGCTCGCCGTCCCGGGCCCGGCCGGTGACCTCGGCGAACCACTCCCGCTGGTGGGCCGTGTAGGACTCCGCGACGGTCAGCACCTTGCGCGACCGCGGCCCCTGGGCCGGGGCCGTCCGTGCACCCCCGACCGGGCGCGCGACGGGCCGTGGGGCGTCCAGCTCGCCCGCCCCGCCGCGGACGACGACGACCTCGAGGTCGGCCGGTGCACGGGCGACCAACCGGGCGGCGTCCCAGCGGGCCACCTCGTCCTCGTCGCGGGAGGCGTGCACCACCACGGTCGCCGACCGTTCCCGGGCCTCGCGCAGCAGCAGGTCGACCAGCTCGTCGCCGGGCCGCCCGGGCCCGGTCGCCGACCAGCCCAGCTCCGCGCCGTCGGTGGCGTCCAGCACCACCAGGCCGCGCTCCTCGACCGCGGCGACCAGGGCGGCGTCGTCCTGCGCGCTGCCGGCCAGCACCACCCGGCGGTCCGGCGACCCCGGCCGGGGCACCCCGGCGAACCCGTCCCCGACCAGGGCCCGCAGCAGCTCCAGGTGCGCGGCCGGGCCGATCGCGGCGCCGGCCTGCCGCGCGACGGCCGCGGCCCAGCCGGTGGTGCGCGGGGACGCCGACAGCCGCTCGCGGGTCAGCTCGCCGAGCACCGCGTCCCGGGCGGCGACGAGCTCCTCGGCGGCGGCCAGCGCCCGCCGGTCCACCGGGCGGCCGGCCAGCTCGCCCAGCCAGCGCAGCACCTCGGCCTCGCGGGCGGCGCGGTAGGCCGCCGAGGGAGGCCGGTCCAGGCCGGGGGCGTCCAGGTGGGCCAGGGGCGGCAGCGGCGTCCCGGTGGTGCGGCCCAGCTCGCGCAGGACGGCGAACAGCCCGGCGTCGGCCGGCGTCCGGCCCGTGGTGAGGACGCCGGCGACGGTGCCGGTGCGGGCGAGCACCTGCTCGACCACCGACCGGTCGCGGGCGGTGAGCGCGACGTCGCCGGCCAGGGCGTCCAGCCGCGGGGTCGGGGCACCGGGGTCGGGCACCAGCTGCACCGGGTGCAGCCCGGCGGCCACCACCAGCGCGGCGGCCGGCACCGGACCGGCCAGCAGCACCGCCCCCTCCGGCCCGGGCGCCCGGCGGTCGGCGTGCGCGGCGAGCAGCCGGCCGAAGGCGGTCATCAGATGACCCCGCGGTCCTTCAGGTCGCGCAGCCGGTCGTCGTCGTAGCCCAGCAGGTCGCGGTAGACCTGCTCGTTGTGCTGGCCCAGGTGCAGCGGGAGGACGTCGTCGAACCCGGTGGCGGCCTCGGTGAAGGTGATCGGGATGCCCGCGGTGTGCAGGTCCGAGGGCCCGTGCACCGGGTGCACGACCGGCACCGACTCCTGCCGGCGCAGCGTGTCCGGGTCGGTGAGCGCCTCCTCGGGCGTGCGCACCGGTGCGGCGGGCACGCCCCGGGCCTCCAGCGCCGCGAGCGCCTCGGCCAGGGTGCAGGTGCGCGACCAGTCCTCGATCCGGGCCTCGAGCTCCACGGCGTGCGCCACCCGGGCGTCGCGGGTGGCGAACCGCGGGTCCGCCCCCAGCTCGGGGTTGCCCATCGCGGCGAACAGGCCGGTGGCCAGCTTGTCGTGCACCGCGACGACGGCGACCCAGCCGTCCTTGCACTCGAAGACCCCGAACGGCGAGAGCCGGTGCACGGTGCGCCCGGTGCGGGCCTCCATGCCGGCCGCGGCCATCGCGCCCCAGTTCTCGATCGCCACGAAGGAGGTCAGCGCGCCCAGCATGGAGACGTCGACCCAGTCGCCGGTGCCGGTGCGGTGCCGGCGCTCCAGGGCGGCCAGCACGCCGATGACGCCGAAGACCGGGGCGAGCATGTCGGCGACCGGGATGCCCAGCCGCACCGGCGGCTCGCCGGGCTCGCCGCTGGTGTACATCACCCCGCTCAGCGCCTGGACCAGCACGTCCATCGCCTTGCTGCCGGCCCGGGCGTCCTGCCCGAAGCCGCTCAGCGACAGGTAGACCACCCGCGGGTTGATCGCGGCCACCGTGGCGTGGTCGACGCCCAGGCGGGCCGCCGTCCCCGCGGTGAAGTTCTCCACCACGACGTCGCAGCCGCGCACCAGGTCGGCGAAGACCTCGGCCGCGCCCTCGCGCTTGAGGTCCAGCGTGATGCCGGACTTCCCGCGGGAGCGGGTGAGGTGGGAGAAGGAGACGTCGTCGGGGTCGGCGCGGCCCACGCGCACGCCGTCCTTGCCCAGGTAGGGGCTGTTCTCCCGGGCCAGGTCGCCGCCGTCGGGGTCCTCGAGCTTGATCACCTCGGCGCCGAGGCCGGCCAGCAGCAGCGTGGCGTAGGGCCCGGCCAGGGCGCGGGTCAGGTCGAGCACCCGGATGCCGGCCAGCGGCCGGTCGTCGGTCTGCAGCGTCGTCTGCGTCGTGGTCATCGTGGTTCCTCTCGCGGGCACGCCGAGGGCGCGCCGGTGGTCCGGCGGTGGCTGGACGGTGTCGGGCGGGGAGGTCAGGCGGCGGCGGAGAACCGCTGCAGGAAGGTCCGCAGGCGCTCGGTGCGCGGGTTGCCGAAGACCTCGTCGGGGGTGCCCTGCTCGACCACCCGGCCGGCGTCCATGAACACGACCCGGGTGGCGACCTCGCGGGCGAACTGGAGCTCGTGGGTGACCACGACCATCGTGGTGCGCTCCCGGGCGAGGCTGGTCATCACGGCCAGCACCTCGCCGACCAGCTCGGGGTCCAGCGCGCTGGTCGGCTCGTCGAACAGCATCAGCCGCGGGCGCATGGCCAGGGCGCGGGCGATGGCCACCCGCTGCTGCTGGCCGCCGGACAGCTGCACGGGGTAGGCGTCGCCCTTGTGGCCCAGGCCCACCCGCTCCAGCAGCTCCTGCGCGCGGGCGCGGGCCTCGGCGGGGGGCTCCCCCAGCGAGCGGACCGGGGCCTCCCACACGTTGCGCGCGACGGTGAGGTGGGCGAACAGGTTGAAGGACTGGAAGACCATGCCCATCCGGCGGCGCTGCGGCGCCGTCGCGCGGGCCGGCATCCGGCCGAGCACGCCGCGCCGGTCGACCCGCAGGCCCAGCAGCTCGCCGTCCAGCTCGACCGATCCGGCGTCGATGTCCTCGAGCAGGTCGACGCAGCGCACCAGCGTCGACTTGCCCGAGCCCGAGGGCCCGATCACGACGACGACCTCGCCCTCGGCCACGTCCAGGTCGACGTCGGCCAGCGCGGTGACGTCGCCGAACCGCTTGCCCAGGCCGCGGACCCGCAGGACGGGGGTGGACTCAGTAGCCACGGGAGAACCGCCGTTCCAACCAGGACTGCCCTGCGGTGAGGACGGCCACGAGGACGATGTACCAGACGATCGCGACGACCAGCAGCGGCACGACCTCGAAGGTGCGGGTGTAGACGTCGCGGGCGGCGCCGAGCAGGTCGGTCATCGAGATGACGCTGACCAGCGAGGT
>Ga0325400_1004708_pt1 | contig 12684 bp, 12 predicted proteins | sample PopdelMetagenome_2_FD_205662 | JGI IMG/M metagenome (GOLD analysis project Ga0325400, IMG submission 205662) | Populus deltoides microbial communities from Bellville, Georgia, United States - Xylem-PdKOR-R1 | ecosystem: Host-associated > Plants > Phyllosphere > Stem > Wood/Secondary xylem...
AAACAAAACCTCTTAATTTTTCCATTTTTCCACTCAATGACATAATAAAAATTTCACCGTCGCAATCTATAATGAACTATATCCAGCTGCAGTAAAACTCCTCTCTCATGATTCCCAAGAAATAAGCAGGCCGCCTGGACTCGTCCGGACATTTGGCCGCATGATCAAATCACCTTGGCAGCAAGGAGAGTCGACTACTATAATTGCTGCATGCACTGGGGAAGGACAAGTTACCATCAAACTTTCCGCATCTCATCAACCACATATACAGACTTTGTCCCCATCCATATCGACTCATCGGAAAGATACCGTGAAAAAGTATATTTCCGATGCAATTCTATAGGCTCCAGGAGAGGCTGTGCCTCAGCTGGAGAACGCCATTCCAAAGTAATCAAGCGTGTGTTTAGAGCAGCTGGTTGGAATTTTTACTTAATTTTTTATTTTTTATATTCTCGGATTGTTTTGATATGTGAATATTAAAAATAGATTGTAAGAATTAAATATACTTTAAAAAACAGTCACCACAAATTATACATCAGCTTGCTTGTTAACTGTTTTATCACTTCATGCCCAAAAAGGAAAACAGTACCCCAGTTCATCCAAATCTTGAGCACAGGCCGCCTGAGCCTCTCAATCCGGCAAATCCATTATAGCTTATGAGATTCTTAAGATCCTCTACCTGGTCCCCAACACCACTGATATACAAATCAAGGCCAGCAGCAGCAATGTGATATTACGAAAGGAGATAAACCAATAAACCACAAATAAATAATAATTAAAAGCTCTAAAACTGTCTGATAGCCTGATATGGTCATGTAAGTCTTGAAGTTTTCCAGTTTCAAAATTATCAGTAAGCTATAGGTTTATACACTCTCCACTCACATTTTTCTTCAAAATGTATCGTCATTAAACATAGAACTCATTCAGGGCCAAACTGAGGGAAATCACAAAAGAAAAGAAAAGTTTGCTCTTGAATCCACCAAAATACTGATACAATCAGAGTGCTTAACATGAGGGAAATCACACAACCTGCTAAAATCTCAATACACTCGGTTGCTGACAGTTTGGTAAAGAGACCTAAGCTGTGTGTTCCATTTCTCAATGGCAGTATACTTTTTCATTCCCTTTGACCTGCAAGACATTTGACAGTGAGGAGGATGGCTGGCAGAAATAAAAGCCTAACATTTTGTACAACTATAAAGAAGATGCAATTACAGCTGCCAAGCTAACAGGAAAACAGGGCAGAAAAAAAGGATAAGAAACTTTACCTGTCACCACGCTCTAATAACCTGTTCACTTGATCAATGTGTCCGTCAATACGATTATCCAATATTAGTGAAACCAGCAATTGTTCTACATCTTTTTCTGGCACATTGAGTTCCTGCCAGTCAACCAGATTTGTAAGGGGGAATAGAAGTTTCTAGGGAATATATAACTAAAAAATTTCAATCAAGTTAAAATTCTCAGTCAATGTTAAAAGGTCCTAAAAAATAATAACAATAAAACATAAACAACAGTATTGCAGTAATTGTGCACAATATTGCAACGCTAAGAAGAAACCACTGCCTTCACCTTTGATATGAAAGGAATCCTGATTCTTGTGTAAGGTTTAATAAGCTTAAGCAGAACTTGAGTCCTCACATTCTTCAACAGATCTTCAATATAATTTCTTATGAATGGATCATCCATTATTGTCCTTCTGTTACTCTGAAGAAAGCCCAAGTAGCAGCTTCAATGCAAGCAGAGGGACAACAACAAGGTTTACAACTGCGCAAGGATAAAGTTGCCATCAGAGTCCACTAACCATACCTTGAGAATTTTCTCGAACTCCAATATTTCATTTCGTTGATATGCAGCTATGAGATTTGTCATTGCCAAAATCTCAGGGTCATTTTTATATCTGAAGAGTAATTAACATTAGAGAATGCACAGATGAGCTGGAGAAGAATAAATTAGAACATATTTTGAAATTTTAGGGTAAATATATGATGAATGTACTTACGGCTTCGCCTCTTGACCGTCAAAAGGATTAACTTCAGATTCCATCAGCATATTAGCTAGAACCAGGTATCTGTCAACCGTGAAGCTTAGATGGTTAAATGTTTGACAAAATGCATAACAGCAGTTCTCATCCAGGAAGAGATCTCATTGATGATGGACTATTGATGCAATGTAAAGGCAAGACATATCTTGAGAGAAAACCACCCAAATGATTACATGTCACATTGATGATGTATATAATCCATTTCTCAATCCACATTTTGTTACTTTATACTTGTATCCAGATGCTGCTAATTAGTTGGCAAGCCATGACAGTGCATCTTGCAAAGTTCTTTTACTCCTCTGGAATTTAGGTGAGTTTTTCTAATTTGTATCTTAAAAAATTATTTCCAATTGACGTTATTTTCTTTCTTTCTTTTTTCCTAGAGGAAGTCCTTCAAATGTCTTGATGCATTTTGTTTCACTCAATAAACCAAATTTTGTTGGTAAACATAGAATAACAGGATGAAGAGAGCGGGTATAACTGAACCAGCTAAGCTTATAACTGAGACTTTGAAGAGTCGAGATGTAGATGATACCAAAACAAACTAATACTTTGAGGGAGGGAGAGATGATGATGACATGACACAATAAAATAAAAGAAAAAAAAAATACTAGAAGAGAAGGCAGACATACTTTAAGCATTGTATGCGTCTCTGGTTCCCAGCTTCATCATAGTTCTTAAAAGCTTCAAAAAAATCTGTTGCTGCCTCAGCCCATTGACGCTCTGCCATATGCATCTTACCTCCACATTCACGGATTATTCCCATGATCCTTGGATGTGGAATTGCTGACTTGATAGCCAGTGCCTTTTGGTATAATTGCTGTGGAAATTTTTCATAAACAATTACATGATAAATCAAAAGAATCTAATCCTCATGTTAAATCATCATAAAAAATTATGTTAAGTCAACCAAACAGAAGAAATAAAGTGCATAATGTGAAAATTAGAGAAGCAATATTAACAATAATATGACTCTCAAGCAATCTCGACATCCTTTATTTTTCATTCAAAACAAGCAATATATTTACATGAGAAATGCCTAATGTAAGTTAGTATATAATCCATACAGGATACCAAAATTGAACTATGTTAACAGAGAAACCCAGATACAAGCCATGTGTATGTTGAGTTTAGTATCAACACCTTAGCTTAAGAAAACATAGTATCCTGTTCTTAAGACTTAACAGTCCTAACAATTTTGTCAATTTGGCACTGCTAAATAATAAAAAACCATAGCATTGTGTTCGAATTCCACAAATACCATGAAATCCTACTCAATCAGGTTAAGATACAGGTTGAGGAGTACTTCCATTGCTGTTTTTTCCGACTTCCCTACAAGCTAAACATGCACCTTGAGAAATATTCATTAATGAATTATGAAAGGAGGACATTAGCTCATAAAATTACCTGTCCTCTAAGCCCAGTATAAATCAAATTTAAAATTTCACGTTATCAGCTGAAAAAAATAATGAATTTACTTGTTACATGAACATGGCACTATACTTCACAAACTTCACAAAAGCATATGGTCAACGAAGCTGGTAGAAGGAAAAAGAAAACAACCCTCGAGGCTAGAAAATAGTTCAAACCTACATGTTTGTTTAAGTGGTATAAAACCCTCACAGAGATTAGGAAAGCGCCATACAATTATTGCAGTATAGACAGTTCTAAATACACAAGCAGAAACACAAAATAAATACTGCAAAATCCTTACCTTGAGCTTTTTGTTATTCTTGGTTTCGGTATACATTTGAATCTCAATTGCATACACTTCCAAAAGTTGGCTACCTTTCTTCTGATCATCTGTACCATCTTCTCTTTGACAAGATTTGTGGAGTTCCTTCAGAATCTGTTGTGTACAATTAATCAATTACATAACTAAACTACAGATCAATGAAAAAGGAAAGCTAGAAAATGAAAACAACAAGGCACCTTACTCATCCGCCCATATTCACCCATACCAAACCAAATCTTGCAAAGCTTAAGATTTGTCTTGAACCAAAGTCTCTGAAGAACACAAGAACAATGTAAACAAACATCTTGACATAAAGGGCACTAAGAAGATTATGATGAATTCCAACCTCATTTTTTGCCTCTTCAAGGGCCTTCAAAGTGGTCTGATAAAATTCTTGCAGGAGACTGAAGTTCTGACTAGCTGATCCAGAAACAAAGTCCATGATATTGTTTATACATTTCTCACTGTAATTTCGAGTCACTGCTGATTTGATGTATGTTAGCATCTCCCTGTATGCTTCCATCATTTCTTTATATTTCCCCAATCGATAATAAATCTTAACCGTTTGTTTTAATGCTTTGAATCCCCTGGTAACAAGATGAAGATTTGTTTTATTATCAAACATTGGCTTAAAAAAATAAATAACTCTAGGAAATTAGTGGAGCAGGCAAGAAAATATAAAGCAGTCTTTGTCTCATAAGAACAAAGAAACAATTTGAATAGCAGTACATAGTGAAAGGTTAATAACTACTTTCATGACATCTCTCCAACTGAGTAAAGTATTTTGAAATACCAAGAGCATTGACAAAATATTAGCAGACAAAGGAAGAGATGTGACTGTCCAGTTATCCATTCATGCCATTTCTCTTAAAAAAAAACCTTTCAACTTCCTCTAAAGTCAATTAGACTGTGGCATATTGAACTGGAATAATTTATTTATATTAAGTGAGAGAGTACATGCATGCATGACATATACGCACCTGTATATCACACTCAGTTAGAAGTAAAACCCACTTGGTCTCTGGATGGAAAGGAGTGTCTCTCATGTTTTGCTGAATACTACTTGAATGAACTCTCAAAGTGGTTTTCTCTAGAAAAGATAGTTTCAAACCCACAATACCTCTGTACAATTATGTATGGTGAATTAGTTTTAAACAAGTAGGTCTTTAGCCAAGTCATCCACTTGTCTGCTAGCTACAGAAAGCTCATGCTACACAAAGATTCTCACTTGTAGATATAAAGTACAAGAAACACCTTAGCTTGATAGGATTTCACTAGTGCAGTTGTAACACCATGCTAGGACAAGATCAACAAAACACAGGACTACACTGATTTTTCCACATCACCAAAAGCTCAATTGCAGAAAATGTTTGCCAACTTGATTTGCACATGGGATTCCTCCATCCTTCTAATGATTATTAATTTTCTTACAAAATCTGAATTAAAATGCACGGGATAGAGTGAAAGGTAAAATGGAGAGCTATATGCTCAAAATAATTATAGCAGTATCAAAAACATTAAGTAATTGCATTCTGCATATAATATTGAATCCGATTTCATTCACAAGATGGTTCAAAACCACTCACCATTCTGCCTTCTCTGGTTCCATGCTAACTACCTCAGCAAAACCTGCAAGTGCTCCTTCTGGATCTGTTTCAACCAAACCTTCGCATGGAAACAAAATAAAGGAAAAGCAAAATTACAACAGGTACAAAAACCTGATGAGAACACCTAATAGTTGACTGCATGAAGACTACTATTCACAAGTTAGCAGATAAAGCTACATCGATGTTACCTATTTAAACCTACTAAAGAATATAAATATCATGCAACAAAGTTGTTCAACCAAGAAAACAAATAATAACGAGAAGGGAAAAAAATCATGATTTGAAATACAACAATGATAAAAGCAAAACATACAGCAACCACTTGTTTATCTACATACAGGCTAATGAGACTTTGTGACTATAATTACCCTTTCAGGACTGAAAAATCATTCCGAATGTTCTTTGAGACCCAATTACTTAATTTAAACACAATAGTACCCAAAGAAACATCCTGAAGGTTATCAATTCAAAAGCACCCAAATTTCTACTAACCTTACCTAGAAAAAATAGTTTTTTTTTGTTTTTTTTTTTAAAAATCAAATCCAACCCAAATTTAAGAGGAAAAAAACCAATAATTTGCACAGATAAACTTCAACAAGCATTATCATCCAACATCAATTTCTCGTAAAACCAACTAAACCCATTACTGATTATCAAGTAAAACACTTGATTATGCACCAAATAACATTAACAAATAATGAGAAATTAAAGACCCATGCAATAAAATATATATAAAAAAAGGAAAAGAAAGAACCTTTAGAATTGTAGTATTGATTCTCAATATCAACATCCTGTTCCTCAGGCTCTTCGTCTGAGTATTCGAACCCATAATCCTCCATATCTGCATCTGAAAATACATTCGCAACAATTAAAAATAAAAAAAGAACAGAATTTATAGATGGGTTTTGCTAATTAAGTGACTTGGATGATATAAAATTGAAAACGCACCTGAACCCATTATTGATTGAGCAGAAAATTCCAAGTCAGTGTGGTTTTACTGGAAAGAAAGCAGGCAGTTTTGTTAGATTTTTTGAAATCCAGCATAAGGGTATAGGGCTTTCTGTACGTGTTTTACTTTAACACTGATGAGCTCTTTTAAAATGTGAGGAGTTAATTATAACGTAATCCCTGTAGTTTTATAAGATTGGAAACGTAGTCCTTGTACGGTTTCTCATCAATTCCATGTTCTTTTCTTTTCTATTTTATTTTAATTTTTATCTTTGAAAAAAAAAAGTAAATAAGAAGGGAATTTTTTAATAGGAAATAGGCAATTTTTGAAAGAAAAAAAACTATAGGTTGAGGATGCTTAATCTCATACTACATGTAATAATTAATTAATCCTAATAATAAAGGACCTAGTTATAAGTATCTAAATCTTACGTATTGATTTTAAAGGAATTAATTATAGCTTAGTCCCTGTAGTTCACGAAAGGTAATGAATAGTCCAAATGGTTTCATCATTTAAATATATAATTCCTATGTTCTAGATCCATTTATAATTTCTTTTCAGCCTTTCTATTTTTTTAAATAAAAAAGAAAGTAAAAAATATGAAAAGATTGATGAGAACTTTTTAATATAAAATGCTACTAAATTAATCATGAACATTACTAATAAATAATAAAAGGCTATTCAATTAATTTTTACTAGTATAATAATAATAAAAACAAAGTACTCTTTGCTACTTTATGATAAGAGGAAAAATGATTTTCATTCTTAATTAATTTAGTATAAAAGATATTAATTAAATTGTTTTAATAAACTATCAAAACAAATAACATCCAAAAATAGGATAGAAGAAATTCAAATAGAAAGTTCATCAACTCAAGCCCCATCGCTATTGTATCAAAGAGAGCAACTCATGCGAATGCATGAACTGCTTAATCCCCCCTCCTGACATGTTCAAAAACAGATCCCAAACTAGATATTAGTGTGAAGCCAGCCACCTGAGTCAACAATGGTGGGAGAAGGTGAAGCCATCCTTTACACCCTAGTCAAAAATTGTAGGCACCAAATTGGTGCCACTTGCCTTGCCCCTTGTCTTTTGTATGGATGCTTGCCTATAAATAGGCAACGCATCCAAGCATTATAGACACACCATAAGAGAGAAACTTGAGAGCAAGTAGAGAGAAAGAAGAGAGAGTGAAGAGAGAGTAATCCCACAAAGTTGTGAGGTATTTGTGAGATAGTAAGTGAGGTGTTTTCTCCTAGTAATAGAGAGATTTTAGTTGTTCTCCTATTAGGAGAGAGAGGTTGTAATTCCCACATTACTTAGTAAAATCCTTCTATACTTGCCCGTGGACATAGCCAAATTGGGTGAACCACGTAAATTCTTGTGTGTCTCATTTCTCATTTTATCCTATCATTTGCCTTTGATCTTGTCGGGTTTGCATGCTAATATCCTAACAGTGGTATCAGAGCCTTCTTGGTTGGTGTTGTCAATACACAAAAGTTATTCGTGTATACGGTTACTATTCACGTCTACAACACTATTCACCTATACGACACTATTCATCCATACGATACTGTTCATATACGTTACTGTTGGCATATATAGAAAGTCAGTGCAGTGATTAAATATAGTTTAGGAAGTTCTGTCTAAGGAGATTGAGTTTTAAGCGGGACCGTTTGTAACCCCTCCAATCTTTCCTGGGAACTTACTTAGTGAAGTATTATTCACACGATACTATTTCTGTATACGTTATAGATCTGTGAAATGGTGATAGCTGAATAGATCACGGTGAATAAAATGGCAGCAAAGTACGAGATTGAGAGGTTCAATGGAAGCAATTTCTCACTCTGAAAAATGAGAATCAAGGCAATCTTAAGGAAAGACAATTGCTTAGCAACAATTGGGGATCGGCCCACAGAGATCACTGATAATGGATGAAGTATTATCAAGTGTGGCAGAGAAGAAAACAGCTAAGGAGATATGGGAGACTCTAACAAAGCTATACGAGTCAAAGTCTCTGCACAATAAGATTTTCTTAAAGCGGAGACTTTATACCCTTCGAATGGCAGAAACCACGACGGTGACTGACCACATCAACACAATAAGAACTCTATTTTCACAACTCACTACGGTCAACAAATAGAGGAAAGTGAACGTGCAGAGCTTCTACTTCAAAGTCTTCCAGATTCGTATGATCAGCTCATTATCAACATGACCAATAATATCCTCACAGACTATTTAGTCTTTGATGATGTTGCAGCCGCCATCTTGGAAGAAGAAAATAGGCACAAAAATAAAAGAGACATAAATAGTTCAAACCAAGTAGAGGCATTATTGGTGTCAAGAGGGAGATCAACGGAGCGTGGCTCCAGTGGGAGTCAAAGGCAAGGGAGGTCCAAATCAAGAAGTAAGAAGACTGTGAAATGCTATAATTGTGATAAAAAAGAGCACTTCAAAAAGGATTGTTGGTTTAAAAAGGGTATAGAGAATACTGCAGAGTCATCAAAACCTCAAGGATGTGTTGCAAGCACCTCAGAAGATGGAGAGGTTTTATATAGTGAAGTAGCGACAATCCCTACAAATAGAGAAGAGCTCATTGAGGTCTGGCTAATGGATTTAGGAGCAACATGGCATATGACTCCTAATCGAGATTGGTTCCATACATATGAACCCATCTCTAAAGGCTTAGTGTTCATGAGTGATAATCATGCTTTAGAGATTGCTGGCATTAGCACCATTAAATTGAAGATGTATGATGGCTTAATTCGTACTATTTTAGGAGTGCGACATGTGAAAGACTTAAAGAAGAATCTTTTATCCGTGGGACAATTTGATAGTCTTGGCTGTAAGATCCAAACAAACAATGGAAAAATGAAAATTGTCAAAGGAGCGCTGGTGGTTTTAAAGGCAAGAAAGACAGTTGCAAACATGTTTGTATTAATGGGAGAAACATATCATGTGGTAGAAGCGTCAATTGCATCAGCTAGTCCTGCAGAAGAGAAGACAATGATGTGGCATAAAAAACTAGGCCACATATCATAGAAAGGTTTAAAGGTTCTCTCTGATCAGAGTTACTCCCTAGCTTACAAAGGTTACTTTACCTTTTTGTGAGCACTGTGTTTCAAGTAAACAACATAGGTTGAAGTTTGGCACATCAACAACTAAGAGCAAATGCATCTTAGACCTAATTCATTCTGATGTTTGGCAAGCACCGATTTTATCCTTGGGAGGAGCAAGATACTTTGTATCATTCATAGATGACTTCTCCAGGAAATGTTGGGTGTATCCAATTAGAAGGAAGGCAGATGTGCTTGCAGTCTTTAAAACTTTGAAAGTGCGAGTGGAACTTGAATCTGAAAAGAAGATCAAGTATTTGAGGACTAACAATGGAGGAGAATATACTAGTGATAAATTTGATAACTTCTGTCAACATGAAGGTATCAAAAGGCAGTTCACAACGGCATACACTCCACAGCAAAATGGAGTGGCAGAGCGGATAAACAGAACTCTATTAGAAAGAATAAGAGCAATGTTGAAGGCTGTAGGTTTAGGAAAGTCTTTTTGGGCAGAAGCAGTCAATATCGCCTGTTATGTGATAAATCGATCTCCATCAATTGCAATTGAGCTGAAGACACCGATGGAGATGTGGACTGGAAAACCAGCTGATTATTCTCGATTGCATATCTTTGGAAGTCCTGTGTACGTGATGTACAATACACAAGAAGTTAGTAAGCTGGATTCAAAATCCAGAAAATGTGTATTCTTGGGATATGCTGATGGAGTGAAGGGGTATCGCTTGTGGGATCCCACTACCCACAAGGTAGTCATCAGCAAAGATGTCATATTTATAGAAGGTAAAATGCAAATGGAAAAACATAATAGCATTCCAAAAGAGACTACAACAGTCCAGATGGAAAATACTCAGAATCATACTTCTTCTGAAGCTGCACCAGAGCATGAAGAACAAGAACAAATAGAGTCTGAAACTCCTGAAGTTCGACGGTCAACTCGTGAAAGAAGACCACCGGCTTGGCACTCAGAATATGTTACTGAGAGCAACATTGCATACTGTCTTCTAACAGAGGATGGAGAGCCATCAACTTTCCATGAGGCTATCAAAAGCACAGATGTATCTATGTGGATGATAGCAATGCAAGAGGAGATTGAAGCTCTACACAAGAACAACACTTGGGATCTTGTTCCGCTACCACAAGGAAGGAAGGCCATTGGCAACAAATGGGTTTACAAGATAAAGCGTGATGGCAATGATCAAGTGGAGCGGTATCGTGCAAGATTGGTGGTGAAAGGATATGCTCAGAAAGAAGGAATAGACTTCAATGAGATATTTTCTCCGGTGGTACGACTTACTACAATCAGAGTAGTCTTGGCAATGTGTGCTATATTTGATCTTCACTTAGAGCAGTTAGATGTGAAAACTGCATTTCTTCATGGAGAACTTGAAGAAGAAATTTATATGCTCCAACCAGAAGGTTTTGCTGAAACAGGCAAGGAGAACTTGGTTTGCAAGTTGAACAAATCTCTATACGGTCTCAAACAGGCGCCGAGGTGTTGGTACAAGAGATTTGATTCCTTCATAATTAGCCTTGGGTACAACAGACTCAGTTCAGACCATTGTACGTATTACAAAAGGTTTGAAGAAGATGATGTTTTCATCATTTTGTTGTTGTACGTGGATGACATGTTGGTAATAGGCCCCAACAAAGATCGAGTCCAAGAATTAAAGGCACAGTTGGCTAGGGAGTTTGATATGAAGGACTTGGGACCAGCAAACAAGATTCTAGGGATGCAAATTCACCGAGACAGAAGTAAGAGGAAGATTTGGCTTTCTTAGAAAAATTATTTGAAGAAGATCTTGCGACGCTTCAACATGCAAGATTGTAAGCCAATTTCCACCCCACTTCCTGTTAACTTCAAATTATCCTCAAGTATGTCTCCTAACAATGAAGCAGAGAGGATGGAGATATCTCGAGTATCGTATACATCAGCAGTGAGAAGTTTAATGTTTGCCATGATATGTACAAGACCAGACATTGCACAAGCAGTGGGAGCAGCTAGTCGATACATGGCAAATCCTGGTAGAGAGCATTGGAATACTATTAAGAGGATCTTGAGATACATCAAGGGCACCTCAGATGTTGCATTATGTTATGGAGGATCAGAATTTACCGTCAGAGGTTATGTTGATTCAGATTTTGCTGGCGACCTTGAGAAAAGAAAATCCACTACAGGCTATGTGTTCATAATTGCAGGAGGAGCTGTGAGCTGGGTCTCTAAACTTCAGACTGTTGTAGCTTTATCCACAACAAAAGTTGAGTACATGGCAGCTACACAAGCTTGTAAAGAAGCAATATGGATGAAGAAACTTATGGAGGAGCTCGGGCACAAACAAGAGAAGATTCTTTTATATTGTGATAGTCAGAGTGCTTTGCATATTGCAAGGAATCCCGCATTTCATTCAAGAACAAAACACATAGATGTTCAGTATCACTTTGTTTGCGAAGTGGTGGAATATGGAAGTGTAGATTTTCAGAAGGTTAACACAAAGGAAAACCCAGCAGATGCTTTGACCAAACCAGTCAACATTGACAAGTATATATGGTGCAGATCCTCTTATGGCCTAGCAGAAACGTAAGCAGCATGAAGATGGCAAGTATAGAAAGGATAGAAGAATCATAAATGATCATGTGTGAAGACTTGATTAAATCATCAAAGTCTTCAAGTGGAAGAATGCAAAGCCAGCCACCTAAGTCAACAATGGTGGGAGAAGGTGAAGCCATCCTTTACACCCTAGTTAAAAATTATAGGCACCAAATTGGTGCCACTTGCCTTGCCCCTTGTCTTTTGCATGGATGCTTGCCTATAAATAGGCAATGCATCCAAGCATTATAGACACACCATAAGAGAGAAACTTGAGAGCAAGTAGAGAGAAAGAAGAGAGAGTGAAGAGAGAGTAATCCCACAAAGTTGTGAGGTATTTGTGAGATAGTAAGTGAGGTGTTTTCTCCTAGTAATAGAGAGATTTTAGTTGTTCTCCTATTAGGAGAGAGAGGTTGTAATTTCCATATTACTTAGTAAAATCCTTCTATACTTGCCCGTGGACGTAGCCAAATTGGGTGAACCACGTAAATTCTTGTGTGTCTCATTTCTCATTTTATCCTATCCTTTGCCTTTGAACTTGTCGGGTTTGCATGCCAGTATCCTAACAATTAGCTGTGTAATCACTAAAAATGAGTTTCGATGTCTAGTCACATCAGCTAAGGCTATGAGCTTAAAATGGAGAACAACTTTGAATAAATTATATTAAGTTTTTGTATATTGACCCTTAAT
>Ga0325400_1004709_pt1 | contig 12683 bp, 10 predicted proteins | sample PopdelMetagenome_2_FD_205662 | JGI IMG/M metagenome (GOLD analysis project Ga0325400, IMG submission 205662) | Populus deltoides microbial communities from Bellville, Georgia, United States - Xylem-PdKOR-R1 | ecosystem: Host-associated > Plants > Phyllosphere > Stem > Wood/Secondary xylem...
TTCTGCGCCGCCTCCAGCGCGCGGTTGTCGCCCGACGCCTCGCCGGTGCCCATCATCGCCTTGCCCATCTCCTGCATTACCGAACGCACGTCGGCGAAGTCGAGGTTGATGAGGCCGGGCATGACCATCAGGTCAGTGATCCCGCGCACACCCTGCTGGAGGACCTCATCCGCCATCGAGAACGCCTCCTTGAAGGTGGTGTTCGCGTTGGCGATCAGGAACAGGTTCTGGTTGGGGATGACAATGAGGGTGTCGACGTATTTCTGCAGCTCCTCGATGCCCTGATCGGCCGACTTGGAGCGGCGATTGCCCTCGAACGCGAACGGCTTGGTGACGACGCCGACGGTCAGGATGCCCATGTCGCGCGCCGCCTTGGCGATCACCGGCGCCGCGCCGGTGCCGGTGCCCCCGCCCATGCCGGCGGCGATGAACACCATGTGCGCGCCTTCCAGCTGCTTGGCGAGACTCTCGATCGTCTCCTCGGCGGCGGCGCGGCCGATCTCCGGCCGGGCGCCCGCACCCAGCCCTTGCGTGATCTTGGCGCCGAGCTGAACGCGGTGCGGCGCAGTGGACTGCTTCAACGCCTGGGCATCGGTGTTGGCGACCAGGAAGTCGACGCCCTGCACGTCGGCGCGCATCATGTTGGCGATGGCGTTGCCGCCCGCGCCGCCGACGCCGATCACGGCGATGCGGGGGGTCAGCTCGTCGACCTCGGGGGTGATGAATTCGATGCTCATGCTTGTACTCTCCGCCGTGCCCGTACGCTTGCCCCCGGGCGCCGATGATTAACCTTTGTGCCCCAAGCAAGTGGCGGGTGCCAGCCTAATAATTGGCTTTCGCCGCAGCCATGAACTTGGCGATCAGCCCCCTGCCCCTGGACGCGCGGTGCACCGTCTGCGGCGTCGGCGCGGTGCCGCGCAGGTCGACCGGGTCGGCGGCGGCGTAGAAGGCGAGCCCGGCAAGCGTCGCAAAGGCGGGGCCGGCATGCGCCTCCGGCAGCGCGGCGAGCCCGCGCGGACGCCCGACGCGGACCGATCGGCCGAGCGCGGCCTGCGCATAATCGGCGATGCCGTTCAGCTCCGCCCCGCCGCCGGTCAGCACGACCTGGCGCCCGACCGGCCCCTCGAACTTGAGATGGCCCAGCGCCTTCCTGATCTCGCCCATCTGATGTTCGAGCCGCTGGCGGATGACGCCGATCAGCGCCGCCTTGGTGATCTGCGTCCCTTCACCCGCGCCATCCTCCGCCGCGACCGGCATGACCGGGATCATGTCGTGATTGTCGCGGGGGGAAGCGTTGGCGGAGCCGTGGAAGCATTTCATCCGCTCGGCCTGCTGGCGCCGGGTGCCGAAGGCGGAGGCGACATCGTCGGTGATGTCCGCGGCACCGATCGGGAGCGAGCAGAGGCCGACCAGCATGCCGCCCGCGAACAGCGACACGTTGGTGATCCCCGCACCCAATTCCACCAGCGCGACGCCCAGCTCGCGTTCCTCCTCGCTCAGGCAGGCGAGCCCTGTGGCAACGGGGGCGGCGATGATCGATTTCACCTCCAGGTGCGCCGAGCGGACGCACAGGTCGAGGTTCCTGACCGGCGATCCGTCGGCGGCGACGACGTGGATGTGGACGCCCAGCCGGTCGGCATGGAGGCCGAGCGGCTTCTTGACGCCGGTGAGGCCGTCGAGCGTATAAAGCGCGGGCTGGGCATGGAGCACCATCCGGCCCTGCGGGTCGATCGACTGGCGGCCGGTGGCGAGCAGCGCGTCGATGTCGCCCTGCTCCACCCGGTGGCCACCCAGTTCCAGCTCGACCTCCGCCACGTCGCTGACGAGGCCACCGGCGGAGAAGCCGACCCATACGTCCTCGATGTTGAGCCCGGCGATCCGTTCCGCCTGCTCCACCGCCTCGCGCACCGCGGTCTCGGTCGCGCCCATGTCGGCGATGTAGCCGCGCTTCACGCCCCGGCTCTCGCGCTGGCCGGTGCCGAGCACGATCAGCTCGCCGCCATCCCCCTTTCTCGCGATCATCGCCGACACTTTGGACGAGCCGATGTCGAGTGCGGTGATGAGACCTTCGGGTGCTGCCTTGGCCATGTTCAGCCCTCCTGCCCGGTGGTGGCGACGACGGCAGCCGGGGGATCGGTGCCGTCGTCGGGGACGCTGTGCGCCAGGCTGGCGCCCGGCTTGCGCGCGACCAGCTTGGCCGGGTCGCGCATGTCGAAGCGGAGCCAGCCGCGGCCGAGCAGCGCGCGCGCGCCGTCCAGTTCGGCAAAGCGGACCAGTGCGGCGGCGGCAGCCTCCTCCGGCAAGGCCAGGACCTCGCCCGAGTTGAAGGTGAGGTCCCAGCGCCGGTTGCCGATCCAGGTCGCGGCCTTGACCCGGGGTTTCAGGGCCGGAGCGGCGGCGAGGAGCTGCTGATAGGACGCCTCCTGCCGGTCGGCGCCCGGGCCGATGACCAGCGGCAGGTCGGGAATGGCGTCCGCGTCGACCGGTTCCAGGAGGACGCCCGACGCGTCGATCAGGGTCAGCTGGCCGTTGTCCTGCCACACCGCGGCGGGCTCCCGCTCCTCGATGTCGACGAGGAGCGTGTCGGGCAGCCGGCGGGACACGTGCGCGTCCTTGATCCAGCCGTAGCGGAGAAGCTTCTGGCGGACCGCCTCCAGGTCGACGAGCGGCATCGCCCGGCTCTGCTGGTCGAGCGCGACCGCGTAGACCGACATGCGGTCCATGCGTTTGAGGCCGGTGATCTCGATCTGCTCGACCCGCAGGCCGGCGCGACCCATCTGCTCCGCGGCGGCCGAGCCGATCGCGGCGGGGATGCCGATCCAGATCGCGATGGCGGCGGCCGCGGCGACGCCGGCGCCGGTGATCGTCCAGGTGGCGACGCGCTTCACCGTCTCCTCGGACACGGGGACCTGCGCGAGGACGCGCTGGATCAACGGTGGCTTGACCGGCTTGCGCCGCGCGACCGGGCGCCGGGCGGGCGGTTGAGGACCGCGCTTGACGGTGCGGCTCATCGAACCGCCCCGTTCCGCATGGCGTCATCGACGATCGCCTGGACGAGCTGGTCGTAGCTCATGCCGATGCCGCGCGCCTGTTCGGGAACGAGGCTGAGCGGGGTCATGCCGGGTTGAGTATTGACCTCGAGCAGGAACAAGCCGTCCACCCCGCGCTGATCATCCCAGCGGAAGTCGGCGCGGCTCGCGCCGCGGCAGCCGAGCAGACGATGCGCTTCGAGCGCGAGCCCCTTGCACGCCGCCGCGATCTCGTCCGGGATCGCGGCGGGGAAGACGTGCTCGGTCAGGCCGTCGGTGTATTTGGCGTCATAGTCGTACCAGCCCGACTTCGGCTTCAGCTCGGTCACCCCGAACGCGCGGTCGCCCAGCACGGCCGTGGTCAGCTCGCGCCCGCGGACATAAGGCTCGGCGAGCAGCTGGTCGAACTCGGCCCAGGGCCCGGCCGCATCGCACGCGATCGGGTGGCCGTGATTGCCCTCGTCGGTCACGATCGCGACCCCCACCGACGATCCCTCGTTGACGGGCTTGAGGACGTAGGGACGGGGCAGCGGGTCGCGCTCGAACAGCTCCGCCGACGCCACCACGCGGCCGCCGGGCATGGGGATGCCATGGGGCACCAGCGCCTGCTTGGTGAGCACCTTGTCGATCGCGATCACCGAGGTGGCGAGCCCGCTGTGCGTGTAGCGCAACCCCATCAGGTCCATGAGGCCCTGCACGCTGCCATCCTCGCCCGGCGTGCCGTGCAGCGCGTTGAAGACCAGGTCGGGCGCTGCCTCCGCCAAGCGCGCCGCAACGTCGCGCCCCATGTCGATGCGAGTGACGCGGTGGCCCAGCCGCTCGAGCGCGTCGGCGCAGCCGGTGCCGGAGAGCAGCGACACCTGTCGCTCGGCCGACCAACCGCCCATCAGGACAACGATGTGGAGGGGCGTGATCATGACCGCATACCGTCACCCCAGCGAAGGCTGGGGTCCATGGCTGCCCCGGCATAGGGCGGCACAAGATCGGAGAGCCATGAACCCCAGCCTTCGCTTGGGTGACGGTGGAAGGCGCTCATGCCGGCACCCCCACCCGCTGGATCTCCCATTCCAGCTCCACACCGGAATGCGCCCTCACCCGCGTCCGCACCTCTTCCCCCAACGCCTCGATGTCCCCGGAACTCGCCTTATCGAGGTTAAGAAGGAAGTTGCAATGCTTCTCCGACACTTGCGCATCGCCGCGGCGCAGGCCGCGACAACCGGCGGCGTCGACCAGCGCCCAGGCCTTGTGAGCGGGAGGGTTCTTGAAGGTCGAGCCGCCGGTCTTGGAGCGGAGCGGTTGCGACGCTTCGCGTGCGGCGGCAATGCGGTCCATCTCGGCCTGGATCGCGGCGGCGTCGCCGGAAAGCCCGCGGAAGGTAGCGCCGATCACCACCGCCTGGGACGGCAGGTCGGAGTGGCGGTAGGTGTAGGCGAGGTCGGCGGCGGCGAGCATGCGGCGCTCGCCGGTGCGCAGGATTACCTCGCACGCGACCAGCACGTCGGCGACCTCGCGGCCATAGGCACCGCCATTCATCCGGACGAAACCGCCGACCGTGCCGGGGATCGAGCGGAGGAACTCGACGCCCGTGATCCCGGCGTCGCGCGCGCTGGAGGACACGAGGATGCCGCTCGCGCCGCCACCGCAGAACAGGTCGGTGCCCCGGGCCGACACGGTGGCGAACGGCTTGCCCAGCCGGATCACCACGCCCGGCATGCCGCCGTCACGAACGATGAGGTTGGAGCCGAGCCCGAGCGGGTAGACCGGCACCGACGGGTCGAGCGCCGCCAGAAAGCCGGACAGGTCGTCGGCGTCGGCTGGCTCATACAGCCATTCGGCGGCGCCGCCCGACTTGAACCAGACCAAAGGGGCGAGCGCCGCGTCCGCGGTGAGACGGCCGCGTACCGGCGGCATGCTCACCATGGCCCCACACCCCACAGCCGCATCCAGGCCTGCCACGCCGCGAGGTTCGCGTCCGCGGCGCGACGGGTCGCCTCCTGCGCCTGGACCAGCACCGCGCCGGCGGCGTTCGCGCGGGTGCCCGCGTCCAGCGCCGTTCTCTGCGCGTCGAGCCACTGCTTCTGCAGCCGGATCGAGGCGTCGAACCAGCTGGTCACCGCCGCGCCTCGACGGCGGCGGCCAGACCCGCCGCCCATTTGGTGATGTCGCCGGCGCCCAGGCACACCACCATGTCGTCCCGCTGCAACACCGCCGCCAGCTCGGTCGCCAGCGCGTCGGCGTCGGCGACGGCGGCCGCGTGGCGGTGACCGCGGCGCGCCAGCCCTTCGACCAGCGCCTCGGCGTCGACGCCGGGCACCGGCTGCTCCCCCGCGGGGTAGACGGGCGTGACGAAGACGCGGTCGGCATCGTTGAACGCGGTCTGGAACTCCTCCATTAGGTTGCCGAGACGCGAGTAGCGGTGGGGCTGGACCACCGCGATCACGCGGCCACCGCGGCCCATGGCCTGTGCGCCCTCGCGCGCGGCGGCAAGGACGGCGCGGATCTCGACGGGATGATGGCCGTAATCGTCGATGATCGTGGCGCCGCCGACCTCGCCGACCTTGGTGAAGCGGCGCTTGACCCCGCCGAACTGGCCGAAACCCTGCCCGATCGTGGCGTCGTCGATGCCGAGCTCCAGCGCCACGCCGATCGCGGCGAGCGCGTTCTGGACGTTGTGGCGGCCGGGCATCGGCAGCTCGATGCCCTCGATCGAGCGGGTGGTGCCGTCGCGTGCGCGGACGATGCATTCGAATCGGTTACCGCCGGGCACGGGCGTGACGTTGACGCCGCGCACGTCGGCCTGGGCGGAGAAGCCGTACGTCACCACCCGCCGGTCGCGCAGCCGCGGCAGGATGTTCTGCACCTCCGGATGGTCGAGGCAGAGGAGCGCCGCGCCGTAGAAGGGCACGTTCTCCACGAACTCGACGAACGCGTCCTTGACCGCGTCGAAGCTGCCGTAATGGTCGAGATGCTCGGGATCAATGTTGGTGACCACCGCCACCGTGCCGTCCAGGCGCAGAAAGCTGCCGTCGCTCTCGTCGGCCTCGACCACCATCCAGTCGGACGTGCCCAGCCGGGCGTTGGAGCCGTATTGGTTGATGATGCCGCCGTTGATGACGGTGGGATCGATCCCGCCCGCGTCGAGCAGCGCGGCGACCATCGAAGTCGTGGTGGTCTTGCCGTGGGTGCCCGCGACCGCGACCGTCTGCTTGAGGCGCATCAGCTCGGCGAGCATCTCCGCGCGGCGGACGACGGGGATGCGGGCGGCCAGCGCGGCCTCGACCTCAGGATTGGCGCGGGTGATGGCGGTGGAGGTGACGACCACCGCCGCCGCGTCGACGTTCGCTGCGGCATGGCCGATCGCCACGGGGATGCCCTTGGCGCGCAGCCCCTCGACCACATAGCCTTCCGCCACGTCCGAACCGGTGACGGTGTAGCCGAGGTTGCGCATGACCTCCGCGATCCCGGACATGCCGATGCCGCCGATCCCGACGAAGTGGATCGCGCCGATGTCGGTGCCGACGCCGCGGATCACCAGTGCGCTCCGAGCGGGAAGCGGCTTCCACCCCCATTCCGCTCGGCCTGAGCGTAGTCAAAGGCCATGCGCTGGGGCTGTGCTTCGACTATAGTCGGCACGAACGGAGGCGATTGGGTGTGCGGCGTCACGCGAATGCCTTTTGCGGCTTGGCGGGCACACCGACCGGCAGCCTTATCGCGGGCGCATCGAGGCTCTCGACCAGATCGGCGAGGTCGCGGACCGCATCCGGCCTGCCGACGCCCTTCGCCCGGCCGGCGGCGTTCTCGAGCGCGGCGGGATCGAGGCCCAGCTTCTGCATCTGCTTGGCGAGCTCCACCGCGGTGAAGCCGTCCTGCGCGATCGTGCGCGCGCCGCCGGCGGCCGTGACCTCGCGCGCGTTGGCGGTCTGGTGGTCGTCGGTGGCGGACGGCAGCGGCACCAGGATGGAAGGGCGACCGGCGGCGGTCAGCTCGGCGATGGTGGAGGCGCCGGCGCGGGCGATGACCAGATGCGCCCAGGCGAGACGATCGGGCAGGTCGGGCAAGTAGGTGGCGAGTTCGGCGGGGATGCCGTGCTGCGCATATTGGGCGCGAGCGGCGTCGATGTCCTCGATACGGGCCTGGTGGGTGACCTGGAGCCGGCTGCGGAAGGCGAGCGGGAGCATCGCCAACCCGTCGGGGACGACCCGGCTGAGGACGCTTGCCCCCTGGCTGCCGCCGGTGACGAGGACGCGGAAGATGCCGTCCTCCTCCAACAGCGGAAACGGCTTGGCGCGAAGGGCGAGCACGACGTCGCGCACCGGATTGCCGACCAGATGCACCTTGCCGGAAAGCCGGGGAGCGAGCCGCGCCGTTTCGGCATAGCTCGTCGCGATCGCGTCGACGCGGCGCGCGACCAGCCGGTTGACGCGGCCGAGCACCGCGTTCTGTTCATGCACCGCCGTCGGAATATGATCGGCAAAGGCGGCGAGCAGCGCCGGCAGCGCGGGATAGCCGCCGAAGCCGATCACCGCGGCGGGGCGGAAGGTGCGGTAGAGCTCGCGCGCCATGTTCCGCCCGGCCCACATCTGGCGTGCGGCGGGCAGCCAGCCGAGCGGCTTTCCCACCTGGAACCGGCCGGCGGGCAGGACATGGGTCTGGACGCCCCCCTGCCCCTCCGCGAACAGACCGGGGAAGCGGACGCCGCGATGGTCGCTGACCAGCGCGACGCGGTGGCCGCGCCGGATCAGTTCGGCGGCGAGCGCCGCGGCGGGGACCATGTGGCCGCCGGTGCCGCCGGCCGCCAGGACGTAGTGTTTCGCGCTCACTCACCGCTCCATCGGACGACGTAGGGGCTACGCGTCAGGAACGGATTGCGACGGGTAAAGGCGAGGAGCAACCCCATGCCGATCGACAGGGCGATCATCGACGACCCGCCATAGCTGATGAAGGGCAAGGTCATGCCCTTGGACGGAGCCATGCCGGTGTTGACCGCCATGGAGATGAGCGCCTGCGCCCCGAACTGCACCGCGAGGCCGGACGCAGCGAGCAGCTTGAATTCGTCCTGCTCGTCCAGCAGCTTGACGAAGACCCGCACCACGATGGCGAGGAAGATGGTCGCGACCACCGCGCACGCGATGAGCCCGAACTCCTCGCCGATGACCGAGAAGATATAGTCGGTGTGCGCTTCCGGCAGGCCGAACTTGGCGGTGCCCATGCCGGGGCCGGTGCCGAAGAAGCCCCCATTGGTGAGCGTCGCGTGCGCGGCGTTGACCTGGAAATGGTCGGACGCCCCTTCCCCCTCGACGCCGGGGAAGAGAAAGGCGTCGATGCGGTTCCGCGCGGTGGAATAGAAGAGGTAGGCCGCGACCAGCCCGACCGGCACCATGCCGATCAGCGTCGCGATGACGCGGGTCGGAGTCCCCGCGATCATCAACAGCGCCATCCACACCGCGCAGAAGATCACCGTCTGGCCGAAATCGGGCTGGAGCATCAGGCAGGTCGCGACCGCGCCGGTCATCGCGGCGGTGATCGCCACGGTGGGCAGCTCCTCGTCGCGCGCCTTGAGCGACAGGACCCAGGCGATCGCGACGATGAACAAGGGCTTGAGGAACTCGGACGGCTGGAACTCGGAAATGCCGACCCCGATCCAGCGGCGCGCGCCGTTGTGCACCGCGCCGATCAGCGGGGTGAGCGCGAGCAGCGTGCCGAACACCCCCGCCCCGATCAGCGCCAGCCGCCGCGCGGTCGGCACGGGCAGCATCGATACGACGAACAGCACGGGTAGCGACAGGCCAACCCAGACCAGCTGGCGCCAGAAATAATAGAGTGCGGCGAACTTGTGGTGCTCGCCCGAGTAGCGGCTGGCGGAGGCCGGGCTGGCGGCGGCGACCGCGATCAGCCCGATCGCGATCAGGAACAGGGTGAGCAGCAGGAGCATCCGGTCGATGTCCCAGAACCAGGTGCCGAGCGGCGACCGGTCCCCGCGCCCGCCCCGGCGCTTGACGCTGGCGATGAGTCCACCGCTTCGCGTCGCGGCCCGTGCGGCGTCGGTCATGCCCCCTCCCCCTGCAACGCGGCGACCGCCTCGCGGAACGCCTGTCCCCGATGCTCGTAATCGCGGAACTGGTCGAAGCTGGCGGCGGCCGGCGACAGCAGCACCGTGTCGCCGGGCGCCGCGGCGGCGGCGGCGCGGCGGACCGCCTCCGCCAGCGTCCCCGCTTCCTCGACCGGCACATGGCCGCCCAGCACCGCGGCGAACCGCGGTCCCGCCTCGCCGATCGTGTAGGCGCGCACGACATGGGAAAAGCCGGGCGCACAGGCGTCGAGGTCGTCGCCCTTGGCGCGCCCGCCGACGATCCAATGGACGCGGGGGTAGGCGCGGAGCGCCGGCGCGGTGCTTTCCGGATTGGTCGCCTTGCTGTCGTCGACGAAGATCACGCCGTCCAGCGTCGCGATCCGCTCCATGCGGTGCGGCAGGCCGGCGAAGCTTTCCAGCCCCGCATCAATCTGCTCAGGCGACAGGCCCAGTGCCTCGCAGGCGGTGATCGCGGCGAGTGCGTTCTGGGCATTGTGCGGACCTTGCAGCGCGGGCCAGCGCGACTGGTCCATGCAAATGCCGGGCGCGATCTTGTGGAGGTGTTCCCCGCGCGCCGACAAGGATCGGGCGATCGCGGCGGACGGCGCGTCGGCGATGGCGATCACCGCGTCGTGCTGCGCCGACTGCATCGCGAACAGCCGCGCCTTGCTGGCCGCATAGGCGTCGAACCCGTCATAACGGTCGAGATGGTCGGGGGTGATGTTGAGCAGCACCGCGACGTCGCAATCGAGCGTGGCGGTGAGGTCGATCTGGTAGCTCGAAAGTTCGAGGACGTAGACCCCGCCCTCCGGCAGCGGCCCGGCCCCGAGGACGGCCAAGCCGATGTTGCCGCCCATCAGCGTCGGGACGCCCGCGGTCTGGAGGATGTGGTGGACGAGCGCGGTGGTGGTCGACTTGCCGTTGGTGCCGGTGATGCCGACGAGCCTGTGGGGGGGCAGCTCCGCACGGGCTTGTGCGAACAGCTCGATGTCGCCGACCACCGGCACGCCCGCCGCGCGGGCTTGGGCGACCAGCTTGTGAGTGTTGAGGGGGACGCCGGGGGAAACGACCAGCCCGGCCGCGCCGGTCAGGTCGAGGCTGGCGGGATCGTGGACGACCACCCCGTCGATCTCGGCAGCCAGCGCGCGCGCGTCCGGGTTCGAGTCCCACGCGACGACGTGGGCGCCGGCGGCGGCGAGCGCCTCCACCGTCGCGAGACCGGAGCGCGCGAGACCGAGGACGGCGTAGCGCTGGCCGGCCCAGACCTTGCTCGTGATCATGCGTCAGTGCTCCCGCGCAGGCGGGAGACCAGACCGCCGCTGCCGCGGCATCCTTTGACTGGATCCCCGACTGCGCGGGGATGCGGTGAAGCGGATGGACGCATCCGCTTCACCGCAGCTTCAACGTCGACAGACCGGCGAGCGCCAGCACCAGGCTGATGATCCAGAAGCGGATCACCACGGTCGGTTCCGACCAGCCGAGCTGTTCGAAATGGTGGTGGATGGGCGCCATGCGGAAGATGCGCTTGCCCGTCCGCTTGTACCAGAAGACCTGGACGATCACCGACAGCGCCTCCACCACGAACAGCCCACCGATGATCCCGAGCACGATCTCGTGATGCGCAACCACCGCAATGGTGCCGAGCGCGCCGCCCAGCGCCAGGCTGCCGGTGTCGCCCATGAAGACGGCGGCGGGCGGCGCGTTGTACCAGAGAAAGGCCAGCCCCGCCCCGACGATCGCACCGCAGAAGATCGCGAGCTCACCCGACAGCGCGACATGCGGGATGCCGAGATAGTCGGCGAATTTGGCGTTGCCGGACAGGTAGACGATGACCATCAGCGCCACGGAGGCGATGATGACGGGCATGGTCGCGAGACCGTCCAGCCCGTCGGTGAGGTTCACCGAATTGCCGAACGCGACAATGACGAACGCGGCGAACACCGGAAAGGCATAGCCGAGGTCGAGATAGGTGCGCTGGGTGAAGGGCAGGTACAGGCGCGGGCCGTTATACTGCATGATGACCCAGGCGGCGACGCCGGCGATCAGGAACTCCAGCAGCAGGCGGGTGCGGCCGGAGATGCCCGCGGTGGACGCCTTCCTGACCTTGTCGTAATCGTCGAGGAAGCCAATGGCGCCGAAGCCCAGCGTCACCGCCAGGCATGCCCAGACATAGGGGCTGCGCGGATCCATCCAGACCAGCACCGCCAGGCTCATCGCGGTCAGGATCATCAGCCCGCCCATGGTCGGCGTGCCGCGCTTGGCGAGGTGGGTCTGCGGCCCGTCGGCACGGATCGGCTGCCCCTTGCCCTGGCGGACGCGCAGCCAGCCGATGAACCTCGGCCCGATCAGCAGGCCGATCAGGAGCGCGGTGGCGACCGCCGCGCCGGTGCGGAAGCTCTGGTACCGGACGAGGTTGAGCAAGCCGGGAAAGCCCAGACGTTCGGCGATCCAGTAGAACATCTATCCGCCCCCGAGCGCCGTCACGATCCGCGACAGCCCCACCCCGTTCGATCCCTTGACGAGCACCGCGTCGCCCGGCGCGACCATGGTCCGGAGATGGTCGAGCGCGCTGGCGGTGTCGGGCACATGCACGAGCTTTACCCGCCCGTCGAGGGCACGGGCGAGCGGCGCCATCGCTTCGCCGACCAGCAGCGCCGCTTCGACGCGCGCGGCCGCCACCGCGTCCGCCAGGCCCGCATGGTAGCGTTCGGACGCGTCGCCCAGCTCGCGCATCTCGCCCAGCACCGCGAGGTGACGGCCGGGCTCGTCCGCCAGCACCGCCAGCGTCGCGCGCATGGAGGCGGGATTGGCGTTGTAGCTTTCGTCGATCAGCAGCGCTTCGCCGCCGTTCACCGCGATCGTGCGGCGCGCGCCCCGGCCGGGCAGGCCCCCCAGCTCCGCGAGCGCGAGGCCGGCGAGGCCGAGATCGCCGCCGACCGCGTCGACCGCGGCAAGAACGGCGAGCGCGTTGGAGACCCAATGGTCGCCGGGCTGCGAGAGGGTGAAGCTCAGCTCGCGCGTTCCCACCCGCGCGGTGATGTAGGTGCCCGCGGGCACGCGCATCGCCTCGATCGCGCGCACGTCGGCGCCCTCGCCGCGCCCGAAGGTGACAATCCGCGCGGCATGGGGGCGGGCGGCGGCGAGCAGGCGGTCGCGGTGCGGGCTGTCCCACGGCACGATCGCGGTGCCACCGGGCTCCAGGCCACGAAAAATCTCACCCTTGGCGTCGGCGATCGCCTCCTCGCCCGAGAAGAAGGCGGTGTGGGCGGGCGCGATCGCGGTGACGATGGCGACGTGGGGGCGGACGAGGCGGGTGAGCTGCGCGAGCTCGCCGGCATGGTTCATTCCCATCTCCAGCACCGCGGCACGGGTGGGGGCGGGCATCCGCGCCAAGCTGAGCGGCACGCCGGTATGATTGTTGTAGCTCTTGACCGAGCGGTGCACCTCGTCCGGCCAGGTACGGTCCAGACAGGCGAACAGCGCCTCCTTGGTGCCGGTCTTGCCGACCGACCCCGTGACGCCGATCACGCGGGCGTCGGTGCGCGCACGGGCGGCCCGCGCGAGTGCGTCGAGCGCCGCGGTCG
>Ga0325400_1004710_pt1 | contig 12682 bp, 13 predicted proteins | sample PopdelMetagenome_2_FD_205662 | JGI IMG/M metagenome (GOLD analysis project Ga0325400, IMG submission 205662) | Populus deltoides microbial communities from Bellville, Georgia, United States - Xylem-PdKOR-R1 | ecosystem: Host-associated > Plants > Phyllosphere > Stem > Wood/Secondary xylem...
TGAGAGATACTGGGTTTGGCACCATTTTTACTTCGAATGGAAAAAATGGCCTTCAGGGTTTAAAGGTGGTGTTTTTTTTTTCTTTTTTTAAAGATCAGGTTTTGTCACGGGTAGGGTTTTTGGCTACCGGAGGCCAGGGCAGTGGAAAAGGCTTTGGCTGTAGCAGTGAGTGAGTGTGTGACACACTTGCAGCTTAACTCTTTCGTGCCTCTGCTTTTGTTTGTTTTGTTGACGTAGGGGAATTGAAAAGGTTTAAGGTGATTGCTACAAGGTTAACCTTAATGTGGCCCCTAATGTATTACCTCTAGTGTAAAATGAGTCTCCAACATTTTGATTTTATCAATTTTATCCCAATCTAATCAATATTAGATAATGCAACTGTTTCGAGGGTGTTTGAAAGTATAGTTGCGGTTGCTTTACAAAGTGTTTTTTATTTGAAAATGCATTAAAATAATATTTTTTATTTTTAAAAAATTAATTTTGATATCAGCGTATCAAAATGATCTAAAAACATCAAAAAAATATTAATTTGAAACAAAAAAATATAAAAATTTTATTTTTTAAAAAAAATATTTTTAAAACATAAAAATAAACAAAAATAATGATTAAAAAAAATGATTGACTTAAGGTCTATGATAAAGCTACAAAGTTCAGATTATTGAGGTGCACAAATTTAACTTACGCGCACACATAAACAAAAAAGAAAAGCAGTGTAATCCTAAAAGGTAGTTTAATTGATTAAGTCTTGAGTTTGTTTCTTAATGGTCATGAGTTTGAGTCCCCTCAGGGTCACTAGAGACTTACATAATTGTTAACTTCAAGGCTTGTAGGATTAGTCAAGGTGCATACAAGCTGACCCGGACATCCATGTTAATAAAAAATAAAAAAAGAAAAAGAAAAAAGAAAAGCAGTGTAAGTACTGCTAGTTGATGTATCTTACGGTCTCCATTAATTTCTCGGTGTTTCTCATGAATTCAATCTTCCTAAAGTCTAGCCAGGATTTCAACCATGTCGATCCTTTCTTCAGGTGATTCATTTGAAAATTGCAGAGCCCACTACATTATTGGTGTGGCACATTGCTCCTTATTTGCTGAATAGCCATCTCTTCGATTCTTCTGGTTGCTATCCACAATTTCAGTTACTGAATCAGGCAATGATTCATTGACCATAAGAATCTTATGTCGCTTATAGTGTTTTTTTCTTTTTTTAATTCAAAACTTGAGTTAACTCTAGTAAATTCAGGTTAATCCATTCTAGGTTATAGGGTCTTGACAGGAGCTCTGATAGCAATATTTTTGAAATAAAATTGGGATTAATGCCTCTTCAAATGGTCATGCAACTGTTAAAGTTCAGATTATTGACTAGAAAATATAACTTACACAACCGGAAAATGGAAGGGGCAGTGAGGTGCTGGAAGGTTCTCTCAAGCACTCCACTCTGATCTTTTGAAGCCTTGCCAGGATATCGAGTGTGTTGATCCTTTCTTCAGGTGATTCATAAGTACATGGCAAAGCCACCTCCATTATGGATGTGACACAGTGCTCCTTATTTACTGAATATCCATCTCTTCTATTCTGCATGCATGTTGCTATCCACAATGTCAATTACGGAATCAGGCAAGGATTCTTTCACCAATCTCTTTAGGCTCATTTCTCCCTCAAACATTTCATCAGCAGGCTTTTTTCGCTTGAACATTTCCATCAACATGATCCCAAAGCTGTGGACATCAATCTTGGTGGACACAAGACCATCCAGTCCATATTCTGCACAAGATATTTAGTATGTCATAGGATGTGTTTTATCAAATATTTGGAAGAACAAGCATCACCTGGTGCCATATACCCTATCGTGGCAAGGGTCTTGGTTTGTGCAATGGATTCGCTTTCACCTAAGAGTTTTGCTATGCCGAAATCACATACGTGCGCAACCATGTCCTCATCTAGTAACACATTGATACACAGAGCCATAACTTCCAACGCCCAGCAGATTACTCTCATGAAAGTCATTTGTTGAACGCAGAAGTTCAAAGTATGAAATTCTTCTCTGGATTGCTGTCAATGGCAAGGGTTGTGGAACTGAAAAGATATATATCACTCACAAAAGCCAACACGGTAATAAACTGTACGGAAAATCCACAAATATGAATATTTTTAAAATTGATAATGAAGTTCCAATTCCGAGAACAAGAATTTAAATAGCTTGTCCTAATAGAAAATAAAAATAGCATAGAATCTGAAATTAATACTAAAATAAAAGGAAAAGATAATTAGAAAAGCTAAAATTTTGAAATAGATACAATTGAGGCGATTTTGGAGATTTAGATCACAAAAAAAGACTTAAAGGAGGATTTTGACCTAAAAAATAGTTTCCGATGGCCTTCACACTTTATATTGAAGTGCCTTTTTGATCGGTATGATTTGAACTAATTAGATACCTAGATCAAAAGGTTATCGGCTCATGCGTGTTTGTCCTTTCAAACTATCTTATTGGCATTTGCAGATTGCATGTCAAATCTTTAGACACAGCTCATCACTGTAGTTTTAAGAATTTAGTACAGAATCACACAGAATAACTGGCCCTGAACCTGGTCATTCAATAGAAAGTTCTTAGGTTCATATGAACTCTTGTTTCTGCTTTCGGCCTTAGGGATTGCAGAAAAAAGGCCTCAAAGTTATAAATATGGCCTATTAAAGCTCATTATGGTCCCCTGAGAGCTTGATTTAGGAACACATGTGCTTTTTTTCTACGTGAAAATGAATTAAAGTAGAAGTTGTCTGAAAGAAATTTTACCTTGTATAATTATAATAACAATTCATATGTGAACATTCTATTTTAAGACTGGATCAATGTTGGATAATCTTAGTGATGAAAAACTTGATTGAATTGAGATTCAATTAACTAAAAAAAATAAAAATTAAGGCCTCGTCCAATGATAAACACTAATGATAAAGAGACAAAATTCATGGTATTGACCATCAAATTTAATTCACACAGGAAAATTGGACAGCAATAAACTAGAACAAGTTGATGTATGTTATGGCCTCCGCCTCTCAGAATCTCTCAAGAATTCCGCCTTGATGTTTTTAAGCCTTGCCAAGATTTCAACCATGGCCATCCTCTCTCCAGGTGATTCATTGACACATTGCAGTGCCAACTCCATTATAGATGTCACACAGTGCTCCTTCTTTAAGGAGTAGCCATCTCCTCTATTCAGCATGTTGCTATCCACAATGTCTATTACTGAATCAGGCAACGATTCTTTGACCAATCTCTTCAAGCTCATTTCTCCCTCGAACATTTCATCGGTAGGCCTTTTTCGCGTCAGCATCTCCATTAACATGATTCCAAAGCTATAGACATCAATCTTCGTGGACACGAGTCCGTCCAATCCATATTCTGCAGTTGACAAGAATGTTACAGCTAGGATGTGATTTCCCGAATATTTAAGCTAAAGTAATGAACATATTCTGTTTTAGGGAGAGTACACATTACCTGGTGCCATATACCCTATAGTGGCAAGGGTCCTGGTTTGTGCAAAAGACTCATTTTCACCTAAGAGTTTTGCAATACCAAAATCACATACATGCGCGACCATGTCTTCATCTAGTAACACATTGCTCGGTTTCAAATCACAATGCACTACAGGAGATGGATAACCGTGATGGAGATACTCTAATGCTGATGCAACATCGATCATTATGTTCACTCTTTGAATGATGTCCAAGCAATAGTTGTGGGAGTATAACCATTTCTCCAAGCTACCTTTAGGCATGTACTCCAGGACTAAGGCTTTGAAATCAAGATTAGAGCAACTGCAGATAATCTTCACAAGGTTGCGATGTCTAATGTTGCGCATGATTTCGCACTCTGTGTCAAAACTTCTGAATGCTCTTTGCAATTGCAGATTAAAAATCTTGACAGCTACATTTAGCCCATCTCGAAGCCTCCCTTGATAGACAGAGCCAAAACTCCCTATGCCTAGTAGATTACTCTCATGATATTCATTCGTTGCATGCAGAAGTTCTAGGTAAGAAATTCTTCTCTGGATAGCTGTCACTGGCAAGGCTTCTGGGATTGGATCTTTTCTGTATCTTCGTCGACATCCCATGACAAGAAAAATGAAAGCCACCACAAGCAGTATAGATGCAACAGTTGGTAAACTGAACCTTAGAAGTCTGGATTTAGTCTTTGAATCTTTACGAGATTCAATGCTGCAAGGTGGGACTTGCAGCCGAGATGGGCCGCATAGACCCTTATTCATAATAAAAGAACGAGCAGTAAAATTTGCGAACGGTCCTCCTCTTGGAATTTCTCCTTGAAGTCCATTGAAAGACACATTGAAAAACTCCAAATATCTAAGTGCCTCTAGTGACTTGGGAATCTCACCAGACAAGTTATTTTGTGATAGATCTAAGAGTTCCAGGCTTACCAAACCACCGAATGCTTCTGGAATGGACCCTTGAAAGCTGTTTTTGGATAATGAAAATCTTATCAAGTTCTGGAGTGAACCTATTGTACTCGGAATATTACCTGACAACTGGTTGCTTGACAAACGAATTCCTATTGCAGCTTCCATTTCTCCAACTTGCGAAGGAAGAGATCCATATAGAAAATTTGAATGCAGATTCAAAATCAAGAGATCCTTTAGGCTCCACAGAGCCATTGGTAGAACTTAATATATTGAAGTGAAGATAAAGGTTTCTTAGAGACGTGAGATTCCCTATGCAGGAAGGTATCTCTCCAGACAATACATTATTGTTTAATGTTATGTCAACCAACCTCCTTGCAAGACATATATCAGATGGAATGGAACCATTAAGATTGTTTTTATGAAGATATAGTACTTGAATCTTCCTTAGCCCTCCCACTGTTGTAGGAATAGGTCCCATCAGACTATTCTCTTCCAAACTTAAGACAATTAGGTTGCTCAAGTTGCCAATCTCACCTGGAATATTGCCTTTGAGCTTGCTGGCGTATACATAAAATTTTGTTAGAAAGCTGGATAAATTCCCTACGGAATTGGGCAACATGCCATCTAAAGGGTTGCCCCCAATATGCAATTCTTCCAACTGCCTACAATTTGTCAAAGAGGTGATGAAGTTGAGTGTCTGACTGGAAGGGTGATTAGTAAAGGAATTGGATTGCAAACTGAGGACTTGCAGCGCTCTCAAATTTCCAAATTCTTGTAGAACATTTCCAGTCATCTTGTTAGATGACAAATCAAGTATCTCCAACCTGGACATATTCCCAAGAAAGCGTGGCATTGACCCTGATAACATATATATAATCACCAACATGTAAGCCAATCGGTATGAATTGATGAAATAAACTGAAAACTGAAAGAGTGTGTGTGTGTGTGTGTGTGAGAGAGAGAGAGAGAGAGAGAGAGAGAGAGAGAGGGAGATGGGTATCGAACCGACCTGTTAAACCATTTAGATTTAATTGCAGTTCCTCCAAGTTAGGAAGATCAATGCTGTTTTCTTGAGGTATTGATCCTGCCAAAAGAAAAAAGAAAAAGAAAAAGTGAGGCGTATAATCTTTTGATGATGATGATAATGTAGAGGACACTAATATTCTAGTTTATATTAAGTTGGATGAAGTTGGTTTCTTGTATATTTAAGAAATTATAAACAATTTAAAGAAAGACTACATAAGAGAAAAATATAAAGCAATAAAATATAAATTAGGATTCTACTTGTATGTATGACCCTTTTTGGTCAAAATTTCTGTCTTTCTTGGTGTTTATTTTCTTCTTATCAGGTTCGGTTTAATAGGAACAATAATCAAACCAATCTAATTTGACACTTAGAATTAGAACAAGGCAAAAGATAATGCCTTTTTGTTTTATCTGAACAAGTAAACTGGGACATCTTTGATCCAGCATTCTTATGTAATACAAGCTCAAGAATCCTGTTTCCGAATGAATATAGTTTGGTAGATGTTGCAAATAAGGTAAATTATAAAACTAAACAGAGAGAAACCAAGAACGTATAAATTCTGTGCGATACTGTAGGCTTTCCACAGGAAAATAATGTTACAAAATCTGACCATTTCGATTAGGGATTTAATGACAGGGTTTCTTTATGCACTTATACGACTTGTGCTCTGCTTTCTCTATAAGCATCTCAAACTATAAACGACTGTGTTCAAGGTGCGAAGAATGAATAAAGAAAGCATTCTTTGAATAACATGGTTAATGAGTATATTTGAAGTTAAATTAAAAGTAAGATCCATTTATTTTTAGAGTTAAAATTTTATTTAAATTTAATTTTTAATATATATTTTTTAACATACAATATTAACATGAATTAAAAAACAAACAAATAAATAAGAAATTGTGATGAAGCTCAAAACCATTTAAAAAACCGTATCATACATTAAAAATAAACAAAACTTTCAAGTGTTTATAAAGCGAGTGGTTAAAAAGTTAAAACTAAATCTAAATTGCATCCAAGTTTTTAGAAAAAAGATGTTTCAGGCAAAGTGTGCTTTCATCTAAAAAAATTATAGATTTAATTTTTCATTTAAAATGACTAATTAAAAGTTGATAATATGAGAATTAATTCTGATTATTATCATAATTAATTCTTCAACTTTTTAACTTTTAAAATTCACTATAAAAAGAGAGAGTGAAGGAAGAATTCCTACAATGTTTTTTAAATTTTTATACACTCTTGATCATCTCATATTTTAGTTTTTTTATGCTTTGTTTTTTCTTTAAAATCTAGAGTTAATGTTTATTTTGTTAAGAGATATTTGAGTTATATAAATTTTTGTTCAAATACCTTATTTAGAAGTACATCTAAACCAATATAATATTGTTGAAATCTTAAAAAATATACTGCAGACATCTTAGTTATACAAGTGATAAATAATAAAACTTTAAAGATAAAAAATTCATCATTGACAATAATAAAAGTTTCATTACTTTAAAATATTTTAACAAGTACATATTCTTTTTTTATTTCAATTTAAACATATATAGTTATTACTATTATTAGTATGAATGCTAAAACTTTGATTTTATATCAATTATAATTTTGAATAAATACTTAATATGCATACTAGTATTTTTTTATTATTATATCTATATTGAAAATATGTCCAACATGAGTTTTTTTTTTTTTTGCATGTTTATATATTAAAAAAATTATATACAGTCGAGACTTTCATTGAATTTTTTTTTAATGTTTTGTATATTTTAATGTTATTATAAACTTTAACATCATTACTCACAAATCTTATATATTTATAACTGTGAAAAACAAGCATTACCTGACAGGTTATTGCAACAAATTTGCATGGTTCTTAAAGAAGTCATGTTGAAGATCGATCGAGGCAAATCACCTGCACAATAGCTTAGGATATTAGTAAAAAAGATGATAATCAATGAATAGGTTAGTAAAATATGTTACAAAAATGCATCAAAGAAAGTCTGTGTCTCTGTGCACATATAGGAACGAGAGACTGCAAACCTGACAACATATTGACACCAAGATTTAGAACCTCAAGCATAGGGAGGAATCCAAGTTCTTCTGGAATAACTCCAGTGAAGTTATTATAAGGCAACCATAATGATTGTAGCTCTCTACATTTGAATAAATCAGATGGGATTTGGCCACTGAGTTGATTAGTGGAAAGCAAAAGCATTTCTAGTCTAGGAAGATGGTCGCACATGTTCTTCGGAAGACTTCCAAATAGGTCGTTAAACATGAGATCAAGGACTTTCAAGGAAGAGATGTTGAAGATTGTGGATGGGATTGTACCTGAAACATATCCATGCATGGTAAAAAAAAACCCTTCACTGCTTCACATGTTAAGAAATTAAAGTTGATAAAAGGTGATCATTTGGTACCTGTGAGATTATTTCCATCGAATCTTAATCCTTCAAGTCTGTGCAAATTCCCAAAACTTTCGGGTATCACTAATGATAACTTATTGGAACCTATATCCATTAATTGCAATCGGCGTAAATTACCTATCTCGCTGGGTAGATCTCCATGGAAACTATTGTTGTAAAGAATCAGACTTTGAAGAAAGGACAGGTTTCCAAGTTGTGGAGGAATGGTCCCTAGGAGGCCCATGCTAGAGAGATCCAGCGCTGTGACTCTTTGCCTGCGAAGACTGCAAGAGACTCCCATCCAGTTACAGTAGGAGGTTTTGGAGGACCAGTTGTGAGCTAGCATGTTTTGAGGATCAAAAGTAATGTGATCCTTGAAGGCAAGAAGAGCAGATTGATCAGTGAAGTTACTTGTGGGTATGCTAATGCATTTCTTCGGCAGAGACATTAGCAGCATCGAAACAAGAATAGTGATCCAAACTCTCCCCATGACTTATTTTGTGAGATAATAAAAATAAAAATGAAGACTAAGAAAAAGCTTTATAAGCTGATTTTGAATGGCGAGCAAGATCACAAATCCTGTTTTCCTTGAATTAATGATCATGACTTCCATATGGACAGATGCTTTCATAAATGTGGAGAGTCAGAATGCCCTGAAAGACCTTCTCAAAAAAGTCAAAATTAAATAACGTGAAGGAACCACCAAGATTGTAATACCCGTCTAAATAAAGTTGGACCATACTATTCGGCAAGTCCTTAACTATATAATTATGTCCTGTATGATAGTTGATTAGATAATTTCACATGAGTATGTTAAATATCTCTGGATAATGTTTCAATAGTATATAATTGGATGATCTTTTTAATTTAAAATCTACTGGTACGAGAATGTCAAAACTACTTAAGTCATGAGATTATAATAACTTTAAATAAAATAAATTATAAATCTCAATTCCTAATAAATTCATTCTTTAATAATAAAATTAAAAAAAATAATTTAAAAAAGACACAATAAAATAATTTTTTTGAACAAAATTATGAATTTGAATAAAATTTTAAGAATGTCATTAACAATCTTGCAAGGCCTTTCTAATATCTGATTGCTCTAAAATTTTAACTTGAGATATACCAATATGTCAGGAAACCCTCATAAAATCTCTGTCTAATCTAATGGTTGGATTACAAGATATGATTAATACTGTAAAACTTGATATTATTTTTTTAAAAAAAAAACACTATTTAATTGAAATAAAATGAAACCGAAACACTCCCACTAGAATTTGAACAAAATTTCTAGAATGATCTGAATTCTAAATGGAATGAAATCTTTTTCGTTTATTTTATTTTTTAAACTGAAATAAAATATGCCGGCTATTCCAAACGGAATGAACAAAATTGACATCCTCTGACAAAAAAGATAAGATTTGACCCATGTGAACCAAAATAAAAGTTTCTTTCCATCTTCATTGATTCTAGCTTAAGCAATGAAAGATCTCTTGACCTTGTTTTGCAGGCTTCCAGGAGGTCAAAATTCAAGTCGTGTTCAACAGCTCAACTTAGACGCCCACCAACCTATGTGGGAGGAGACCTATCAAGTCTCTTATGTCACCTAACAAAGACCAGCCTCGTCAGGTGGAAAACAGGAGAAAGGAAAATGGAGGTGAGAAATTACAAATCTCAAAGCATTTTTCTTTATTAGGCAGAGAAGAGAAAGTAGAGGGGAGAGATATATTAAGAATTGCTCCTTGATCTTTTTAAACCTTGCTAGGATTTCAACCATGTTGATCCTTTCTTCGGGTGACTCATTAGAACATTGCAGAGCCAATTCCATTATAGATGTCACACACTGCTCCTTGTTTGAGTAGTCAACTCCTCTATTCAGCATATTGCCACTGAACCAGGCAAAGATTCTTTGACCAATCTCTTCAAGCTCATTTCTCCCTCGAACATGTCATCGGTGGGCTTCTTTCGCGTGATTATTTCCATCAACATGATCCCAAAACTGTAGACATCAATCTTTGTGGCAAGTCCGTTCAGTCCATATTCTGAGCGTGATAATTAAAATATTAAAGGATGTGATTTACCAAATATTTAAGAAAAACCAAGGAATACATAATCTACATTAGGAAGAATAATCACCTGGCGCCATGTACCCTATTGAGGAAAGGGTCTTGGTTTGTACAATGGACTCACTTCCACCTAAGAGTTTTGCAATGCCGAAATCACATACGTGCGCAACCATGTCTTCATGTATCAACACATTGCTCGGTTTCAAATCACAATGCACCACCGGAGTTGAATGACCTGATGAAGATACTCTAATGCAGATGCAACATCAATCATTATGTTCACTCTTTGAATGATTTCTAAGCAATAGTTGTAAGAGTGTAGCCATTTGTCCAAGCTTCCTTTAGGCATGTACTCCAGGACTAAGGCTTTGAAGTCAATATTAGAGCAACTGCAGTTATAATCTTCACAAGGTTGCGGTGTCTAATGTTGCGCATGATCTCGCACTCTGCATCAAGACTTTTGAATCCTCCTTGCAACTGCAGATTAAAAGTCTTCACAGCAACATTTAGCCCATCAGGAAGCATCCCTTGATATACAGAGCCAAAACTTCCAACACCTAGCAGATTACTCTCTTGAAATTCATTTGTTGCACGCCGCAGTTCTGGGTAAGAAACTCTTCTCTGGATTGCTGTAGTCAATGGCAAGGCTTCTGGAATTGGACTTTTTCTATGCCTTCATCGATAAAACAAGACCAATGACAGCCAACACAAGCAGTAGAGAACCAACGGCTGGTAAACCGAACCGAAGAATTCTGGATTTAGTCTTTGAAGACCTATGAGATTTACTGTGGCACGGTGGTTCTTGCAGCTGGGAAGGGCCACAAAGAGCCTTGTTTCTCATAAAAGCTGAGCAGTGAAGTTTGCAAGGTCATCCACTTGGAATTTCTCCTTGTAATCCATTGAAAGACACATTCAAGTACTTCAAATACCTAAGTTTCTCTAATGACTTGGGGATCATACCAGACAAGTTATTTTGAGACAAATCTTACCACATCACCGAATCCTTCTGGAATGGACCCTTGAAAACTGTTCCTAGAAAGCGAGATATTTATCTAGTTTTGGAGTGAACCTACTGTACTTGGAATATCACCAGACAATTGATTCCATGACAAATAAATAGCAGTTGCGGCCTTCATTCCTCCAACTTGCAATGGAAGTGATCCCTTCAGAGAATTTGAACTCAGATTCAAAACCACTAGATCCTCCAACCTCCATAATGTCAAGGGGATGGTAGAACTCAATCCGTTGGAATTAAGATAAATGCGTCTTAAAGAAGCAAGTTTCCCTATGCAGTTTGGTATCTCTCCAGACAAATTATTTCTATACAAAGCTAATTGAGCCAAGTTCCTTGCAAGACATATATCATAAGGAATTGAACCTGGATAAATTAGCAAGAGAGCGTGGCATTGGCCCTGGTAACATATTGCGTCCACTAGATAAGTCGATAAGCATCGATAAGTTTCCAATGTCTCCTGGTAAGTTTCCAGTAAAATTGTTGTCTGTCATTGATATTTCCTGAAGCTTTTCGCATTTGCATAGACTTGGTGGAATCTGAAAACTGAGATTATTTTCCTGGATCACGAGGACTTCAAGTAAAAGAATCTTTAGATTCTCAATAAATTAATTTCTCAAACTCAAAACACATTTAAACTGATTTGAAATATAAAACCAAATTGAAATGAAAATTTCTTTATCAATCACTATTTTTTTTTCCGATGAGAAAGAGAGTAAAAGATCCCTTAATGGAATTTTTTTCATCGAATAAAGCTTATTAATATTAATAATAAGTTTATTTATTATTGAAATGTGGTCGACAACTAATGCTTTTTTTTTCTTTTTTTTTAACAACTCTTTTTTTCTTATTTTTTAAACTCATGGACTTAAATATCAACAAAATAAAATTTTAGATCAAAATATATTGTATTCAAATTAAAGATACCAAAATAGAATTTGAAAAAAAAAATCAAGGCATATTTTTCTAGAAAAGCACTGAATAAACATTGCTTGGAGTTAAATTGCTGCATTTTCCCTCACTTTTAATTTGGTATCTTTAAATTTTTTTTACAACTAATAAAATCATATATATTTTTTTTAAATCAAGCATTAATTTAACTTCGAACCTTTGTCACACAACATGATAATCAAATAAAAAATAAATAAAAAAAATCAAATCTAATATTTAAAAAATAGATTGTGAAAAAAAAAATTAAAGAAAATTAATAATTGAAGCAGGAAAAAAAGGGATAAAAATATTATTGTAATCCATTTTTACTCGCATTACCTAGTTCATATACAGCGAAAGCACTCTACCATAGTTTTTTCTTTAACTTTAATTTAATTAACCCACCAACGACAATAAAACCTGCAATTATAAAACATTATCAACCCAAGAACAAACGGGCTCTCCAAGGCTTTTTTTTTTAAAAAAAAAATTCCTGAGTAAATCCGACAAGTTAATCGTCATACACGTGTCACTCTTAGTTCATTAATTACTCATTGATTAGGAACCAGACAACTAGCTTTCCTTCTCGTCTCTCTGCCTGCTTTTCGTCAACGTTAATTTTCTGTTCCTCTGAAGCCAAGGCTCTCTTCTCTCCATCATCCATTACCCATCAAACATACAATTTACGGTAAACATTCTCTGTCCCCTTGAAGCCCAGGTCTTATGTCTCGGTTTTATGATCCAGCAATTCGGGGTAGTTTGATTATGCCAATCACGGACTGTTTCAGAATTCAATCTTGAACTAGAATTTTACGACAGTTTTTTGTGTTA
>Ga0325400_1004712_pt1 | contig 12680 bp, 8 predicted proteins | sample PopdelMetagenome_2_FD_205662 | JGI IMG/M metagenome (GOLD analysis project Ga0325400, IMG submission 205662) | Populus deltoides microbial communities from Bellville, Georgia, United States - Xylem-PdKOR-R1 | ecosystem: Host-associated > Plants > Phyllosphere > Stem > Wood/Secondary xylem...
AGACCCATTACCATAGAACAACCATCTACCTATCATTTATAGCTATTTATACCATTTGGTGGGAGGGTGTGACTAGCTTTATGGATTGATACAAGATCTAGTCTTAGTTGAGTTTAATAAAAAAAAATCATTTGGTAGTTGATTTCGTATAACACAGTAAAAAATTTGGGTTAATCTAGTAAAAAAATATTGATTTTTTTAAAAAAATAATAAATTAAAACGATACTATTTTAATTTTAAAATGATAATTTATCCAAATTACCCTACCTGATTAATATTTTCATGCCCGCAGACACTTTTTCAATTGTAAAATCAAGGTATTTCAGATGAAGGTAACTTTGATGTGAACTATCAATGATTTTCCTATATACGGAATAGTTTCTAGTTAGAGCACGTATGAAAAACTACCATGTTTATATTGTATGAAAAATAACAAGGCCTTCACATTAACAAATGGTAGTAAAGCGTTATTTTTTTTTTATTGTCATTCATGCTTCTTGCCAATGGATCATAAGAGTAGAAAGAATAGAAAAGACGTATTTGTTAGCAGAGTTGAAAGGGATGTTGTATCGCCACTACCGTCGGGTGAAGAATTGTATGACTTGAAGTCAGAGTATAATGACATTGTGTTTGGTTTTCAATTCAGTAAGCAGAAGTTTCTTGGTTTTGGTTTGACCTATAATTGGGTAAAGCGAAGTATTTTCTGGGAGCTTTCTTATTTGAAAACCAATATTCTCCGCCATAACCTTGATCTCATGCATATTGAAAAGAACGTGTTTGAAAATATTTTCAACACGTTTATAGACATGAAAGGGAAAACAAAGGACAACATCAAGGCTAGAATGAATATATATGTGTTTTGTCAAAGTAAAAATATAGAGTTGGTTTATGATGGGTCGTGGGTCATAAAACCCAAAGTTAACTTCGCCTTAGATAAGAATGCACAGTTATTTGTCTACCAATGGCTTAAGAGTCTGCATTTTTCGGATGGACATGCTTTGGACATGTCAAGGTTGGTGAATTTGGAGGGCTACAAATTGTATAGAATGAAGAGTTATGACTACCATATGTTTATGCAAACACTCATTCCACTAGATTACCAGAATTGATTGTCGAAAGGGATATGAGATGCATTCATGGAGATCAATCACTTCTTTAGAGATATATACTCCAACAAGTTACAAACACAACACATGGAGAGACTTGAAACAAATATCGTCTAGACAATTTGCGAACTTGAGATGATATTGTCTCTATCATTCTTTGAGTCAATGGAGCATTCAATATAGATGGATGTATCCATTCGAGAGGTTATGGATTACACATGCATCGTAGTTAAAATTCTATTGTTTTTTAATTCAAAATATTCATTTAATTTCATGCATGTAATTGTTCAACCTTAAGAGAAAAGTAAAAAACATGGTGTATGTTAAGACTTTCATAGGCGGGGCTTATATTGTTGAAGAGAGCTTAATATTTATCTCGTACTATTTTGAGACTCACTTGATAACAAGAATCAATCGCCTTTTACGGCATGATGACGGTGAGGAAGTACCTTCGAGTGAGAACTTGTCAATATTCTTTAATCTTAGATGACCCATACCAAAAAATACTACGAGGAGAAGATATTTGACATAAATAAAATTCAGATAAACGTATAATTATGTGCTACTTTATTATGATGAACTGAGACCTTTTATTCAGTAAGTATATATATAACAAGTCGTTACATTTGAACAATTTATCACTTATACTAATATAAATTGATAGATTGTTGAATTTCTCGTAGGCAATATTATCAATTTTTATTGTCCCAACACCTACAGCTGACTGAATCCTAAATATTTTGATTATAAGATGAACAATTTTTCACGTAGTTTAGAACACATGTAAGGAATGTTTAATTATTCTTATCTCTCAGTATACTTAATTTCATTACATATTTCTCGTTAACTGTGATGGATATGTAATTCTTGTACCAGGTTTATCAATTGGAAGAGAATGCTGGTGTTACTTTGAATTTGCTAAGTCTGGGTCGTGAAAAAAAAAATGTGAAATGCTATAAAAGGTATTTCATCAATGGACATGTGTCTCATACTAAATAGTATGGTCAGGGTAGCAAGACATACAACAATTGGGTTTGTGTTAAGAGATCGACTTCTAATGAGTTTGAAGTTTACTATTATAAGAAGTTAAAAGAGATCATTGAATTGCAATATCATAACGAGTAGAATGAAGTCTTTTTATTCAATTGTTATTGGTATGATATCACTAGCAAAGGAATCAGAGTAGATTCTTATCATGGTTTGGTTGAAATTAAAACAAAGACTAGACTCTGCAACGTTGATGATGTCTTTTTTTTTGCCAATCAATGCCAGCAAGTTTATTACACATACACTCCTTTCTTTAGAAAAGATTGTTCAAGAGTTGATTGATTATTCGTATTAGAAACCAAACCCAAGGGTCATATCTAGGTTGTTTAGGATGACAACAATGAATTAACAGTGAGAGATGATGTCTTTCAACTTAATAAGTTAGTTGATCCATATCGAGTTGCTCTGTCTAATGACTTAGAAGAAAATTTAAATTTTCACGTTATCGAGAATACTTTGGTTAATGTTGACGTTGAGGAGTTCAATGATATTTTGAGAACTAATAGACATGCACAAGTTGATAAAGATGATGATAATAATGGAATCAACATAGAAGATTGCGATAAAGATGACAAAATTAAAGAGGAAGAAGAAGACAATTCTGATTAATTTGCACAACACGAATCTGTAATGCCATAAATTATAATCTAATGACAATAACATTAATTTCTTATTAAATGAAAAGTAAAAATTAATTTCATATGATTTTAATATTGTGCTGTGATTTTAAGTATTTGTAAGATGGATAGATAAGAAATACATATATAATTTGATAATAGAAATTGTTGTACACCATTGGAAATATCGATGGACTGTAAAATACCAATAGATACATTGACAGATTAAGTCCTTTAATTTATGTACATGCCTAAAGGAAAGTCAAGAGCACATGGACAGTATCACTGCCAGATCTTCTAGCAACGATTCTGATGACTATGAGTCGTTAGGTGTCGACCAATAACAAGCACCTGAGGCACAGGCAGCCATGCTCGGCATGGGCTCATCGAGTGCATTCTACCATGTGGAGAGGTGGTCCCTTCATAGCAGGATCTATTTTCCCAAAAGTATCGGGATTAATGGAAGAATGATTTTTCAATGTAAGTTTGTTTTCCCTTCACAACGACATGTTAATAATTTTTCAAAAATTAATTTCAATTAACAAATGCAATTTCAGGTTTACAAACATTAAAGCTGCCAAAACCATAACATCGATGATGAAATCGTCAATGAAAATTTTATTATTTCAATAAAGTCAGATCTCCAAACATCCTGAATAGAAACTTATGATTGATACATGGTTCAGAAGGTTTAAGGTTAGTATTAACTTAAATATTTTTTTTATGTTAATTTGGTTAGTATATTAATATTAATGAAAATTTTCTTTTACAAATTGTAATTGCAAGGAAAAATTTGAATGAGATAGAGTTGGCAACTCCATTACAAGGAGGGTTGGGGAGAATCACACTACAGCTAGGTAAGATTAGAATCAAAATCAAGTTTTTTTTATCCTTTTATTCAATTTTATTTTTCATTTACTAACAGATAATTCATTTGTAACATATAGGTTTCATGGGTTTTTTTGTACAAGGCACAAAAAAAAGCAAAACAAATGCGAAAAAAAAAAGCTTCCAAGATGGAAGAACTTAGCGATTTAGAAGGATTTCATATCATCGTACCTCTCAGAGGATGTGTGGGCAGAATATATCTAGCATGTGATGTCCAAACATTTCTTGCGACGATCACACTTTGATATGAAGAACCAGGACCATCATGTTTACTGTTTCATTACCACACACACCATCAGCTTTGTTCCATTCATTTCGCATGCGAAGTGGATTGCAAGATTCTTTTTTAATTACATTTTTATAATCGTTGTTTTTTTTATAAATATATTTAACTAACAACAATTTTCTCTTGCAAGCTGCAGTTCTTGGAGGCAAGCAAAGCCCCATGAAACTTTTTGTGAAAACACACTTGCGGATTGATGACCACTAATAAAGGGTGCATCAACTCATAAATAGTCAAGCTCAACACTTTATGGTATGTTGATTTTCAATTATTTTCTTCTTAAGTTAATATTATTTTAAATTTGCAGACTTTTGTTTTTAAGGATACATATAACACTCGATTGAAGGAGAGATACAGAGACGATCCTTTTACCCATCTGGATCTCAATCCGAATTTGTGGTTAGAGGCAAGATCGTCTAGTGAACCCGATAGAAATCGGGTGTACGATTTCTCTAACAATATGGCTGAGGGCTTGCAGATAACCCGCGATGTTTCAACTATTGGGTTCTCGCAATCGGTTTCAATCACTCAAACTCCAGAGTTCGAGGCGATTTCAGACCAACGAGTTCAAGCTCGGATGACCCGTCTTGATGCTAATTATAAATGACTTAGTACTGAGACAACCAAACTTCGCTAGTTGATAATGGAGATGATATCACATATAAATGGTACATGTTCTCCCTCTTATTGGCCCTACGGTCCCGAAGAAGACCTACCTCCTCCTCCTCCTCCAATACCTCTATTCTAAATTAATTGTATTTGAACTTATAAATGTTTAAATTTATAATAAATATTTGGTTTTTATATTAATTTATTTTATTTTAATTATTTTCTACTTCTTTTTAATAGAATTTTTTTAAAAAATATATATTTTAAATTATTACTGACGGGGTCCTTCACTATTTTACTCACCTACAGAATTAAAGACAGTTTTGTTTGATGGTTATATGTCAAATTCACTGAGGGGAATATTGATGGACAAAAAAAATCACCGATTGAAATACTAACAGAATAAAGTAGATGAATTTTTTTTGCGTGCTTTTGCCATCAATTAATACATCAATAAAATTATTACTGACAGACTTACTGATAAACCACAAATCACCAATGAAAGTTTTTTCAGTTTTTGTCCGTGAGTCCATCAGTATGTGGTAGTCATAGCAGGACTCATGGGAGAAATACACCATCAATATCTCGAACCGATCTTCGAAAGGATATTCTCCATTCTTTACACAAGTTGGAGGATCCTTTTTAATTGTTTCTAGTCTGTAAAAAATGATGAAGTCTAAGATTTTCGCTACTGTGTTACCTCTGTCCTGGCTTACCGGAGGCTGGCTGGCTTCTCTGCTAAATAAAGAAATCCCTTCTACAAGCATCGTGCTAATATTGGAATGGAAGTTATACACGAACTTAATGTTCAAAAGACTCTTTATGACTAAATTAGCCAATGCAAGATAATTTTTTTTTTTATTATTATTATTCGCGAGAGGAGAGGAGAACTGTAAAAGAATGTCATAGCTTGAGGCTCAAGGTTACAAAATATAGCCTTATCCCATAGGGCTTGTTGTTTTCCTTGCTGCGGAGCGTCATGGTTTTTGGTCCTACTTGTTTAGTGTTGGGGTTTAAAGAGATGGATTGGACTCCTTTAGATGGGATCTCAAAATTGTTACGACTCATTTTTAAACATGAAAGGGAATTCATTGCACATGATATCTGTCCCCTAGTCAATGGAAGTCGACAAAAAATGGTAATATTATCAAGAAAAAAATGATGGTATTTCGATGGCAGAATATTGTAAAGCAAAGGCAAGAAAATATAAAGCTGTAGTCCCACATCGAGAAAAGAGACATGCAAAAGCTAGCCCTCGTTTCTATAAAATGAAGCATGTCGTTAATGGAAGAAACCATGGAGCCGTGTGGTGAGCACAGAGCGAACTATTCTTTCGCCTTTTACTAAAGAATACCGTGTGCTCTCCATTGATAGCGGCATGCCTCTATTTTTTAAGGGATTTTCCATTGCGAAGATCCCTAACAATTCAAGTTCGAAAACCTTGTTTCCAATATTTTAGTTCGTAAAAATCTATCCTTCTAGGTTTAAGAGAGAAGGTTGGGGTAAAAAAGAGAGAGTCATGGAACACTCAGAAAAATGAATTATCTTTCAATCTGACTATTTCATTCTTGAAAAGAAGGTGCATGGGATAAGAACTGCATATATCAGCAATTCTTGCTGCATGTATAATGTAGCTGGACAGATTTTTGTAGACACAATGTTTTGCTTCAAAACTTAACAGCGATGAATTTGGCTTTTGCCAATATGGTAAAGTATTACATGTGTTCTGTTTGCAATGAGTCAAAATTTTCAACTGAAATAATTGAAGAAATCAGCATAATTCTTGAAGATTGTATCACTAAAATAATGAATTTGCTGTCAGGAAGATCATAGCAGCAAATTGATCTTTAAGTTTCAGATTCTTGGGATCTCTCTAGTATGAAGATATTGCCACTGTCATCTCTCCCTATCCTCATGTTATCATCAACATATCTATGTTAACCAAATCAAGGATCAAGTGCATTCTTCACAATTACCAAACTATGATATTAAAGTAAGTATGCTCTAAGCAAATTCATAATAATGAATTAGAATGCCGAAAAGGATACGTGATCTCGAGCCAACCATCCGGATTGAATATGCTAAGCAGAAGATCGTAGTTTTTTCGAAACAGGTTCATCAACTGTCGTCGTTTTTCCACACAACAAAACAAAGAAATTTTGAAGTTACTGAAACATTCAGCATCGATTTGTGTTGCAGTACTAAATGAAATGTTCTGCAAGAAAACTATAGTCTGCAGTTGCAAAACTACAATCACGGACCGCAGTTTCGAAATGTTAGCAAACGCAGCATATACTTCATTGCTCAATAGGTTTAGCTTTACCTGATCAGGGATGATAGTGGAACTTTCATAGTTTATATCAACTCTCTGAAAAAGATTAGATGAAGATTAGTACTCTGTCATCACTTGCAATCTCAATGAATTATGATAGTCATAATCAAAGAAAAAGCAGGAACAAGTGACCAAAATGTAAAGTGTTTACTGATTTAGACGCAGTCTTGAAGGATGCCTCAATTGTCAGCTGTCCATTCAACAAATTCAATCCTCTAACATTGAAATTGATCACATTAACTGCTTTGCCCTCCATTTTTGCATCAGTAAATGAGGAAACTTAGTCAAAGACCAACAAAAAAATGAAGTAGATAAATTGCTTTAGACAAACTACGTATTTGCTGAAAAGAATAGGACTCATCAATCTTACTATACGCAAGAGGAATCTGATACCTTAGCGACATCAATGTTCTGGAAAAAGTCTCCCAATGTGATAAAATCTCTCAATCCTAGCTTTGTTCTCTTTGAACCCAGTATAGTGATTGTACTGTACACAAGCTTCCAGCAACCACCCACCTTTCCAATTATAGAAGCAACACTTTAACTACCAAGTTTTCATCGGCACATTCACAACTTACATATAAGCTTATTGACTTACCTTCTCAAGATTTAGAGTAGGATCTGGTGTTGGATTTTGAGACTCTAATAGCTCCACCAAACCAAGAATCGCAGATTTCTTTGCAGATGGGACTCCAAAAATCCCTCTATTAATTACTTTGATCACATTGTAATGCCACCCCATTTCAGTATTCATTGCAGAATGCTCAACAAGCTCATTGTTGAGGGAATTAATGGCAGAATATTAGGCACATGAGACTGAAAATTCAAGGGGGGACAGACATACCTTGGACTGCCTGGTAAAGGTCTGCTTTAATCTGTTCAATTTCCCTGTTATCTTTGTCATTTTCATTGATCTCCTTGTTATCATCAACTAATCCAGGGCTTTGTTCTGCAACTTTGATGGTGTGAATTGGCCTAACCCCATCAGCAATGTTTTCCCTCCTGGTCCATGGATGAATTATAGCTGGGACTGACCTGCTATGAGTTTTAAGCATCTTTCTCATTCTTGGTACTGGATGCCCCGCTTGAGAAGCTGGATTTACAAGCTTAGAAGCCATAGAATCCAGTTTCAGAAACATGATAGGTGTTGCTTCTTTCTTGTTTAAGCCTGAAAGATAGAGCCAAGAAAATGGGATTTGCGGTATCTTTTTTTCCTAATGGGGTTTGCATCCTTCTAGTTTGTTGGTTTATGTGTCCATTTTAATTTTTTATTGCAACTTGTATACTTATTAAATAGTTATATGAATTCATTACTAAACTATTGAAGAGCGGTGATTGATTAATAAGATTTAATTTTCTGCTTGTAAAAGCATGGACACCGTCCCTTCCCTGCCGTTTTGTCATCTTTGGATAAGATGTGTCTATGCCCACCTGTGGCTGAGAATGTGAAATGGAGATATTGATTTTTTTAATGTGTTTTTTTAATAAATTAAAATATTTTTTATATTAATAAACAAGTTCTAAATAAAATCTAAAACACCGAACACGATCAAGTGGTTTGCTTGGCCAGCATAGCATAATTAAAGAGCCTTATCGATATTAAGGTAATTTTTTTTATTATAGTAGCGATTAATTTTAAAAATATTTTTTATTTAAAAATATATTAAAATAATATATTTTTATTTATTTTAGAATCAACACATCAAAATCATCTAAAATATAAAAAAATTAATTTTAAAAAAAAATTCAAATACTTTCAAAAACTCAACCTAACTGCAAAAACACACTGCCTAAATTAAATCCAGTTGTTTTCACGATTGAACCATAGGGTTAAAAGGTGGAAAGCAAACCTACTTGCAATCCTTGCTGACCCTAGAGGTTCATCCTAAATATGCTAATTTGGCTGATTGAAAAACTATGATCAAATAAGCAAATAAAATTTTGAACTAGATTTCTACTAAAAGATTTTTTTTTCTCGGATAGAAATAACAACCCTTAACTTGTTTGTGGTTAAGGATTGTAATTTAACTCGAACACGATTGATATTTGATAAGAACAGATTTGAACCGACTTGAAAGAAAGAATTTTTTTTAGATAATTACTTTACTTAATGAGAAATGAATAAAGTATTGTCAAACTTAACTTAATATATATATATATATATATATAACAACACAATTATATTTTTAAATTTAATATAATTTATACATGTATTTTGTAATATTTTAATATAAAAGAGAAAGAATTGATAGGAAAACAACAATGCTCTTGGAAGGATAGATATTAAATATAAAGGGATGAGGGGTATTGAGGTAATATTTGCATATGAGTTGATAAATATATATAAAAAAAGAGAGAAGGATCTGCAATTAAAAAGAGAGAACTGGGAGGAAAGAGAAATGAAGAGAATTAAAAAAAAAATTGTCAAGGTAAGATTTATACTTTAATATGTATAAGAGTTATTATTAGTTAAGATTTTGAATTTGTTAAAGATTAGGGTTTTAGGTATAATTGATGAGTTGATTGAAATGTTATATGGATTAATTGTTATGGGTAATGGTTTAATTGGTTGAATTTTAGATGATTTTGTTAGGAATAATGATTTCGAGATTAATTGGTTTAATTGATGTGTTGGGTGTGAGAATATTAAAATTGTGAAAAATCCTTGCTAGAAATCTTGATAATATGGTCTTGAGTTAGAAAATGATGAAATTTCATTTTAGTCTCTCAAATTTAGATATTTACAGTTTAGTCCTTGAACTTTGAAAAAAATGCAGATTAGCCCTAGCTATAATTTAAGTTTTTCAAATTGATTTGACGAATAATTGAGATTAATTAGTGAATAATTATCATGTTTTTTTATTTGTTTTCTTTTGAATTAGATTTTGGAAAACCGTTTGATTTTTGGGTTTTTTGAAAAAATGACTGGTTTGGTTCATAAACATATAGGATTATAAGTTAGACCCTAAGTTAAGTGTATTAAATAGATTGTATATTTTTTTAAGTTGTTTTGGAGTGTGTTTTCTTTTGCTTTCAGATAATTCTGATGTTCTACATGCGGGACATTAATAGAATTGCCTTCGGTATCTGCTTTCGTGTTATTTTTACTTTTAAGTCAGGTGAGTGAATAATTTTTCATATGGTAGAAGATTAGTATAAATACTTGAATTGTTAATATGAAATTAATTGTGCTTCTTGGTAATTCTTATATTATTATTTATTTCTTATTTATAATTAAGTATGATCATTTATTGAAACTGAATCTTTATTATGAACCATTATTTACTTCCGAATTGATGGCTTTTTATTTGATTGATGTCATGAGTCGAGCATTGAGATATGAATCTATCTGTATGATTATGATATGAACCTATAATATATCAATTAGAATCATAATTTTTAAACCCGGTTCGGTCCAAGGTTCAGGTTCCAGGTCTTGACCGGGTCGGCCGGGTCAATCCCAACTTTAAAAAAGATTCAAAACGATGTCGTTTTAGTAAAAAAAAAGTCAATGGGTTGCAACCGAGTTTTTGACCGGGTTTTGCCGGGTCGCCCGGGTCACACCGTGTCATGACTTATCCTATTTTTTCATCAACCCGGCCTGGTTTCAGCCCCGGATCGGCCCGGTCACGGGTCGACTCGCCGGGCCGGGCCGGGTTTCAAAACTATAGTTAGAATACTCATGCTAACATAGTAGCATTAGTCTTTATGCACATCGTATCTAAACCCTAGTTGGTTGAGAGAGTCTCCAACTTCTAGCGACTTATCATTCCACATTATGCAACGTCATGCTCATTGCATTTTATTTTTTGACGAGTCTTATCTTATGATATTCTTATTATGGTTTATTTGAGAAACTTTCATGTAAGAACTTAAAGTCATGTTTGTGTATATATTTCTCATCATTGTATTATCTCGTGCATGTATATTGAACATTATCTACTCACTAAGATGTCGAACTAACCCTCTTGTTATTTATTTTTTTCAGGCTTATAGCTTATTAACAGGTTGTTTTTGTTGGACCTTTAGAAACTACTTTTTTGATTGTAATTAGTATTTTTATATATATATATATCTAGTTCGTGCTCTATAATTATAATATTTATATTAAGTCTTGTATTAAGATACTAAATTTATATTAACACTTGAAGTCGGTGTGACAGTCACCAAAAATGGAGGGCAAGATGATTGGCTGTCACAAGCCGGTGACCGAACCTATCTACATACTTAAATGTCTGTCGAAGCTGTCCATTGTCATCTACCAGGCAGGAAAAAAAAATATCAACGTGAGATATGCTGCACACAAATTCCAATGTCTTCCGAGACAAAATCAGAAATTAACCCTAAACTTATATCATACTAAACAATAGATAAATATAAATTTAAAAGATGTTTGGGTTCTCAAAAATTAAAGATAAATATAAACATACTTAAAGTCAATATTTATTTTTTCCAATAGATGTTTGGGTTCTCAAAAATTTAAAAGATGTGATAAATATAACATAAGAAATTTAATTGAGGTGGTATGAATAACATGGATTTGAAGAATGAGGTGGCAAATGACTGATATCAAACAACTCACTTCAGCATTAAAATGACACGATAAATTTTTATATTATACTTGCCAACTCTTCAGGTTTCACTTGATTGCCAGAATTTTAAAATTCCACACATCCATTTAAAAAATAAATAAATAAATGCTACCACACTCTATTATAAAATTCTCAAAATATACATACTTAGTATCTTAGAATCTTAATATACATACTTCCATTAAAAAGCATTTTATCCTTTTTCCCACACTCAGGCTCGCTCCTTTTTCCCACACTCAGGCTCGCTCATCGGCTACCAAATACACGTGAGTTCCGATAAATATTTTGAAAGCATGATCTTATGCAGCAGATGTAGATTGCTGGGTCTCTTGCTGTTGTTTCCACTGCGCAGGGGTCACAGCTTTCTTTATTGAGAGGGCATGGATCTCTTTCATCTCCTCTACCAGAGCAGCATTGACAAATCGATGCCTCTCCAGCAGCCTCTTCCCCTCAAATTGTTCTGAGACAATCTCAATAGCGAAACTTGCACCACAGCTGACAACCAATAAAGTTTTATCAAAAAGAAAGATACAGAAGCGATGAATCAACACGTAAAGTTGTTCCATTTTCAGACAAATCTATTCGGGAGAAGGAACTCACCCTCCAGATGTATCAACCACTTCCTGAGATCACAAAAAAAAGAGAGAGAGAAAGAAAAAAAAAAGAAGATGAATTAGTTTACCCAAAAAAAAAAAGAAGGAGAAGGAGAAGGAGAAGGAGAAGGAGAAGCATTACACTAATATGTTCGCCCTTAACAGGATTTGCTACAAAAAAGCCCTGGAACATCCTTAACAGGATGTTCTAGGACTACACTAGGGCAATGTAGTCATCAAACTCTAAGCTCATGATAAACATTTAATTTAACAATCCGTCGCAAAGTTTATCCCTTTTTACCACCCTTTCTCACTGGAACCTTCCATGCCACTTCAGTTTACTATGTGTTGAACAGCATGGATTTATAATATTCTGTATAAGTACAGCCTTCCAAAAATTTCACATTGTCACTCCAATAGTGCACCTTGGTTCATATATATCATAGGAATACAGTTGCATGAACTCGTGAATTCAGGAGTTCTCACCTAGACAAATACCAACGCTGACCAGAATATCACAAAATAATAATTTAAGCACCAAAGTATCCTCCGTGGTTTTATAGCTTATCCGACCAGCACTGTCATTCCATCAAGACGGTAATCACTGCACACT